>Ga0335076_10001584_pt1 | contig 22086 bp, 16 predicted proteins | sample Lox_Sample_25_FD_206717 | JGI IMG/M metagenome (GOLD analysis project Ga0335076, IMG submission 206717) | Soil microbial communities from Loxahatchee National Wildlife Refuge, Florida, United States - Lox_Sample_2.5 | ecosystem: Environmental > Terrestrial > Soil > Wetlands | place: USA... | reverse complement strand
TCGGGGTGTAGTGAACGCGCTCGGGATTGTAGGGGCCGAGATAGTCCGGACGCATGGAATCGATTACGAAGATAAAAATGTTCGGCCGTTTGCCCTGCGTCGGCGCCATCCTGTCGACCAGCTGCACTCCCGCGCTAATGTGAGTGTCGCGGACGTTGGTGTACTCGCGCATGATCCGGCACAGGTCTCCGCACGCGAGATTGCGGCTGTTGCCAAGTACGTGATTCGCCAGTTGGAATGAGGCATCGCGCTCGCCGTACTCCTCCAGCTTCAGCGAGATTTCGTCATCAGTTGTGCCTAACGGTTTGCTCCAGAAGATCTCGGTCGCAAGCAGTCCCTTGTAGACAAACCCGCAGATCAGCAGCGTGCCAAGAATGGTGGTGAGGGAATAGAACGCCCGCGCCGGACGCAGCCGATAAATGCACAGGCTCATGGCGATCCAGAATACGAGGGCCCAGACGCTCGCCACGAATCCATTCCAGTCCTCGCCGCCGATGAGCCAGCGTGACGCCACCGCCAAAGCTGTGAGCACAGTCATGGAGATCCACACGGCAATTCTTCCGGCGGGCGAAAGTGTCCGTTGCGCGGTAGCAGGGCGGGATCGCAACAGCGGCAGCGCCACCGAGAATCCCCATAACGTCAGGGCAATCGCCAGCATGGCGGCATAAACGTATGCGCCCCACCCGTCAAAGCTCATGGCCGTATCCAAAAACCGCGCCAGCACCACGCTCAAAGCGGAAGCAATGAGAATCCCAAGCAGGGAGTTCCGCGTTGCTCGGGGCCGCGGACTCTTTACGGATGCGAGCCAGATCAGGTTCAGGGCTGAAATCACCGCGACGGCCACTGCAAGATGCGAGAACAGACTCCAGAACGCGATCTCCAGATCCTGGCGGTTGAAAATCAATGCGTGGCTCTCGCTGTACATTCGCGCGCGCGCGCCAAGCGCATACACTGCGCTCACCACAACTGCGACGAGCAATCCGGCGGAATATCCGAAGTTCGTAGATTTCCCATTCGTCACGACTTCAGCGTGGCCGAATATCGGCTCCGATCGCCACAGCACGAACCCGATCACCGGCACTAACGCTGCCAGACTCCAGCCATACGCCGCGCGATTACTCTGCAATCCCGGCAGGAAGGGATGAAGGCTCAACCAGATTCCACCACTGACCAGCAGTGCGATTCCCGCCAGAAACTTGAAGTTCTTGCTGCTCCAGCTTTCTCGAACCGGCCAGTTGGAGAAGACTCCCGCCAGCGCTGCAATCCAATACAACGCAGCCTGATGTTTCGTGAATGCCGGCATCCAGGGATATGGCGGCGCCTTGACAAATGCGCAGTAGGTGTATGGCAGAAACGCCAGCAGGCAATACAACGAAGTGAGGACGAAGTACGTGCCGGTCACCAGCCGCAGCACCGAGTTCAGCCAACGTCTCAAGCCTTAAGCCTCAAGGAATCCCTGATTCATCTTCCACGACTGTTTTCCGTACGCGCAAGTTACCGGAGCGCAGGCATATACAAGATGCGGCTGCAGGATTTCCTCATGGATGACCAAAGTACCAACGTTATCAATACCTTCGTGTGCCGAGTTACGTTCGAGAACAGTCTTGCTTCGGCTACGATGAAATCTGTGAATTTGAACACCCCAGGTTTGGGATCGTAGAAGAAATGCAATCATCTGCCACTCGCAAAGTGAAGTCCGGGTCGTTCGCGCGATCATCCGTAGCTCTGTTTGCGCGCAATTTCTTCAAGCACCCGTCGATGCTTGGCTCCGTCGTGCCCACCTCCCGATTTCTGGTGAAGGATCTGATGGACCAGATTACGTGGGACAACGCGCGCGTGATCGTGGAGTTTGGCCCTGGGGTCGGTACTATTACCCGCGAAGTGCTGAAGCGCATGCGTCCGGATGCCGTTCTTCTGGTGATTGAACTCAACGAAGAATTCGTTGAGTATCTGCGGACGACCGTCAGCGACCCCCGGCTCCGCATCGTTCATGGATCGGCGGCGCATGTGCGCCGCATCCTGGCCGAAAATGGCTTCGCGGCGGCAGACTACATTATTTCCAGCTTGCCCTATAGTCTTTTCTCGATTCCGCAGCGCCAGGAAATCGTTTCGGAATCCCGTCATGCGCTCAAGCCGCAAGGAACGCTGCTGGTCTTTCAGTACAACCGGCGTCTGTTGCCGTACCTGAAGTCCAGCTTCAGCTCGGTGCGCCTTGGCTTCCAATTGCTCAACGTCCTGCCGGCGCTGATTTTCCACTGCACGCCGTAGGGCGTCGATCCATCTTCGATCGAAATTTTCTCGGGATTTCTGACTTGGCGGGCAAATCAGAGTCTCGATTTCGTTATACAGTATGTATAACGAAATCAGGTCTTGGGCAAGGCATTGAGCTACAAAGAGTTACTGCGGCTATGCCTGGGATCCCAGCGCTGCGGTCACCGTGAACGGGCGGGGTTGCGGATCGCGAATTCTTCCACTGCAACGGGTTGTGGAGTGCAATCGCCGTCTGACGTCGAAAGGTCTTTGACCTCGCCAACGTCGACCACGATCAAAGTTTGATCATCCGGCGGGTTCGCGGAGGGCAGCCAGCTTTCGATTCCAGAGATCACTCGGTCCGCGAGCTGAGACGGAGTCGCCGATTGATTTCTGCGAATCACATCTTCGAGACGGTTGTCGCCGAAAGGTTCGCCACGAACATTCTCGGGTTCGGAAATGCCGTCGGTGTAAAGCAGGAAGCGGTCCCCGGGATAAATGGGAATCGAGGCAACAGGAAAGTCGATACGCTCGGGGAACACGCCGAGCAGAAGGCCATTGCTCTCGATGCGCTCGAGGCGGCCGTCGCGCCACAGCAGAAGCGGAGGATGCCCAGCGGCAGAGTAAAGAATGGAGTGGGCAGCCGTATCGATCCACAGATAGGCCGCGGAAACAAACTGTCCGCGAAGCTGGCCGGAGAGAATCCGATTTAGGCTACGCAGAACCGCACTCGGATCCTGACTGCAGGAGATAACCGATTGCATGCCAACCTTGATCATCGATGCGATGAGCGCGGCGGGAACGCCGTGTCCGGAAACATCGGCTACCAGAATGCCCAGACGATTTCGATCGATCGGAACGAACTCGTAGAAGTCTCCCGCGACAGCGGTCATGGGACGGTAGACGGCGCTGATGCGAAGCTGGTCGATGGCGGGGAGTGAAGCCGGGAGAATGGATGCCTGGATTTCGCGAGCAATGGCCAACTCGTTCTCGACCGCCAGCAGACGATGTTCGTTGACAACGACGAGCTGCAACGCACTGTAGCCGAACGAAAAAAGCAGGATCGCGAAGCCGATGTGATCGAGAATGACCGGGGTGCCGAGTCCGAGAGGCCGCAGCAGATTGACACAGAGAGCTTCGGCCGTGAAAAGCAGAGTGCCAACGACCAACACGCCGCGGTCCGCCATCATGTATTGGCGCGCAAGCTTGGGAACCGCGACCGCCGCGGCGAGAACGGCGAGCAGGCATGCCGCGAGCGCGTTATTTGACGGGATCATTCTGTCGGGGGCGCCAGTCCAGACGAAGAATGCAACGCCCATGACAGCAATGAGCAGGCCCAGCAAAGCAAATATCAGGATGAGTTGGCGCAGTTTGCCTTTGCTCAATTCACGAAATGCCAGAGATCCGGCGACGACGGTCGAGTAGGTGAGAGTGGTATTGAGAGTGGGAGCGATCTTGAGGAGCCAGCGTGGCGACAAAGGCAGGAGAATGCCGTTCTGAGTTAGTTGCAGCAGGCCGTACACCATGCTCCAGATTCCAATCCAAAGAAAAGCACGAGCACCCTGGCGACGGCGAATGGCAGCGATGGCGCACGCGATTGACCCGATGAACAGGAAGATGGTGCCGGCGATCAAGTTGATCAGGGCCGCGCGGAGGGTTGAGAGAAGGGGTTCGCTCAATCGAAGGCCTCCTGACAAGATTCAACATAGCAATGAGCGAGGTGGTGGGCCTATGAGTAGGATCACATCGGGCAGGGGCTAAAGCCCTGTCTATTTGGGGGCTGGGCGGCGCGGCTGAAGCCGCACCCTGCTACGGAGCGTTCTTGCCGCCTGATACGAACCGTTCTTGGCGCCTGATACGATGCGTTCTTGGCCGCCTGATACGGAGCGTGCTTGCTCGCATCGGGTGACGTTGCGTGGGAGATCCTTCGCTGCGCCTGAAAGGCGGCTCGCTCAGGATGACGCCATCGACGGGGTGCGGGGCGCGCTTCTGGGTGGCCGTGCTGGGACGCCAGCGCTACTGATTGTTGAATCACGCCGACAGGCGAGGCGTCGCGGTACGTAACGAAGGCCGGGTATCCCGGAATGACTTCCGGATATCCCGGCCCCGTTTTACATCAACTTGAGGAGACTGCGGCAAAGAACCCCACTTCTCCTAACTGCAGGGAGAAGTGGGGCGCCCATCACGATGCTAGTTCGCGGGGGTTGAGTTGGAGGCGGCCGTGGTCGGTGCCGCAGCTGTCGCGAGGCCCGCGCCGTAGCGCTGCAACCGCGGATAGAAGGGCGTGACTTCAAACGGCATCTTGTCGCGCGCCGAGGTGATGGCGACCGGAGCCGTCTTCACCATTTCCGCCTTGTCGTCCCAGGGATTGACCTTCACGCGGCCACCGAGGGGCAGAGCCGCGATCTGATCAAGCTTGCTGTTGTCGAGCGCCGGACCTTGCGCTGCCAGACCGGACAGGCGGTTGACCTGTCCACCTTCGGCCAGAGGGTTTCCCAAGTGCGTGGTTAGCAGAGCATTGAGCTGACCTGCGCGCGCCTGCAGGGCTTTGAGGAACAGGCCCACGTTGTCGAGTTTCTGGGCGTAGGGCGAGTTCTTGAGAAGTTCGAGGGCCTTCTTGTCCGCAGCCTGCTCTTCTTCCGGAATGTGCTTGAAGCCCAGGTTCTGGTAAGTCGAGTCGTCAGAGAACAGCATGCGGTCGTTAAAGGCGTATTTCGAGCCCAGGTTGTGACCGAGCACGATGTGAGCCAGTTCGTGCGAGAGAACGGCAGCGAGGCTGGCCTCGTCGGGCAGCACATCAACCAGCCCACGGCTGATCACGATGGTGTTGCCGACGCTGAAGGTTTCAAGAGGCGCAGTCAGCAGCACGCGAGTGCGAACCGGCCGCGGGAGATCGATGTTGTTGGTGACTTCGAGGTTGTTGACGACCGTCTGCAGAATGTGGTCGACATCGCCTTCAGGGGCGAGCAATCCGGCCGAGGTCAGACGCTCAACCACATTGTCTTCCGCCTGCTGCTGCCAATTGCGCTCTGCCTGCAGCGGGGAAGCGTCTTGTGCAGTCGGGCTCTCGTCTTTCACGGAGTCGACTCGGATCTGGGTCAACTCGTCATCCTTGCTGCCCTTCTTCAGGTCGTAGCCCCAGATGCGGGTCTGGGCCTTGAAGGCCATCTTGTTCTTTACGCCCGCGCTGAAGTCGCCTTCCTCGCTGTAGATGAAAGCCGGAACCCAGTAGCCGGGAATCAGGTTCAGCCGCCAGCTATCCATATGGAAGAAGTAGGAATTGTGCGGCGCGGGATAGTAGGTGCCGTTCAAGCGGACAATGTTGTAATCCTGATCTTCAACCCAGAGACGGCCAAGGAAGCGGCCGCGTCCGGAACCCTTCTTGGGGGTGACGTCGAAGACAAGGCAGCGTACATCGCCCAGGAATTCGCGGCGGATGTAGCGGAAATCGTAGTGCTCGCGGTCAAAGTCTGTGCGGTCGGCGTAGACCATCCAGGAGAAGCCCATGGGCTGGTACTGGACCTTGTAGAGCTTCTGGAATCCGCCGAGCAAGCGCGACTGCATGCTCCTGTCTTCTTCCTTGAGATAGTCCTTGCGGTCGACGGTTTCGCCCATATCGAGACGGCCGAGGAAGTAGTGATCTTCGCTCGGAATCGGACCGAGCTGAGGATCGGCAGTAAGGTTCTGCAGATAGGTCTCGACCACGGGCGTGCGGTTCGAGAGCATCTTGATGAGTCCGCGCTCGCGCTCGATGAACAGGTTCACCACCTGATCCATCGTGGTCGGAGCCGCGACAGGCGGAGGCGGCTGGATAGGAGCCGGAGCCTGCGCCTGCGAGCCCTGCGTATCAGACGCCTGGGCGGGCGCGGACTGCGCGGGTGCCGGCTGCGTCTGCGACGGTTGCGCCTGAGATGCGTCGGCAACGGGCTGCGCGGTTTGAACCGTCTGGCTCGCGTCAGACGACGATGGCTGAGCGGACGGTTTTGCATCGGCCGCCTGCTGTGCGGCAGCGCTCACCGATGCGAGCAGTGCCGCGGTAAGAAACCAGTTCGTAGTACGCATGACTCTTTTCTCCAAGAACAGTTGTCAGTTGTCAGTACCCAGTACCTAGTACCTAGTACTCAGTACGCAGTGCCTTTTACTGCTCATCTGGCACTGCCGCAATTCCATGCTTCGCCAAACTTTTGCTTCGCGTTGCCGGGTCCAGTGCTTTTGCTGGCCACTGGGTACTGGCAACTCATGCCTGCGTTAATACGCCATCTGGAACAGGACGTGAACGACTGCCGTCGAGTCCACCGGCTGGCCACTCCGCAGAGCCGGCTTGAAACGCATCTTGTTGGCCGCGGCGGTGGCGGCCTCATCCAAACCATGGCCGAGCCCGCGCACGACGCGATTGACGTGCAGGGTGCCTGCGGCCGAAAAGCTGACTTCGAGGAGCACTTCGCCCTCGATCTTCAGGCTGCGAGCCTCATCGGTGTAAACCGGTTTCGGCTTGAAAGTGATCTCCACCGGAGTGGTTGCAGCGCCGGAATCGGGAGCCGCGATCTTGGGTCCCTGATGCACGACTTGCTCGGAGCCGAAGCCGCCGGTGGAAACGCCCTGGCCGTTGCTGCGGCCATCGCCCTTACCGCCCGAGGCGATGCCGCTTCCAAAATCGGCGCTGGCCACGGTTCCTTTAATTCCCTTGGCGCCGCCCGATCCATTGCCTTGTCCGGGACCGGCTGGCATATCGAATGAACCCATCGCGGCGGCGTAGAGCTTCGCGCCCTGCTTGCCTTGTCCCTGCAATCCGTTGGGATCGCCGAAGTCTCCGGTCTGAACTTTCTCTACCGGAGCATTCACGGTAGGTTTCTGCGAACTGCCACCGAAATCCCCGGTATGAACCAATTGCGGACGAGCGCCGCCGACAGCCAGCTTGAGCTGCGGAGCGGCAAACTGATTGACCACAACTTTGGGGGCTTCGACGGGCTTGGGAGCCTCGCGGCGCACCTCATGTGGAACGATCAGCTTGGGCTGCTCAAAAACGGGCAACTTCACCGCGGGAAGCAGCCTGGGCTTGATCTTAGGAATCTCCGTCTTGATGGGCGCCGGTTCGGGCCGCAACGACGGCAGGGGAATCAATTCGGTGACGTGATATTGCTGGAGCTGCAGCCTTTCAGGAAGCAACAGCCCGAGATTGATGAGGATTAGCAGGATCAAGACGACCAAGCCGTAGCTGATGGCCATCGCGCGCTTGTTGACCTTGCGCTCGGGAAGCAAGCCGAGCTGAAATCCGCGGTAAGCTGTCGCCATGCAATTTCACTCCATTGGAACCCAGAAGGGGAGAATTCCGGGTGGCTTGGAGTCTTCAAAATACGGGAGATAGGACAGGGGGTAAACGTGTCCACGGCTCTTGACCTTAGGTAACGGTTGACGCCACTTTGGGAAAAACGGTTCCAAAATGGGCGCGGGATGGGTGATTTCAGGTGATAACGGGTTGATTTCGTTAATTGCTGCAATCCCCACTTCTGGCAACTACGGCCAGAAGCGGGGCACCCGGCAATCCACTTCTGGCAACTACGGCCAGAAGTGGGGCACCCGGCAATCCCCACTTCTCCCAACTGCAGGGAGAAGTGGGGCACCCGGTTAATGACGGCGGTGTGTGAAGGCCAGAAATACGGGAATTCCGGCGAGGATGACGAGCAGGCCGTACCAGGAGTTTGGCCGCTCGTTCCAGAAGGTGTAGCAGAGCAGGGCGGCGGAGACGGCCACGAAGATGGCGGGGAGAAAAGGGTATCCCCACATGCGATAGGGGCGTTCGGCGTTGGGCTCGCGCAGGCGGAATACGAAGACCGTGCTGCCCGCGATCATGTAGAAGAGCCATTCGGCGAATATGGCGAGCGAGAAGAGCTGGCGGAAATTCGCTCCAAGCAGCAAGAGAAGGATTGAAAGCACAGCCTGAACCATGAGCGCAACGGACGGTGTGTGAAAGCGCGGATGCACTTCGGCGAGTGAGCGGAAGAAGTAGCCATCGTGCGCAACGGCGTAGGGGACGCGGGCTCCGCTCATGATGGTGCCGTTCAGGGTGACGAGCATGGACAGCGCCATACCGGCGGAGACGACGCCGGCACCCATGTGTCCTAAAACGATGGCCACAGCATCGGATGCGGGACGAGGCGATGCGGCGATCGCGTTCACGGGAAGCACGTACTGCACTCCGGCGTTGACCAGCATGTAGAGCACTCCGACGATGGCGACTCCGGCAATGAGCGCGACGGGAATGCTGCGTTCCGGATGTTGGACCTCGCCTCCAACCATGTTGAGATCATTCCATCCGTCATAAGCCCAGAGAGCGGCGACGAGGGCGGCCATGAATCCGGCGATGCCACCTTTTGCGCCGGAAAATTCGGCGGCGAAGTTCGTCCATCCGTGGTTGGGGGCGTGGAAGCCGAGGCCGAAGCAGACGACGACAATGCCGAGAATCATGGCGACTTTCAGCAGCGTGAAAACAAGCTGAAATTCACCGGCTCTCTTCACGCCCATGTAATTCAGGAAGGAGATCAGGATGGCGGCAGCGATGGCGACGAGTTGTCCCCAGGTGACTGCGAATGGAAAGGAGATGAAAGTCTTAGAAAAAAAGGAGAAAACGGAAAACGTGCCAAGAATGCGTACGAGCCCCGTGACAATGGTTGCGATCGAGGCGGGCTTGGCGATGACGAACCATGTCCACGCGTAAAGGAATCCGGCGAGCGGACCGTAGGCGTCGCGGACGTAGACGTATTCTCCGCCGGCTTGCGGTTTCATGGCGCCTAGTTCGGCGTAAGTGAGGGCTCCGAAAAACGAAAGCAGGCCGCCGACAATCCAGGCCAGATAGACAAGCCTGGCGGAGCCAACGGCTTGCATCATCTCGGCGGGGACGAGGAAGATTCCGCTGCCGATGATGGTACCGACCACGATGGCGATCGCGTGGCTGACGCCAAGTTCGCGCGAAAGTTCGGGGCCAGCTGCGGTTGGGGCAGAAATACGAGCCATCGACATGGGGCGGGTCCGGTGCAGTATACGACACCGGGGGATGCGGGCCGGCGCGACTAGGGTGTTCGCCGTAAGAGCAGATCGCAGATACCTGTGTTGCTCAACCGGGGGAATGCGGCGGGCATCTCAATTGCCGGAGTGAATCGAACATTGGCGAGGTTTAACCTGGCGAAGTCCAGCCTGTTGCTTGCGGCCGCTGTTCCGGTGAAACGGGAGTGCGGTAATCCCGGAGAGAGTCGGACAGCGTGAGAGTGAGCCCAGGCTGTTTTCCGTTTTGGCAGGGCTGGCGATGGAATCCGTTTCGCGCGGCAGGAAAAAACCGTTTCCTCAAGCCGGATCAGCGGGGTGCGGGAGCGGAGTGGAAGAGGAGATTTCTGCGAGCACATCTTAAGTTCGGATCACTGCGTCCTTATTTGCGAACACGACACTGGCCAGCCATCCGACCACGAATGTCACGATAGCTCCAATCATGACCCACCACGTCCAGGGAAGGACATGCCAGAGCCAGAGGTAAATGTCTGTAGCGAAACCGCACAGCATGCCGAGCATGGCGCCGTTCTGATTGGCGCGCCTCGTCAGCACACCTAACAGGAATACTCCGAGCAGCGCGCCGTAGGCGACGGAAGCGATCTGGAGCCCGACTTCGACAACGCGGCCAGCCTGGCGCAGCGCGATCAAGGCCAAACCAAATAGCACCAGAGCCCAAAATAGAGTGGCAATGCGCGAGAGGCGCATCTTTGTCTGCTCGTCGGTTTGAGGACGGAGACGCGTGTAGAAGTCGATAATTGCGCTGGAAGAGAGCGAGTTGAGCGCAGCACTCAGGTTTGACATGGCCGCGGCGAGGATGGCCGCGACGAGCAATCCAGAAATGCCATGCGGCATGCGCGTAACGATGAAGGTGGGATAGATGCGGTCTGCTTTGCCGAAAGAGGAGGAAGGGAGCTGGTAGTAGCTCCAGAGCATGATGCCCACGGTTAGAAAAAGAGCGAACTGGAAGAAGATGGCGATGCCGCTGGAGAGCAGGGCGGTGACGGACTGTTTTTGGCCGCGCGCGGCAAGAAGGCGCTGCACGATGAGTTGATCGGTGCCATGGCTGGCCGTGGTGAAGAAAGTGCCGCCAATCAGTCCAGCCCAGAAGGTGTAGGGAATCTGCAGGCTGGGGGTGAAATCGAAGATCTGCAATTTTCCAGCGGTTGCGGCGGCGGCGTGGATGGCGGGCCATCCTCCGGGAACAAGGTGGACGATGGTGAACAGGCCGACGAGCGTGCCGCCGATGTAGATTGCGGTCTGGACGACATCGGTCCAGATGACGGCTGCGAGGCCGCCTTCGAATGTATAGATGAGGGTCAATGCGGTGATGATGGCGATGGAGGCGACTTCGCCGGTTCCCAGTGCGATCGAGACCACGATCGAAACGGCATAGACACGGACGCCCTCCGCAGCGGCGCGGGTGAGAAGAAACAATCCGGCGGTGAGTGATCGCAGCCGATGGCCGAAGCGGCGCTCGATCAGCTCGTAAGCGGTATAGAGATCGCCGCGGAAATAATGGGGCAGCAGCACGAAGCTGATGACCGCGCGCCCCACGACGTATCCCATGATGACTTGCAGAAAGGTGAGATTGGAGTCGTAGGCGAGGCCGGGGATGCTGATGATAGTGAGCGTGCTGGTTTCGGCGGCGACGATGGAAAGCGAAATAGCCCACCACGGGATATCGCGTCCGGCAAGGAAGTAGTCGCGCAGCGAGCGCTGTTTTTTGCGAAAGCGCAGTCCGAAGAGCGTGATGCCGGCAAGGTAGAGCGCGATGATCGCGAAGTCGATCTTGTCGAGGCCCATGCGAGATTCGTCTTGGGAAAGTTATATCAAAGGCGGCGAAGAAGAAGGAGTTTCAGACTAGACGACCTTGCGGGCTACGGTTTCCGATGGATCAAAGGACTCGGAAGACATGGCGACGAGCCAAAGCGTATTGTCGCTGTCGTTGCGCACGGCGTGAGATGCGCCGGGCGCGATCAGAACCAGCACGGCGCTGGTGCCGTCGAACTGGCGATGCTGGGGCGACGCCGCGTCGCCGTTGTCCCAGTGGAGAGACCACTCTGACCCGGGCAGCACGATCAGGGCTTCACGGCGCCGCAGATGATAGTGGTTGCCGCGGACCGCTCCGTTGCGCGTGGAAGCCATGTGAACGTCGCGCGTTTGTCCCACAAAGCTGAGCGCCTCGGCGGGAATGGTGAAGCTGGGGCCGCGGGCGTCGCCGAAGTTAGGTAGGTCGAGGATGCGAATTTTGGGTTCCGCTGTGTTCATGATTGCTGTGGGGTCGTTCCGCAAAGATAGCACGAGAAGAAGTCCGACCTCGCTTGTTCGCAGGCCACCTGTGTTAGAACAGACGCGTGAGCTACTACCTGGGTATCGATGGCGGGGGAACGAAGACCACGGCGGTGGTGGGGGATGAAACGCGAGTTTTGGCGAGGGCCACCGCGGGTCCGAGCAACATTGTGCGGGTGGGTGCGGAGCAGGCGAGGATATCGCTCGAACAATGCGTGCGGCAGGCTTGTGCAGGGGCGGGGATTGTTCCGGAGCAAATTTCTCACACGTGCGTTGGGGCGGCAGGCGCAGCGCGGCCCGAGTTGGCGGATGTGGTGCGCAAGATTTTGAGCGAAGTTGTGGCCGGTCCAATTGGCGTTGTGGGAGACATGGAAACTGCGCTGGAAGCGGCTTTTGGCCAGGGGCCGGGCGTGGTGGTGAATGCGGGGACGGGATCATTTGCCTATGGCGGCGATTCGCAAGGAAACACGGCGCGGGCGGGAGGTTGGGGATTCGCCATTGGTGACGAGGGATCGGCGCACTGGATCGGGCGAATGACGGTGAGCGCACTGCTACGTGACGCGGATGAAGATCCAGGGGTGGCCGATTCTGCTTTTGCCAGGGCTTTGGAGAAAGCGTGGGGCGTGAGCTCGCTACTCGATCTGGCGCGGGCTGCGAATGCGGTTCCGCCGCCGGATTTTGCGGCGCTGTTTCCGGTCGTGGCAGCGAGTGCGGAGAAAATCGCTCACGATGTTCTGGCGAAGGCTGGCAGGGAACTGGCGCGGGTTGCTGAGATTGTGATTCGGCGGCTGTTTGCGGATGGACCTGGGCGCGTCCCGGTGGCCAGGAGCGGAGGGGTCTTTCGTCACGCGGCGATCGTGGGGGACATTTTTTACAATGAGCTGCGCCGGATGGAGCCGCGAGCGGAAGTGAGTCGGGAGATCGTGGATCCGGTGGATGGGGCGCTGCGTATGGCGCGACGGGGTGGTTTTAGCGCGGCTTCTCAAAAAAGAGAGTTGGGGTGATATTTAGTTTCGAATTCCCCACTTCTCCCAACTGCAGGGAGAAGTGGGGCACCCTACACCCACGCTTTTATTTTTCCTACGGCGGAGAACGAGTGGACGCAGAAGACAAGCCATCGGAGAAGGATTCCACGACAGGGCCGGAGGGATCGGAATCCGGGCTGAATGAAGATCTGGCTCTGGCGGCGCTGAAGACTGCGGACCTTGAGCCGGAGAAGATCGAGGAGATCGTCCGAAGCGCGGGATTGATGAAATCGCGTAAGGTGCGCTTCGCGTTGGCCGTCCATGGGCGCACGCCGCGACGAATTGCTCTGCGGCTTATTCGCGAACTCTACACATTCGATCTGATGCAGTTCGCGCTGCATCCGGTTGCGGCCGCGGATTTGAAGCGGCTGGCTGATGAGCTTCTGGTATCGCGGCTGGCTTCGATAACGCTCGGCGAGCGGATTGCGCTGGCGCGGCGCTGCTCGGCCACCGTTGGGACGTCTCTGCTGCTCGATAAAGAGCCGAGAGTGTGGCAAACCACTCTGGAAAATCCGCGCCTGACGGAAGCGGCGGTGCTAAGAGCCGTGCAGCGGCCAAATGCGACGGCGGCGTTTGTCGAAGCGTTGTGCCATCATCCGAAGTGGTCGGCTCGGCCTGAGGTTCGGATGGCCCTGCTGCGTAGCGCGCACACGCCGCTGGCGCGAGCCCTCGACTTCGCGAGACATTTGCCGCCAGCGCAATTACGCGATGTGTTGCATGCCTCGCGGCTGCCGGAAACGATCAAGGAATACCTGCGAAAAGACGCATTGAGCCGCAATGCGCAGCGAGCGGGAAGTTAGCTCCCACGTTCCTCACTTACCTTCTGCCACCGTTTTTGTGCCTGGCTCCGGTCACGATGACCGTTCTGGGATGGTCAGAAGATGCTCATTGCCGAACCATCTCGCGCTTGCCGTGCATCAATGCAACGACTGCTTCGTAGAGCCGCTTGCGCGCTTCGTGCCGCTCATAGGCACGCGTGATGTAGCGGACGCGCACCTCGATACCCGCGGCGGTAGGCAGGACATTGACTCCAGGCATAGCGGAGAGAGTTTTCGCGCGGTAACGCGTGGTCGTTTCCTGCCACTCGGCTTGGGCTTTGCTGGCATTCTTTGCCGTGTCCTGTTCGACAAGTTTCTGGATGCCATCGATTACGGAGTAGGGATCCTGTCCGGGCGGAATGAGGACTTGCAGTTCGTCCCACATCCATTGGCCAGAGGTAGTGAAGTTGAAGAAGTGTCCTTCGATCGCGAAGCTGTTGACGAAGGAGACGCGGCGTCCGGTGGGATGGCTGGAATCGGTCCAGTTGCCGGTTTCGAGCAGAACAGTCTTGAGCAAGCCAACCTCGACGACTTCGCCGCCCACGCCGTTGATCTCAACCCAGTCGCCAACGCGAATGCCGTTTCGGCCCATGAGGACGAACCATCCGAAGAAGGCGACGATGAAATCTTTCATGGCAACGGTGAGGCCGGCACCGGCCAGACCGAGGACAGTCGTGGTCTGGGTGGGCATGCCAAGAACAATGAAGGCGATCACGATGACGCCTACGGCCTGTGCGGCAAACTTCGCGACCGCGCGCAGGGTGTCGACGCGCTTGTTCTCGGCGCTCATTCCGGTGAAGAGACGCTCGATGAGCCGGTTGACCACGTATACGGCAACGAGAACGAGCAAAATCCAGAGAACGGTTTCGACCAGGTGATGGAGAGCCTCGCGCTCCCGGACTTCGACCAGGGCGATCCAGTTGCCGTAGATATCGTTGAGATCCTGCTCGTCCTGCAGGCGGCGTCCGCGGTCGGCAAGATTTTTCTGATCGAGTGTGTACTGGCGAAGGGCGTCGAGAGCCGCTGTGGCTGCGGCTTTCGATTGATCGCGGCTGGAGGCCTGGGTGCCTTTCGAAAATCCCTTGGCCTGAGTTTTGACGGCTTCGCGGCTCTCTTTATCTTTCTCGACCTGGGCGGCGAGTTCGCTGTGCCGCTTGGTGAGGTACGTCTGCTTTTGGATGGTTTCGTCGCGCGCCTGTTGCAGCAATGCTTCTTTTTCGCGCAGAGCCTGCCAGGCGCGGAAGACGTTGAATAGCGTGTGGGATTGAAAATCCTGCTCGTGCGGATTCACCGCTGATCCTACGGCGGCGGCGTTGTGGTCGCCGGCCTCATGCTCAGCTTGCAGGCGCTTGATTTTCGATTGTGGATCGCCGCCTGCCTGCTCGAGATCCTCGGTGGCATCGTCGAGTTCGTCCTGATCGAGATCCATCTGCGCCTTGGCGACGTCAATCTGATCCTGCAGATTGTCTTTCTGCGAATCGGGAGCCGCGGCAAGTTTGCGCGTCAGCTGGGTAATGTTTTCCTGATCGTCTTTGACGGTTTGCGCGGCCTTGGTCTTGCGGGCTGCGATCTGTTTGGCTTCGGCGGAAAGCGGAGGAGGATTTTGCTCGGCGGTCCGGATGGCGTCGAAGAAGGCGAGGTCGACTTCGTGGTCTCCGGCTTTTTCGGCAGCGTGTGCGAGCGCCTGTTCTTCCGGAGTGCTGGCCATGGCCGCCATGCGTTGCGCCGTCTGCAGGGGCCGCTGGTCGACGAGAGGATGCGCAGGAGGAGCGGCTTTGCGTCCAATCAGCTTCTTGGGGGCGACGGGGGACTCTTCCTGAGCTTGTGGCGGTTCGCGGGTCCAGAGCAGACCGACGACGGCCGCAGCGACCAGGAGAAGCAGGACGATTGCGGTAATCCACTGCCGAATTTTCATGATGAGATCTTGCAGACAACTCTAACAAGAAATGGCGCGAGCGGGCGACTGCAAACCTCGGTAACCTGACCCATCGAGTCATTCGTCTCTAAAATCGGGTCGTGGAGATGATTGAGCAACTGCGGACCCTTGTGGATGAGCCGTGGAAGCCGGTTTCACGCCCGGCGCTGGCCGCGTGGCAGGTCTTTTATGTCGGGTTCCTGGTGTATGCGTTTTCGGCGCAGGGCAGTGGGTTGTTCATCGATTGTGCGAATCTCGTGGTTCACGAGGGCGGACATAATCTGTTCGGATGGTTTGGTCCCACACTCGGTCTGTGGGGAGGGACGCTGCTGCAGTGGCTGGTGCCATTTCTGCTGGCCATGTATTTCTTCAGCCAGCGGCACACGACCGGATTCGCGTTTTGCCTGTTTTTCTTCTTCGAGAACTGGCTCTACACTGCCACCTATATGGCCGATGCGCGCGCGCAGGAACTGCCGCTGGTGACGACGGGCGATCCTGATTTCGTGGAGCACGATTGGTACGCGATCTTTTCAAGCCTGGGCGTGCTCAACTCCGACACGAAGATCGCAGCCGTCGTGCGGATTTTAGGTTGGATTGGAATGATTGCGTGCACGGGGTGGTTGGCGTGGCGGGCGCGGAAGGCCGAAGAGTAGCGATCTGAACTGCTGAAAGTTTCATCTTGTCTTGCCACTCTGCTTCGAATTTCAGCGCATAATGCAGGGCCGGGAGGCGCTGCATGAAGAAATGCGTTGCGCTGGTGTACTTGCTCGGTGGACTTCGCGGGTAGACCCCGGCATGCGAGTCTGTGAAGTCTACGGTACCCAGTCCGCGATAAAGATGTTGGTCTCGTGCGGGGCTTTGGCGTTGCGGTTTGACGCCCAGACCAATTTCTTGCCATCGAGCGAGAACATGGGGAAGCCGTCGAAGCCGTCGCTGTAGGTGAGGCGCTCCAGGCCGCTGCCGTCAGGATTGATCAGCCACAGTTCGAAGTTCCCCATGCCGCCCGTATCATGGGTGACCGGATCATAGTTCGAAGAAAAGATAATCTTCTTGCCATCGGCGGTGAATGCCGGTCCAAAGCTGGCCGCACCCAGGTTCGTAATCAGCTTCTTGTCGGATCCATCGGCTTTCATGATCCAGATCTCGAGGGAAGTGGGGCGAATGAGATTCTGCGTCAGCAATTCCTTATAGTCAGCGATCTCCTTCTCGGTCTTGGGGTGATAGGCGCGATAGACGATCCACTTGCGGTCGGGAGAAAAGGTGGGCCCGCCGTCGTAGCCGAGTTCGTGGGTTAGTTGTTTGACGTTCTGGCCGTCAGCGTCCATCGAGTAGATGTCGAGGTCGCCGTTGCGCAGGGAAGTGAAGACGATCTTTTTGCCGTCTTCCGAAATTGTGGCCTCGGCGTCGTAGCCGGGCGTGTGCGTCAGCTGCCTGAGATTGGAGCCGTCGGGATTGGCGGTGAAGATGTCGTATCCGGAATAGATGGCCCATACGTAGCCTTTGGAGAAATCAGGACGTGGAGGACAGTCGGGGCCGGCAAGATGAGTGGACGCGTAGAGAATCTTCTTGCCATCGGGATAGAAAAAGCTGCAGGTGGTGCGTCCCTTGCCGGTTGAAACCATGCGCTGGTCGGAGCCGTCGATGTTCATGGTGAAGATCTGATCGCACTTCACATCGCCGTGCGACGACTGGAAGATCAGCTTCTTGCCATCGGCGGAGAAGTAGGCTTCGGCGTTCGATCCACCAAAAGTCAACTGGTGAATGTTGTGCAGGTGCTTTTCCTGGGCAATGGCCGTGTCTGGCGGATTCAAAACCTGGGCGAATGTGCCCGGCGCGATCGCGAGCATTGCGAATAAGGGCAGGTAGAGACTTCTCATGTGCATTGGAGTGAGGGGGCTAGTTTAGCAGGGGGAATCCTAGTTTTCAGCGTGCCGTGCGGCTGGGCGGATCAGGCTCTGACTTAGGAAATCGCACGGCGGAGTTCGCGAACATCTTCTTCTTGAACCTGGCTGCGGGTGTACTCGCGATCGGGCAGTTTGCCCATGGGGACGCGGGAATTGCGATAGACCATGGGGCTGTCGCTGGAAGTGGCAAGCCCGACGTGAATCTCACGCACGCCGGTGCGCTCAATGATCTCCGCTGCGTTGTGAGCGCGAATGCCGCCGCCGGCCATGACGGCGATGTTGCCATTCGCGTGCTTGCGGAGAGAAGCGATGTTTTCCGATCCCTGCAGGCAACCGGCTTCGCCGCCTGAGGTAAGGATGCGGTTGACGCCGGCGGTCTGCACATCCTTGAGGGCCTGCGTAAGGTCGGAAGTCATATCAAACGCGCGGTGGAAGGTGACGGAGAGGGGACGAGCGACGTCGACAAGGGCGCGAGTTCGGTCGACGTCGATACGGCCGTCGGTGTGAAGGATGCCAAGCGCAATGCCGTCAGCGCGCAAGCTCCTGGCGAATGCGATGTCGCGCCGCATGACATCGAACTCTTCGTCGGAATAATGAAAGTCGCCGGGCCGCGGCCGGATCATCACATGCAGCGGGATACGCACGCTAGACCGCACCGCCTCAATGAGCCCCGCGCCCGGAGTCACGCCGCCTTCGAGCAGGTCGCTACAGAGTTCCACGCGGGAGGCGCCGCCGCGCTCCGCGGCGATTGCCGAGCCGACGGAGTCGACACAGACTTCAATGAGGACTTGGTGGTTCATGAGCCGGACAGGCGCTACCAGCATATCTGATCGAAAGCTCGGTGAAACGCAAGGGTGCGGGATTGGTTAACGCTGGCCAGGAGCTCAATAGGCGTTCTTGCTATTGAAAATTCGCAGCAGGGTCAGCGTCATGATCTGGAGGTCGAAGGTAAGACTCCAGTTCCGCAAGTAGTAGAGATCGTATTCCACGCGCTTGGCGATGGAAGTATCGCCGCGCCAGCCGTTGACCTGGGCCCAACCCGTGATCCCAACTTTGAAAAAATGACGAGAGTTGTATTGTTCGACGCGTTCCAGGTGACGCTCGACGAAGTGAGGCATCTCGGGCCTTGGACCGACGATGCTCATATGTCCCCAGAGCACGTTAAAAAATTGTGGCAATTCGTCAAGGTTGGACCGGCGAAGGAGCGTGCCAATTCGGGTGCGCCGAGGATCGCCGGGCGTTGTCCAGCCCCATTCCGGCTCGCCGGGCGCGAGCGCTTTCATGGTGCGGAATTTCAGCATGCGGAAAATTCTGCCATTCAGTCCCACGCGATCCTGCGTGAAGAAAACTGGTCCCGGGCTTTCCACTTTGATGGCAAGCGCGATCAGGAGCAGGAGCGGCCAAGTCAAGGAGATGATCAGGAGCGAGCAGGCAATGTCGAAGATCCGCTTCTGAAAAAGATACGGGCCGGTCTCGGCGAGAGTCGGGCGAAGGTCGAGCATGTGGATTCCGCCAAGATCGATGAGACGATCGCGCACGCCCACTCCCTCGCCAAGATCGAGGACTACGCGGGTGGGCACGCACAGTTTCTCGAGCGAGGGAGCGATGTCCTGGACCTCGCTGAGACGAGCTGCGGGCAAGGCGATGATCACATCGTCGATGGAATGGCCATTCGAAAAAGTTGGGATCTGATCGGCTTCGTAGATTGGCCCTGCGACCGCGATTTCCTGTTCCGGAAGATGAACGAATCCTACGACTTTACAGGGCAGGACCTCGCCGTGGACCAGGGAGTTGGCAACGCGGCTGGCGAAGGCATCGGTCCCGACCATAAGGATCTTTACGACATTTCGATCGCGCCTGCGCAGCAGTTCGAGGAAGACGCGAAAGGCGATTCGGGTGGCTGTTGCGAGAACGAACAAATTAAACGCGCTGATGCCAACGACCAGACGGGAGTAGCTGGCTTGCCGGTAGAGAAACCCGAGAGCCATCACAATGCCATAGGTGAAAGCCAGGGCTTCGAGCAGGCGGCGGCTTTTTCTTGCGGGCGCGTAAAGGTTCTCAAGGCTCCACAGGCCGAATTCCTCCGCGGCGATCGCCCAGACGATCGTCGTCAGGGTCATGATTCCCCAATAGGAGGGCAAGCCTGCTCGAGCCGGGTGCGTGAGGAAGACGTTAAATCCGAAGCGGAGCTTGATGGCGATGAAATAGGCGAAGACCGGCAGCAGCAGAGTGAGAACCCGCAGGTGAAAGCGAACATAACTAAGCCGACTGCTGATCATACTTCCAACTTCTAGGGCGAATTGACGAAGCGGTGAGATTCACCTCAAACTCTGGGCAGATTACGGGTTATCCAAAGACGCGAAATGCGCTGAAGTGGCGCTTGAGGGCGAGGGGCAAACACGCCTGGTTGAGGCCCAGAAAGAATCCGACCGATTTTGCGATGTCCTTCTGAATGGCCTGCCGGGCCGAGTGTTTGGTCCTGTGATGAGCGGAGCGCTTGATCTTGCGTTCAAGCATTTTCCAGGCATCGCGTGAAAGCGACTGCCGGGTTCCGGGCGCGTCCCAGATTTTGAGTTTCTTGAGGGTGTAGCCGATGTCGAAGTAGCGCTTGAAGAGGCCGACGGTGCTGTGATTGTGAGAGTGATAGACGGAAGCTTCAGGCTCGTAAACGATCTTCCATCCGCTGTCGAGGATCAACTTGGCGATGCCGAGATCCTCGAAGACCTTCATGTCCTCGGGAAATTGAGTTGCGCTCCAAACGCTGCGCCGGATGGCGGAGTTGGCGTTCGAAAAATGATAAAAACGGTAACCGAGGCCGTTGCGGTGAGCGGGATCTTTCACGAACCTGCGAGCACCGTAAAGAGTGTCGAGGGTCTCGTGGCGCTCGGCGAATGATCCTGGCTTTGGAATCTGGCGGCCATAGACAGCTCCGACGTTGGAGTCGTCGAAGTTTGCGAGCATGTTGTGGAGCCAAAGTTCAGAGGCCGGGATCGCGTCTTGCGACAGGTAAACGAGGATCTCACCAGACGCCATGGTTGCGGCGAAGTTGCGCGTGCGAGCGTGATGAAATGCATCGGGAGAAATCTGAGTTACTTGCAAGGGATAACGCTGGAGGAGGCCGAGAGTATCGTCTGTAGAGCCCGAGTCAACGGCAATGACTTCGAAAGGTGAAGTCAGCTTCTGGCGATAAAGTGTCGGGAGTAACCGCTCCAGATCGCGCGCGCCGTTCTTCGTAAGAATTAGAACCGAGACTGCAACCATGCCGACCTTGCACAAAGCCGCTACTGTTATCGGCTCCTTTTGAAGCGTGGTTAGACTCCAGCTAAGATGCGCCCGTGTGGAAAAAGGCTTATCCGAAAGTGCTACGCAGTTTCCTCCATTTCGCGCCGAAGACTGGAGTCATCAGCGCAAGCATGCGCGATGTTTCGACGGTTTTAGCTTGTTGAATTTGCCGGCGTTTGCGCAAGAGGGCGGGGAAGTGCTTGAGAGCCTCGAACTTACTCCGCAGAAACGAAGAAGCGGTGCCTGATCGGGCAAAGTAGATTGCAGCGCCGATCTCGTACAGGAAACGCTGTAGAAGAGACAGAAGGATTAATTCTCCCGGCATGTTCTTGAAGTACACATACTCGATGTTTCGCTGCGAATAGAAAACTTGACGCGCAGGGCGAGCGCCAAGCGTCGCGCGATATCGATGGAAGACGATGGCGCTGGGAATGTACATGCAGCGATATCCGCGAAGCTGGGCGCGAAAGCTCAAGTCGACGTCTTCATACACCATGAAAAAGTCAGGATCGAGAAAACCAATGTCGTCGAGCATGCTGCGGCGGTAAGCTACGGCGCCGCCGCACGCGCCGAAAACTTCACGTGGCGTGGTCCACTCCGGGCCGTCGAGCTGATCTCGTCCGAGGTCGACCGTGACGCCGGCCGTGCCTAATCCGAAGCCGCAGTTCTCGATTCGTTCCCGCTGGTCGAAGTACATCATCTTGGAGGCGAAGCTGCCGGCGTGGGGAAAGGTCGCTCTAGCTTTGTGAAGTTCCTCAAGCCATGCGGGATGCGCCTCGGTATCGTTGTTAAGGAGAACGATGAGATCTCCGCGGGCGTGTTCGAGCCCGGCGATATTGCCGCCGGTGAAGCCCCGATTGTCGGGGAGTGGCAGCAACTTCACTTCCGGAAAACAGTTGCGTACGTAGTCGACGGATCCGTCGGTAGAACCGTTGTCCACTAAAATAGTTTCGAAGTTACGGAACGATTGGCGGCGCAAGGCTCCGAGGCATTCGGCGAGAAATTGCTTGCCGTTCCAGTTCACGATGATGACGCTGATCTCGGGCATACAAGAAATCCGGGCAATTTATTCGTCCTGCTTGCCTGGTCAGCCATCGAACGCCGGCCCCTGGCTCGGTGCGGCTTGTTTACTCCAGACCGGCACGATGCATTTCTTCTGGACGAGCAACTGGATCGCCAGCTGACCGAGGGTCGGCAAATAGACGAAGAAATCCCAGAAGAAGATCAGCGCCATTGCCGATAACACCACGGGCGAGACGAGCAGAAGTCGGCTGATGCGCTCACGATTTACGAGGAACCCGCTGAGTATGCCCAATCCGAAATTCGCGGCCACCACGCCGAGCCAGGAAAAATCGAGAAAGTAAGGCGCAAGGTAAGTGTGGACACCGTCGATGATGTGCGAATCGGAGAGGGACGCATCGTGCGGATTCAACGGCGCCCAAAAGGATGGCAGCACCGGATAAAGGAACGACAGCGTCGGTTCGGTGAAGTGAGAGCCGTGAATGATCCAGCAGAGGTTTGAGATGGGCACGGAAATGTAGGTGACGGGCCAGAGCACGGCC
>Ga0335076_10001583_pt1 | contig 22100 bp, 20 predicted proteins | sample Lox_Sample_25_FD_206717 | JGI IMG/M metagenome (GOLD analysis project Ga0335076, IMG submission 206717) | Soil microbial communities from Loxahatchee National Wildlife Refuge, Florida, United States - Lox_Sample_2.5 | ecosystem: Environmental > Terrestrial > Soil > Wetlands | place: USA... | reverse complement strand
CGACGGTTTTCGCCCCAGCGACGACCAGCTCGATCGGGAGAAGACGCAGGTCTGGGGCGCCAAATGCGGCCATGTGCATTCGCGGAACTACCCGGGCTTCTCCAAGGGCCGGCGCCGGATCTACGAGGCGACGAACTGCAAGACGGAGTGGGCGCTGCATTTTTCACTGGTCAATGCCAACGCCACCGACGCCACGGTCCCCTTCATCGCCAAGGGCTACACCGACTGCAAGGCGAACCTGTGCTTTCTGTGAACCGGGTGTTTTCTGTGAACCGGGTGGGCCCCTTCGTCCTCCGGCCGCTTGCTCGCCGTCCGCGGCACCGTGCCTTGGCGGCCGCGGCCGCCATTGGGAGGCCATTCCCATGATCACCTTGGGTCGTCTCATCCAGGACTCGGACCTCGCCGAGGATGAAAAGCGCAAGGCCCAGCACATCGCGCTGCGCGCCGCGCCGGACGAGACCGACGTGCTCATGGCCGTCTTCGCGATTCCGGATGCCCGGAAATTCGTCGGCGACGTCTTCCGCGGCGCCCACATCCGCATCAACGACAAGGGCGCCCGCTACGACGACTGGAAGACGCTGCCGACGGCCGACACCCGCCATTCATCGCACCAGTCCGACGGCGACCAGTTCCACGTCGACGGTCCGCTGACCCACACGATCCTGTTCGGCAAGTTCAGCGGCTGGACCTGGCTGCAGCTCGAAGGCCATCCGATCCAGGACGTGGTCAGCTTCTTCGGCCACATGTACGACTACATCAAGTACAGGCGCAGCGGCGAGAACCAGGGCCCCTACGGATCGAGCCCGCATGCCGAGAAGAACAATCCCATCGTCATCCCCGCGACGAAGCCCTACGTCCCCATCGACCAAAAGAGCTGGCAGTTCAAGGTCGCCCGCCAACCCCGCATTCCCGGCCAATCCCCCTTCCGATAGGCGTACCACCCCCGCTTCCCCGCCCCCTCGACCGTCATCGCCGGGCTTGACCCGGCGATCCAGCAAACGCCAGCGCCGCTTCGGCTTTGCGGTCCGTCGGCCGGATTGCCGGGTCAAGCCCACTGCTGTCCGGTTGAGCCTCGGCCTGCACTGCGAACAAGCCGCTGCACCGCGTGTTTTTCGATCGGTGGCCGCCTTTGAGCGCCGGATGCGTCTCCCGACGCCCCACCTCATATCGTCATTGCCGGGCTTGACCCGGCATGGAAAAGGCCAATGGTTCCGGCATTTCTGGATCGCCGGGTCAAGCCCGGCGATGACGGTTGAGAGAGGTCCGGAGAGCATCGCGCTCGACCGGACAGCCGTGGGTCAAGCCCGGCAATGACCGTTCTGGATGCGTGAAGTCTCCGCGTCTCCGCATCTCCGCGCCCAAACCCTTGACTTTCCGGCACAAATATTGGAACATTTAGGGAACAGAATCAACACACCCGAACCCCGGAGAGACCGCCCATGACCGCCACCCCGACCGCCGCCGCTCCCGCTGGGCACCTGCCCGCCGTACGACTTCGGCAGGCGGGTGGGGTCCATCGCCCGCTTTCGCAATCTGCTGTAGGGGCGACCGGAAGGTCGCCCGTCCATCAGCCGCTCACATCCGCGGGCGACCTGCCGGTCGCCCCTACCAAACAGACGGCTCTCCCCGCTGGACATGGGGTCCTTCGCTCGCTTTTGCGCTTCGCCGGCCGCCTGCTCCGCCCTTGCCTTGCCGCCGCCCGCGTGTATAGTCCGCGCCCTCATAACCTTGCCGATCCCCGGGCACATGATGGGGTCGGCTAGGCCCGGGCGGCTGACAGCGGGAAACCGCCAGCGCCGGGCCGCGTAACAGCCAAAAGGAGCCCGCATGCCGTTCTACGAGAACGTGTTCATCGCGCGTCAGGACATCTCGGCCACCCAGGCCGACGCGCTCGCCGATACCTTCTCGACCCTGATCGCCGAGCTCGGCGGCAAGGTCACCAAGAAGGAGCACTGGGGCCTGCGCAACATCGCCTACCGCATCAAGAAAAACCGCAAGGGACATTACGTCCTCCTCAACATCGATGCGCCCGCCGCCGCCGTCACCGAGATGGAGCGGCAGATGCGCATCAACGAGGACGTGCTGCGCTACCTGACCGTGCGCGTCGAGGCGCTCGAGGAAGGCCCGTCGGCCATGCTGCAGAGCCGCTCGCGCGACGACCGTGACGGCGACCGCGGCCCGCGGCGCGGCTTCCGTGAGGGCGGCTTCCGCGGCGACCGCGACCGTGACCGGGACCGCGAGCCCGCCGGCTATCGCAGCGAGCGCGAGGATCGGCCGCGCCGCGACTTCGGCGGCCCCGGCCCCAACGGCGGCGCTCCGCCCGCTCCGGCCGGCGAGACTCGCGAAGGAGGTGCGTGATGGCGATGGGTAATTCCGGCCCCGGCGAGCGGGGCGAGCGCGGCGAGCGGTCCGGCGGCGGCGGCCGCACCCCCGGCCGGCGGCCCTTCTTCCGCCGCCGCAAGACCTGCCCCTTCAGCGGCAAGAACGCGCCCAAGATCGACTTCAAGGACGTGCGCCTGCTGCAGCGCTACATCTCCGAGCGCGGCAAGATGGTGCCCTCGCGCATCACCGCGGTCTCCACCAAGAAGCAGCGCGAGCTGGCGCAGGCCATCAAGCGCGCCCGCTTCCTCGGCCTCCTCCCCTACGCGTTGAAGTAGGAGTTTCGCCATGGACGTCATCCTGCTCCAGCGCATCGAGAAGCTCGGCCAGATGGGCGAGGTGGTGCGCGTCAAGGCCGGCTTCGCGCGCAACTACCTGCTGCCGCAGAAGAAGGCGCTGCGCGCCACCGACGCCAACAAGGCCCGCTTCGAGAAGCAGCGCGCCCAGCTCGAGGCCAACAACCTCGCCCGCCGCCAGGAGGCCGAGGGCATCTCCGGCAAGGTCGAGGGCATCACCGTCGTCGTCATCCGCCAGGCCGGCGAGACCGGCCACCTCTACGGCTCGGTGAGCGCCCGCGACATCTCGGAGGCCGTGACCAAGTCCGGTATCACCATCGACCGCAACCAGGTGCTCATGGACCGGCCGATCAAGATGCTGGGCCTGCATCCCGTGCGCGTCGCCCTGCATCCGGAGGTCGTCGTCTCCATCACGGCCAACGTCGCCAAGTCCGAGGAAGAGGCCGAGGCGCAGAAGAAGGCCGGCGGCTTCGTGCCGGCGCTCGAGGAAGGCCCGACCCTCGACGAGATCCTGGCTGAGGCCGACGAGACGGCCGGCGAGGAACAACCCGCCGAAGCCGAGGCGCAGCCCGCTCCGGCCGAACCCGAGGCCAAACCCGCGAAGAAGGCCAAGGCCGAGAAGGCCGAAAAGACCGAGAAGGCACCCAAGGAGAGGAAGTCCAAGGCCAAAGCCAAGGCCGCCGCCGAAGAGGCGTAGTCCGCGTCGCCGTCCCACCCCGCTTGCGGTGGTGCTTGCCACAGACTTGCTCCCGGCGTCCGGGTCGGGGCATTTGCATCCGGCCCGCCGGCCGCCTACATGGACAAGTGCGGCAATTTTGTTACTCTCGCCGCACTGGAGGGACGGGTCGAACGTGGCATGCTGGCGTCGCATTTCTTCCGCCATCTCATCAGCATTGGCACGCTGACGGTCATCGACGCCGGCGGGCGGACCCATCGCTTCGCCGGGACGCCCAGCCCGCAGGTCACCATCCGCCTGCACGACAAGGCGGTCCACCACCGCCTGCTGCTGCATCCCTACCTCGCCGTGGGCGAGGCCTATATGGACGGCACGCTCACCGTCGAGAACGGCACCATCTACGACGCCATCGAGCTTGCCTGCCGCAACATCGCGCGCCTCGACAGCTACCCGCTGCAGCGCCTGCACGACGGCTTTGCGCGTTTCCTCGATCGCGTGCGTACCTACAATCCGTCCGGCCGCGCCCGCCGCAACGTCGCCCATCACTACGATCTGTCGGGCACGCTCTACGACCTCTTCCTCGACAAGGACCGGCAGTATTCCTGCGCCTATTTCGCCCACGACAACGACAGCCTCGACGTCGCGCAGGACAACAAGAAGCTGCACCTCGCCGCCAAGCTCCTGCTGAAGCCCGGGCAGAAGGTGCTGGACATCGGCAGCGGCTGGGGCGGTCTCGGGCTCTACCTCGCGCGCCTCGCCGGCGTCGACGTCACCGGCGTCACGCTCTCGATCGAACAGCAGAAGCTCTCGACCGAACGGGCCCAGGCCGCCGGTCTCGGCGACAAGGTCCGCTTCCACCTGCGCGACTACCGGACCGAGTCTGGAAGATACGACCGCATCGTCTCCGTCGGCATGTTCGAGCATGTCGGCGTGCAGCACTATCGCGAGTTCTTCACCAAGGTGCGCGACCTCCTGGCCGACGATGGCGTCATGCTGCTGCACGCCATCGGCCGCATGTCGCCGCCCGGCAGCACCAATCCGTGGCTGCGCAAGTACATCTTCCCCGGCGGCTACACGCCGGCGCTGTCGGAGGTCTTCGCCGCCGTCGAGAAGGTGGGCCTCTGGGTGACCGACGTGGAGATCCTGCGGCTCCACTACGCGAAGACGCTGCGCGAGTGGCGCCGCCGCTTCGAGGCCAACCGCGACAAGGTGCGCGCGCTCTACGACGAACGCTTCTGCCGCATGTGGGAATTCTACCTCGCCGGCTGCGAGCTGTCGTTCCGCTATCTCGGCCAGATGGTGTTCCAGATGCAGCTCTCGCGCCGGCAGGAAGCGGTGCCGCTCACCCGCGACTACATTGCCGAGTACGAACGCGACAATGCCGGCCGCGTGGTCTCGGCCGTCTGATGGCGTTAACCCGCCGATAAACGTTGCTGTTCACAGTCGTTTGACGGGTAATGGCGGGCAGCCATGCCGACGCTCAGAGACGTGAACACGCTCCACGCCCGCGGCCTCATCCCGGGCGCGCGGTATTTGACGGCGGTGACGGCCGCGCGCAACGACGCGGCCTGGGCGCGTTGGGCCTTCCGCGCGCTGCTGGCGATCGGCGCCGGTCACGTCCTGGCCGGCATCGTCACCTTCTTCGCCTGGAACTGGGCAGACCTGTCGGCTGCCGCGAAGTTCGCGATCGTGGAGTGCGGTCTCGTCATCGCGCTGGCCGGCGCCTGGTTTTCCGGCATCGAACGCGTGGTCGGACAGGCCCTGCTGATCGGCGCCTCGATCCTCGTCGGCCTGCTGCTTGCGGTCATCGGTCAGGTCTACAACACGGATGCCGACGCCTATTCGCTGTTCATGGCCTGGACCGTGATGATCCTGCCCTGGACCCTGGCGTCGCGCAGCGCTGCGCAGTGGGCGGCATGGCTGGTCATCCTCTATCTCGCGCTCTCGCTCTATGGCGAGCAGGCGCTTGTCCCCGAAGGCCGACTAAGCCGCGTGGCGCTTGAGATCGGCCTCGGTGCGCTCGCCGCCGTCTTCCTCGCCCTGCGCGAGGCGGCAGTCGGCAGGGGCATGGCATGGCTGGCCGCCAGTTGGACGCGCATCGGCCTTCTGATGGCGGCGCTCGGGCTCCTGTTCTGGCCGGCCGTGGCCTATCTCCTGTCGTGGGACTACTCGCGAGACGGAATCTGGGCCGCCGCCGTCTTCCCCATCGCCCTTGCGCTCGGTGCGGTTGCCTACCGCCGATGGCTGCCGGACTTCGCGGCGACGACGACGGTCGTCGGCTTTGCCCTGCTCTTCGTCATCGCCATCGGTTACCGCGTGATCGACGAGGCAATCGGGTTCGGCCGCAACGAAACCCTGCTCGTCACGAGTGTCGGCCTGCTCGTCTTGTGGTCGGTGGCAGCGCTGGGGCTGGCGGCCAAGCTCCTGCAGATGCTCCGCCGCAACCCGGACCCTGTGCCGTCATGACGGACATCGCGTCCCTGTCCGCGCAACTCGGTCTCGATGAGACGGCAGTCCGGCGCGCGCTCGAATCCGAAAGCGGGACCGCAGACGCGGCCACACCCTGGTACGTGCTGATGCTCCTGGGCCTCGGCGCCTGGATCACGGCGCTGATCATGGTCGTCTTCGTCGCCCTCCTGCTGAACGTGGCCTTCGGCGTCGAGGAACCAGACGTCGCATCCGCTGCCCTCGGAGCCGGCATGTTCCTTTGCGGCCTCCTCATCGAGACCAAGGGAAAGGCCAGCGTCTTCGTGCAGCAGTTTGCGATCGCCCTCGTCGCGGCCGGCGCCGCGATCGCCGCCATCAGCCTGTGGGTCGAGTCCGACAGTGCTTGGAGCGCCGCGGCGGCGGCTGCGGCAATGACCGCCATCGACATCTGGCGCGGACGCAATGCACAGCAGCAGTTCCTGCTGGCAGCCCTTGCTGTCGGGTTCGCGATCGCCGCGCTCGACGACGCCACGACCGCCGCCCGCGTCGACATCGTCGCGCTGGCGCTGCCCATCGGCGTGGCGCTCTACCTGCGGCCGCCACGCCTGGACATGCGGCCGACGGCGACGGCGCTGCTTCTCGCCATGCCTTTTCATGCGATGGTGATCGACAGCCTCTATGCCCCCGACCTGGGCTTCGATAACTGGCCCGCGCGCGCGATTGCGCTGGCGGTCGTCGTGGCGCTGGCCTGGCTGCGCGTCCGCGGTTCCGCGACGCCACCGGACCATCTCCGCCGTCTCCTCGCCGCCCTGGCGGCCGCCGTGGTCTGCCTCCTGCTGCCGCCGGGCGGATCGGCGGGGCTGGCGGTCCTCATGCTGGCGTTCACGCTCGGCCATTGGCCGCTCGCGATCGTCGGCGCGCTGCTCGAGGTCTACTTCGTCCCGCGCTTCTACTACGATCTCGAGCTCTCCCTGCTGACCAAGTCCTGGATCCTGGTCGGCGTCGGTATCGCGCTGCTGGCGAGCTCTGCGGCCCTGCGACCGCGCCGCGGCGTGCCGTCATGAGAGGCCTGCGGGCATCGCTGCTCCTTCTCGGCCTCGCCGTGACGCTCGGCGCCGCCAACTATGACATTGTCCACAAGCAGCAGATCGTCGACCACGGCGCGCAGATCCTGCTGCCGATCAGGCCCGCCGATCCGCGCTCGCTGCTGCAAGGCGACTATATGACCCTGCGTTACGCACGCACGGCGCTGCCGTCCGATGCGCAGACGGCATCGTTGCCGCGCCGCGGCACGGCCATCGTCAGGCTCGATGCCGACGGCGTGGCCGCGTTCGCGCGCCTCGATGACGGCGCGCCGCTCGCCGCCGGCGAACTTCGCCTGCGTTACAAGCGGCGCCTCTACGAACAGGAGGTCAGCTACGGCGCCGATGCCTTCTACTTCCAGGAAGGGCTGGCGGATCTCTATGCCAAGGCCAAGTTCGGCGTCCTCCGCGTCGATGGCGAGGGCAACAGCATCCTTGTCGGTCTCGCCGGCGAGGACCACAAGATGCTGACCGTTCGTTAACGCGCGGCGTAACCGTCCCCAATATCCACAAGTGTCACATGCAGTTTCGCCTAGCCGGGCGCCGCTCCTCTGCTAGTGTGCGCATTCCGCGAGCGCTGGGAGGCAGCTCCGCGGAGAGTGGGGACTATCCGAGAGTGGATTACGGGACGGACATGAGCGCCGAATGTTGCGCTCGGCGGCGCTTGGCTCGACGCGAATCGGATATAATTCGGGATTGGCAAGACGATGGCGATGGAACGCAGCCTCTTCGGACCCAGCAACGTGACGCCGCTGCGCGGCGCAGAAACGGCGCCGACGCGCCTGCCGCCGCACAACTACGAGGCCGAACAGGCGCTTCTCGGCGCCATCCTCGCCAACAACCGCGTCTTTGATCGGGTCAACGAGTTCCTGCGGCCGGAGCATTTCGCCGATCCCCTGCACGGCCGCATCTACGAAGCGGCGGGAACGCTGATCCAGCGCGGCCAGATCGCGAACTTCCTCACCCTGCGCAATCTGTTCGACCAGGATCCCGGACTCGTCGAGGCCGGGGGCGCCAAATATCTCGCGCGCCTCGAGAACGCGGTCGTAACAATCATCAACGCCGAGGACTACGGCCACGCGGTCCATGACCTCTATCTTCGCCGCGAGTTGATCAACCTCGGCGAGGAAGTCGTCAACGGCGCCTTCACCTTCGATCTCGATGTCCCCGCCACGGACCAGATCGAAACGGCGGAGCAGCAGCTCTATCGTCTGGCGGAGACCGGGATCGGCGATGGTGGGCTGGCGCCGCTCAAGGCTGCCCTGGAGACCGCGATCAAGATCGCGGAGAAGGCGCATCAACGAGACAGCCATGTCACCGGCGTGACCACGGGTCTAAGGGATCTGGATCGCAAGCTGGGCGGGCTCCATCCGTCCGACCTCGTGATTCTCGCGGGCCGCCCATCGATGGGAAAATCGGCGCTCGCGACCAACATCGCGCTCAACGCTGCCGAAAGGCACGAAAGGAAGGAGCGCGATGAATCCGGCAGTGAATTCGGCGTTCAAGGAGGCCGGGTTGCGTTCTTCTCACTCGAGATGTCTGCCGAGCAGCTGGCAACGCGCATCCTGGCCGAGCGCACGGGGATTTCATCCGACCGGATCCGGCGCGGCGAGGTCCGGAATGATGATTTTCCCAAGTTCGTCGCCGCTTCGATCGATCTGGCCCGGTTGCGGCTGTTCATCGACGACACGCCGGGGCTCACGGTCCCGGCGCTCAGGACGCGCGCGCGGCGCCTGAAGCGGCAGCATGGCCTTGACCTCATTGTCATCGACTATCTTCAACTGCTCCGCTCGCCCGCGGGTTTGCGGAATGAGAACCGCGTCCAGGAACTGTCGGAGATCACGCGAAGCCTCAAGGCGATCGCGAAGGAGCTCGATGTTCCCGTGCTCGCGCTCTCCCAGCTCTCGCGTGCCGTGGAGCAGCGCGACGACAAGCGTCCGCAGCTCGCCGACCTGCGCGAATCAGGTTCGATCGAGCAGGACGCCGACGTCGTCATGTTCATCTATCGCGAGCAATACTACCACGAGCGCCGGCAGCCGATGCGGCGAGAGGACGAACCCGACGACAAGTTCAACAAGCGCTACGAGGACTGGCAGGTGCACGGCGAGAAGATCCACAATGTCGCCGATGTCATCATCGCCAAGCAGCGGCACGGCCCCGTCGGTACGGTTCCGCTCCACTTCGAAGGCGAGCTGACGAAATTCGGCGATCTCGCGCGCGACGATCATCTGCCCGATGGCGGACGCTGACGCAGCGGCGGGCAGCGACGCGCCCGCGATTCTCGCCGTCGACCTCGCTGCCACGATCGAGAACTACCGGATGCTGGCCGCCAAGGCGGCGCCGGCCGAATGCGCGGGAGTTGTGAAGGCCGACGCCTACGGCCTCGGCGCCGCCAAGGTCGCGCCGGCGTTGCATCGGGCCGGCTGTCGCACCTTCTTCGTCGCGACGCTCGACGAGGGCCGCGCTCTGCGGACGCTCTTGCCGCAGGTGCGGATCTATGTCCTCGACGGCCTGCACGGAGCCGACGCCGGGACGTTCATCGCGGATCGCCTGCAACCGGTCCTGACCAGTCTGGAGGAGATCGACCGCTGGCGCGGAAGCCGTGGTGTGGAAGCCGGGCTGCATCTCGACACGGGCTTGTCCCGTCTCGGCATGCCGGCGGACGAAGCAGCGCGGCTGGCGGCCGAGCCGCAGCGTCTCGAGGGCATCGCGCTGACCCTCGTGATGAGCCACCTCGCCTGCGCCGACGAGCCGGCTCACCCCATGAACGCGGAGCAGCTCGCCCGTTTCGTCACCACGCTCGACAGGCTGTCGCTGCCAAAGGGCATCACCCGGAGTCTCGCGGCATCGTCGGGCGTCTTCCTCGGGGCAGAGTACGCCTTCGACCTAGTGCGCCCGGGCGCCGCCCTCTACGGCATCGCGCCGCTCGCCGACCAGCCCAATCCGATGCGGCAAGTGGTTCGACTGCAAGCGAAAATCCTGCAGGTCCGGCGCGTTGACGCTGGTGGTACCGTTGGCTATGGTGCGACCCATCGTTTCGACCGGCCGGCTCGGCTGGCGACGATCGGCGTCGGCTACGCGGACGGTTTCATGCGCTCTCTCTCGAACCGGGGCGGCGCCTATCTCGATGGGCGTCGGCTTCCGATTGTTGGCCGCGTCTCCATGGATCTCACCGTCCTCGATATCAGCGCGCTGCCCGAAGGCACAGTGCGCCCGGGCATGCCGGTCGATCTGATCGGACCGCACAACCCGGTCGACAGCGTCGCGACCGAGGCCGGCACCATCGGCTACGAGATTCTGACGAGCCTCGGACGGCGCTACGCGAGACGGTATCTCGACGCGCATCGCCCCGAGCCGCGATGATCACGGCCGTTCTGCAGCCGATCGGCCGCGCCTTTCTTTCCGGCCTGGCGACCATCGGCCGCTTGACCCTGTTCACGCTCACGGCGCTGCTGCATTGCGTCAAGCCGCCCTACTATTGGCGCCTGCTCGGCCGCCAGATGGTGGACATCGGCTACTATTCGCTGCCGGTCGTCGGCATGACCGCGATCTTCACCGGCATGGTGCTCGCCCTGCAGAGCTCCACTGGCTTCGCGCGCTTCAGCGCCGAGGCCGCGATTCCCAACGTGGTGGTGATCTCGATCACGCGTGAGCTGGGGCCGGTGTTGGCGGGGCTCATGGTCGCCGGTCGCATCGGCGCCGCCATGGCGGCGGAAATCGGCACCATGCGGGTGACCGAGCAGATCGATGCCCTCACCACGCTCTCGACGAATCCGCTCAGCTATCTCGTGGCGCCGCGCCTGGTCGCCGGGATTGCCATGCTGCCGTTGCTCGTCGTGGTCGGCGACAGCATCGGCGTGTTCGGCGGCTATCTCGTCAGCATCTACAAGCTGGGCTTCAACCCGGCCACCTACATCCGCAACACCATGGACTTCGTGCAGACGCTGGATGTGGTGTCGGGCTTGGCCAAGGCGGCGGTGTTCGGCTTCCTCGTCACCTTGATGGGCTGCTATCACGGCTACAACTCGCGCGGCGGCGCCCAGGGCGTCGGCGCGGCGACGACCAACGCCGTCGTCTCCGCCTCAATCCTCATCCTCATCTTCGACTACGTGCTCACCGAGCTGTTCTTCTCGCGATGAACGGACGCACGCCGAAGATCGAAATCCGCGGGCTGACCAAGGCGTTCGGGCCGAAGAAGGTGCTGAACGGCCTCGACCTCGACGTCGCCACCGGCGAGTCGGTGGTCGTCATCGGCGGCTCCGGCAGCGGCAAGTCGGTGACACTCAAATGCGTGCTGGGGCTCATCCATCCCGATGGCGGCAGCATCAAGGTCGACGGCGAGGAGGTCGTCCGCCGGCGCGGCGCCGAGCGCGAACGCATCCTGCGGAAGTTCGGCATGCTGTTCCAGGGCTCGGCCCTCTTCGACTCCCTGCCGGTGTGGGAGAACGTTGCCTTCGGCCTGATCCAGGGGCGGGGCATGGACCGCGCCGAGGCCAGGGATATCGCGCTGCGCAAGCTCGGCGCGGTGGGCCTCGGCCCGGAGGTGGGCGCGCTGTGGCCGGCCGAGCTTTCCGGCGGCATGCAGAAGCGGGTCGCCCTCGCCCGCGCCATCGCGACCGAGCCGGAGATCATCTTCTTCGACGAGCCGACGACGGGACTCGACCCCATCATGGCGGACGTCATCAATCAGCTGGTCCGGAAGTGCGTCAACGACCTGGGCGCCACCGCGCTCTCCATCACCCACGACATGGCGAGCGCCCGCAAGATCGGCGACCGCATCGCCATGATCTTTGACGGACGCATCATCTGGTCCGGCGCCGTCCAGGACATCGACCACTCGGCCAACGACTACGTCGACCAGTTCATCCATGGCCGCGCCGAGGGGCCGATCAAGATGCCGATCCGGCCGCTGTGAGGATCGTGGCCAAGCCGGCATCCAGCTACGTCTGCCAGTCCTGCGGCACGAGTTTCCCGCGCTGGAGCGGGCGCTGCGAAGCCTGCGGAGAGTGGAACACGATCACCGAGGAGGCGGCGCGCGAATCGGCACCCAAGGGGCTTTCCGGCAAGGGTGGCCGCAAGCTGGAGTTCGTCGACCTCACGGCCCAGACCGCCGAAGTGTCGGAGCGCCGGGTGACCGGCATCGCCGAGTTCGATCGCGTGACCGGTGGCGGCCTCGTCCGCGGCTCGGCCCTGCTTATCGGGGGTGACCCCGGGATCGGCAAGTCGACCCTGTTGCTGCAGGTGGCCGCCGCGATCGGTTCGCCGAACGCCGGCCTCGCTGCGGGTCATACCGCCTATGTTTCCGGCGAAGAGGCGGTGGCGCAGGTGCGCCTTCGCGCGCGGCGCCTTGGCATCGCCACGCCGGCCGTGCATCTGGCCGCGGCGACGAACGTGCGCGACATCATCGCCAGCCTCGACCGCGCCGACGGCCCAGATATCGCCGTCATCGATTCGATCCAGACGATGTATGTCGACAGTCTCGATTCGGCACCCGGCACCGTGGCGCAGGTGCGGGCGAGCGCGTCCGAGCTGATCCGCGTCGCCAAGCGGCGCGGCTTTGCGCTGCTACTGGTCGGCCATGTCACCAAAGAGGGGCTGATCGCGGGGCCGCGCGTGCTCGAGCATATGGTCGACACCGTTCTCTACTTCGAGGGCGAGCGCGGCCACCAGTTCCGCATCCTGCGAGCGGTCAAGAACCGCTACGGGCCGACCGACGAGATCGGCGTCTTCGAGATGACCGACGGCGGTCTCGTCGAGGTGGCCAATCCCTCGGAGCTGTTCCTTGCCGAGCGACGCGGGAACGTCAGCGGCTCGGCCGTCTTCGCCGGCATCGAGGGGACGCGACCGGTGCTGGTCGAGATCCAGGCCCTGGTTTCCCCCTCCCCGCTGGCGACGCCGCGGCGCGCCGTCGTCGGCTGGGACAGCAGCCGCCTCGCCATGGTCATGGCGGTCCTGGAGGCGCGCTGCGGCCTTGGCTTCGGCGGCAACGACGTCTACCTCAACGTCGCCGGGGGCCTCAGGATCACGGAACCGGCGGCCGACCTTGCGGTCGCCGGCGCTCTCGTCTCCGCACTCTCCGGCGTTCCCATGCCCGAGAATCTGGTAAGTTTCGGCGAGATCGGCCTGAGCGGCGAGGTGCGGGCGGTGAGCCAGCGCGATCAGCGACTGAAGGAGGCGGCCAAGCTGGGCTTCACGGCCGCCCTCGTGCCGCCGCGGCGGGGACGCCGGGATGGAGGCGATTCGCCGCTCCTGCACGAGATCGGGCACCTGCACGATCTCGTCCACTTCCTCGGCGTCAATGAATCGACGCTTCGCGCCCGCTCGTGACGCCGCGCCGCCATGAATCACAAGACCATTCAATCGATCAGGAAGCCCTGCATTGACCGCTGATATCGTCGTCCTTGCCATCATCATCGTCTCGGCGCTGTTCGCCTTCATCCGCGGGTTCGTCCGCGAAGTGCTGTCGGTGGCCGCATGGGTCATCGCCGTCCTCGCCGCGATTTTCGGCTTCCCGTTCCTGCGGCCGGTGGTCGGGCGCTATATCGGGATTGCACCCGTGGCCGACGCGGCGACGGCGGTGTCGATCTTTCTCGTCGCCCTTGTCATCGCCTCGATCATCAGTCACCTGCTGTCGCGCAACGTGCAGACGAGCAGTTTCCGCGCGCTCGACCGCTCCCTCGGCCTGCTGTTCGGTGTCGCGCGCGGTGCGCTCGTGGTCTGCGCGCTCTTTCTGCTCGTGCGATGGTTTTTCGCCCCGGACTCGCCGCCGGTCTGGATTGCCGAAGCTCGCAGCCTGCCGCTGGTTTCCTCGGGCGCGGAGTTGCTCCAGAACCTCGTGACACCCCTGATCCCGAAATCGGTGGTCGAGAAGAGCGAAGGCGTAGCGAACGCCGCCCGGCAGCAGGCGAATCAGGCGATCGCCGTCGGCCAGGCCGCCGGCGTCATTCCCAACGCGCAGCCGCCGGCGCCGGCGGCTGCAGAGGGCGACAACACCGATTCCGCTGGACCTGCCAAGGACTCCGGCTATAAGGACGCCGAGCGCAAGGACCTGAACCGCCTGATCCAGACGCAAGGAGCGCAATGACGCCTCGCCCATCCGCCGAACGGCGAACAGAGGATCGGCCCGACGGGCCGCAGTGGCGCGGCAGCAACCCCTTCGACGACGACCATCTGCGCGAGGAGTGCGGCGTTTTCGGCATCTTCGGCCATCCGGAGGCAGCCGCGCACACGGTCCTCGGGCTGCACGCGCTGCAGCATCGCGGCCAGGAGGCCGCCGGCATCGTCGCCTTCGACGGCCAGCATTTCAACGCCCATCGCGAGCTTGGTCTCGTCGCCGATCACTTCTCGGCGGAGTCGGTCGTCAGCCGACTCAGGGGCCATGCGGCCATCGGCCATACGCGATACGCGACCACGGGGGAGACCATACTCCGGAACGTGCAGCCGCTGTTCGCGGATCTCGAATTCGGCGGCTTCGCCATCGGGCACAACGGCAATCTGACCAACGCGTATATGCTGCGGCGCGACCTGGTACGCCGCGGGTCGCTGTTCCAGTCGACGACCGATACCGAAGTGATCACGCATCTGATGGCGACCTGCCCGCGCGGCAACGCGGTGGACCGGCTGATCGACGCGCTGCGCCAGGTCGAGGGCGCCTATTCGCTCGTGGCGCTGGCCGACGACATGGTCATCGGGGTCCGCGATCCTCTCGGCGTGCGGCCGCTGTCGCTCGGGCGCCTCGGAACGACCTACATCCTGGCGTCGGAGACCTGCGCCTTCGACATCATCGGCGCCGAATTCGTGCGCGACATCGAGGCCGGCGAGCTGGTCGTGCTGGACAGCGCCGGTGTGCATTCGATGCGGCCGTTCCCGCCGGCCCGCCGGCGCTTCTGCATTTTCGAGCACATCTACTTTGCGCGCCCCGACAGCATCGTCGAAGGGACGAGCGTCTACGAGGCGCGGAAACGCATCGGCGCCGAGCTGGCGCGCGAAGCGCCGGTCGAGGCCGACGTCGTGATCCCGGTCCCCGACTCCGGCGTGCCCGCTGCCATCGGCTATGCCAATGCCGCCGGCATCCCCTTCGAGCTCGGCATCATCCGAAACCACTATGTCGGCCGCACCTTCATCGAGCCCACCGACCAGATCCGCCATCTCGGCGTCCGTCTCAAGCACAACGCCAACCGCGCCCATACCAAGGGCAAGCGCGTCGTGCTCGTCGACGACTCGATCGTGCGCGGCACCACCTCGAAGAAGATCGTCGAAATGATGCGCGCAGCCGGCGCCCGCGAAGTGCATATGCGCATCTCGAGTCCGCCGACCGCCCATTCGTGCTTCTACGGCATCGACACGCCGGCACGGCAGGAGTTGCTGGCCGCCAAGCTGGACGTCGCCGACATGGCGCGCTTCATCGAGGTCGACAGCCTCGCCTTCATTTCGATCGACGGCCTCTACCGTGCCATGGGGGAACCCGGCCGCAACCCCGCGCGACCGCAATATTGCGATGCCTGCTTCACCGGCGACTATCCGACCGCGCTCACCGACCAGGCCGGCGGCACGGTACCGGCGCAGCTCTCGCTTCTTGCCGAGACGGCTTAGCTTCACACGGCGATGACCGGACAGACCGGCAGGCTCGCCGGCCGCCTCGCTCTCATCACGGGCGCCTCGCGCGGGCTGGGTGCCGCCGTGGCCAAGCGCTTCGCGGCGGAGGGCGCGCGGACCGTGCTGGTCGCCCGCACCGTCGGCGGTCTCGAGGAGGTGGACGATGTCGTGCGCGCCGGCGGCCGCTCAGCGACGCTCGTGCCCTTCGACCTCACCGACTTCGATGCCATCGATCGCCTCGGCCAGTCGCTCTACGAGCGCTTCGGCCGCCTCGACGTGCTCGTCGGCAATGCCGGCATGCTCGGCACGCTGAGCCCGGTCGGGCACATCAGGCCGGCCGAGTGGGCCGAGGTGATCAATCTCAATCTGACGGCGAACTGGCGGCTGCTCCGCAGCCTCGACCCGCTGCTGCGCGCCTCCGATTCCGGTCGCGTCATCTTCGTTACGGCCGACCTGGCGCGGGCGCCGAAGGCCTTCTGGGGCGCCTATGCGGCAAGCAAAGCGGGGCTCGAGGCCTTGGTCCGGGTCTACGCCGACGAAGTGGCGAGGACCCCGATCCGCGTGAACCTGATCGATCCCGGCCCGCTGCGCACCGCCTTGCGCGCGCGCGCCTTTCCGGGCGAAAGGCCGGAGTCCGTACCGGCACCGGAGTCGGTGACAGATGCGTTCGTCGCGCTTGCGGAATCCGGGTGTGTGACGCACGGCGCAACGATCGAATTGGGCGGCGCGGTCGCGCGCGGCTGACGGCGAACGAACGGAGGTTGTCGACATGGGCAAACAAGGGTCGCGTCCCGCGTTCATCCGGCATTACAGCGAGATTCAGGAGCCCGATAACTCTCACTATCCCGGCAGCGAGGAACTGCTCAGCATCGGTTCGCCTTTCGGCCGGGCGTTCGGCTTGACGCGGATCGGCATCCACCACGAGGTCCTGCCGCCGGGGCGGCGAACCTCCTATCCGCATGCCGAAAGCATGGAAGAGGAATTCGTCTACGTCATCGAGGGAACCCCCGATGCCTGGATCGACGGCGACCTCCATCGGCTGGCGCCCGGCGACGGCGTCGGCTTTCCCGCCGGTACGGGTATCTGCCACACCTTCATCAACAATACGGGGAGCGATGTGCGCCTGCTCGTCGTCGGCGAAGCGTCGCGGCCCGACAACCGCATCTACTATCCGCTCAATCCCGAGCAACGGCCGCGACGCCGGGATTGGTGGGACGATGTCCCGGTGCGTTCCCGTGGCCCGCATGACGGTCGGCCGGACGGGGCGTAGCTGCTTTCCGTCCTACCTCCGATCCGCGCGATCGACAAAGGCGGAACGCCCGGGTAGCCATGTGCAGGGCAACGGCCTAGACTGGCCCCGTGGTCGGAATGTCCTGTGGTGTTTTGGACCCGTCCGTAAAGCGGCATCCGTTCCGGATCGGTGAACGACCGGCGGCCCGGCAGAATTGCCGCATTTTCCATCCCATGTTGTCGGCCCGGTTCTCGGCCACTCGCCGCCGCGAGGGGCCCCCTTCAGGACTCGCGCAGTCGAATGGAGGCGCGCATGAACGCATGGCTCAGCTTCTTTGATACGGAAGGATTCATGCCGCACGGCTATTGCCTGCTGTGGAAGCCGTCGGTCTTCTGGCTGAGCCTGATATCCGACGCGGTGATCGCGCTGGCTTACTATTCCATCCCCTTCGTCCTGGTCTACTTGGCCTCGCACCGCCGCGACCTGGTGTTCCGCTGGGTCTTCTACATGTTCGGCATCTTCATCCTGGGATGCGGCACGACGCACATCATGGGCATCTGGACCCTGTGGCATCCGGACTACGGTGTCGACGGCCTCGTGAAGGCGGCCACCGCGGCGGTGTCGATTGTCACGGCGGTGATGATCTGGCCGCTGATGCCACAGGCGCTCGCCCTCCCGAGCCCGGCGCAGCTCGCGCAGGCGAACCGCGACCTCAGCCAGCAGATTGCCGAGCGACGCCAGGCCGAGGATGCGGTTCTCCGGCTGAACGATGAACTCGAGCAGCGCGTGCGCGAACGCGCCGCCGAACTCGAAGCGGCGAACGAGCGCCTGCGGACGGAGGTCAGGGAGCGGGCTCAGGCCGAAGAACAGCTGCGGGCCAGCGAACTGCGCTACCGCCAGGTCGTCGAGGTGATCCGCGAGGCCATCTGGATCCATTGCGACGGCCGGGTCGTGTTCGCCAACGGCGCCGCCGCGCATCTGTTCGGATGCGAGAAACCCGAACGGCTGGTCGGCGGGCCCGTCATGAATCTCATCGGTCCGGCCGACCGCGAGCGCGCGGCGCAGCGGAGCCACATCCTCGTGCACGACCGGCGTCCCGTGCCGTTGACGGAGATGCAGCTGCAGCGCCTCGACGGCAAGGGGCTGATCGCCGAGATCCAGGCGGTTCCTTTCCTGCACGAGGGCCGGGCCGCCGTCCTCGCGGTCGCCCGCGACATCACGCAGCGGCGGGAAATGGAGGCGCAGCTGCGGCAGTCGCAGAAGATGGAGGCGATCGGCCAGCTGACGGGCGGCTTGGCGCACGACTTCAACAACCTGCTGACGGTCGTGATCGGCAACCTGGATCGGCTCGAGTCCACGCTTGCCGTTGACGCCGCGGCGCGCGAACTGGCGCAGCAGGCGCTTTCCGCCAGCCTCCGCGGCGCGGAACTGACGCGCAAGCTGCTGGCGTTCGCACGCAAGCAGTCGCTCCAGTCGGCGGCCATCGACCTCAACGAACTCGTCTCCGTCATGTCCGCCCTGCTTCGCCGCACGCTCGGAGAGAAGATCGAGGTCGAAGCGATCGTCGGCAAGGATCTGTGGCCCACCGAATCCGATGCCACGCAACTCGAATCGGCCCTGGTCAACCTCGCGATCAACGCCCGTGATGCCATGCCGGCAGGAGGCAAGCTGACGATCGAGACCGCCAATGCTGTGCTCGACGCCGGCTATGTCGGCGACAATCCGGACGTGACGCCCGGGGAATACGTGATGCTCGCCGTGACCGATACGGGCGCCGGCATAGCGCCGGAGAACCTGGGGCGCGTGATCGAGCCGTTCTTCACGACAAAGGAACCCGGCAAGGGCAGCGGTCTCGGCCTGAGCATGGTCTATGGATTCGTCAAGCAGTCGGGCGGCCACATGAAGATCTACAGCGAGGTCGGCCACGGTACGGTCGTCCGCCTGTATCTTCCGCGGGCACAGACGGCGGCGCCGGCAGCCGCACCCATGGCCCCCGCGCCGACGGCGCGTACCGCCGCCGACCAGCTCATCCTCGTTGTCGAGGACAACGCGGAGGTCCGGCGGACTGCCGTGGCGCAACTTGCCGACCTCGGCTATCGGACCCTGGAAGCAGTCGACGCCCGCGAGGCGATCGCGCTGCTGAAGAGCAACCCGGAGGTCGCCTTGATCTTCACCGACGTGGTGATGCCCGGCGGCATGACCGGGTGGGAGCTGGGCGAGGCAGTCAAAGAGATCCGCCCCGACCTGCCGGTTCTGTATACGTCGGGCTTCTCGGAAGCATCCGTTCAGAGCAAGGCGCAATTGGTCGCCAGGCAGTTCCTCGGCAAGCCCTACCGCAAACATGAGCTCGCCAGCAAGATCAGCGAACTGCTCAGCGCGCCCGAGTGACGCGAATCAGCGCTCCGCCGAACCGGAATACGGGTTCTTCCCCTTGCGCAGATGCAATCGCATCGGCACCCCCGGCAGATCGAAGCGCTCGCGCAGCCCATTGACGATGTAGCGGGCGTAGGCGTCCGGCATCTCGGCGAGCTGGTTGCCGAAGAGCGCGAAGGTGGGCGGCCGCGTCTTGATTTGCGCCATGTAGCGCAGCTTGATGCGGCGGCCCTGGACCAGCGGCGGCGGGTGCGCCTCGACCGCGGCCGCGAGCCAGCGATTGAGGTCCGGCGTGGCCACACGCCGGTTCCAGGTCTCGTAAGCCGAGAGGACCGCATCGAGCAGGCGGTCGAGATTCTGGCCGGTGCGCGCTGACAATGCGACGACGGCGACGCCGCGCAGCTGCGGCAGCGACGTTTCCAGCCGGTCCTTCAGCTTTGCGAGGGCAGCCTTCTTGTCCTTTATCGAATCCCACTTGTTGGCGGCGATCACGAGGGCGCGGCCTTCGTCGGTCACGAGCCGGGCGATCGCCAGATCCTGCTTTTCGAGCATGTCGTTGGCGTCCAGAACCAGGACGACCACCTGCGCGAAACGGATCGCGCGCAGGGTATCCGCGGTCGACAGCTTCTCGACCGCCTCGGTGACGTGCGAGCGGCGGCGCAGGCCGGCCGTATCGATGAGCTTGAGCCTCCGGCCGCGGCAGCTCCATTCGATCGCGATGGCGTCGCGCGTGATGCCGGGCTCCGGTCCGGTGAGAAGGCGGTCTTCGCCCAGAATCCGATTGATCAGCGTCGACTTGCCGACATTGGGACGCCCGACGATGGCGAGCTGCACAGGCGCGGCCGGATCGGCGGGTTCGTCGGGAGAGACATCGATTTCAACCGGTTCTGAGGCGTCGCCCACGGCGGGCTCCCGCGGCGCCGCCGCCCGGATCGCTTCGTAGAGGTCGGCCATCCCCTCGCCATGCTCGGCCGAGAGCGGCGTGGGCTCACCCAGTCCGAAGGCAAAGACGTCGGCAAGGACGCCCGGGTCAATGCGTCCTTCGCATTTGTTGGCCACAACGATGACGGGCTTGCGCGCCTTGCGCAGCCAGCCGGCGAAGTGCCCATCCAGCGGCGTCACGCCGGCGCGCGCGTCGACGAGAAAGAGGACGATGTCGGAATCCTTGACGGCACGCGTCGTCTGTTCGCGCATGCGCCCGGTCAGGCTGTCCGCATCGCTGTCCTCGAGACCCGCCGTGTCGATCACGGTGAAGCGGAGGTCGCCGATCCGGGCCGCACCGAGACGCCGGTCGCGCGTGACGCCGGGCTGGCCGCTGACGATCGCCAGACGCTTGCCGACCAGTCGATTGAACAGCGTCGACTTGCCGACGTTCGGCCGGCCGACGATAGCCACCGTGAAGGACATGAAGGCCGACGAATCAGCGGTACGCGGTCAGCTCGCCATCGTCGGACAGGACGTACATCGTGTTGTTCGCCACGATCGGCGCCTGATGCGACTTGCCGGGCAGCTCCATGCGCCCGAGCGGCTCCCCGGTGTAGGGAGAGAGCGCGATGGCGTCGCCATCGGATCCGGTCACCACCAGCCGGTCGCCCACCAGGACCGGCCCGGTCCAAACGATCGGGTCCTCGTGGTCCTTTTCGTTCTCGAACTGCGGCAGCGACTGAATCCAGCGGACGCGGCCCTCGTCGCGCGTCATGCACACGAGTTCGCCGTCGGTGCTCAGCACATAGATGAAGTCGCCGACGGTCCAGGGCGTCTGCGTGCTGCCGATGCTGACATTCCACAGGCGGCCGCCGCGCTGCAGATCGATGGCCGTCATCGTGCCGCTGTTCGAGACGGCGACCACATGGTCGCGGTCGATCACCGGCAACCCGTGGATGTCCGCCAACGTCGCAACGGCGTCGCCGCGCGCGACGCCGGCCAGGCTGTCCCCCCAGATGGTGCGGCCGGTCTCGACCCGGAACGCCGCGATTTCGCCGGAGCTGAATGCCGCGACGGCGACGTCCCCCGCCACGGCAGGCGTGGCGCCGCCGAGCAGCCCGGCATCCTGGGAGATGCCGGAATAGGACCACAGCTGGCGGCCATCGTCTGCCGCTAGGGCGAACAGCTCATTCTCCTCGGTTACGGCGAAGACGCGTCCGCCGCTGGCGGCGGGCGCCGTCCGCATCGGGCCGGAAAGCTTCGCGCGCCACAGCTCTGCTCCGCTGCCGGCGTCGAGCGCGAACACCAGGCCGAACGGAGTCGTGACAAAGATGCGCCCCTCGTCGTAGGCGAGGCCGCCCCCGAACAGGCCGTCGTTTTCGTCCTCCGGCGTGAGATCGACTCGCCAGATCTGCTTGCCGCCTTGGGCGTCGAAGGCGGTTACGTCGGCCCCGGCGTCCATCGTGTAGATGTGACCGCCCGCGATGACCGGTTGCGCCAGCAGGAAGCGGTCGCTCGCCGCCGCCTCTCCGACCGAGACGGACCAGGCCTTGTTCAGCGTGTCCGGCGCCGCCGGATGCTGCATCGCATGCGTCGAATACCCACCCTGCTGCGGCCAATCCGCGTTGACATAGGGCTTCGGCAGGCGCACGCGCAGGTCGGTCAGCGCGGGATCGGGAACAAGATCGCGATTGAGCCGCAACACCGAAATGCGCTCGCCCGGCAGCGGCGGGGCATCGCTCTCGCCGAACAAACCACAGCCGGCGAGCAGCAGCGTCACCGCCGCCAGCGCCGGAAGCGATCGCAGGTTTCGCATGCTGTCTCTACCCCTTCAAGGCTGCCAGGGTCTCGGCGGCCCGCGCGCGCAACGCCTGTGGCGCATCGAGGTCGGCCGCCAGGCCCGTCAGGATTTGCTTCGCCTTCTCGGTATCGCCGGCGCGCCGAGCGAGCATCGCCGACAGTTCCAGGGCCGAATAGTGCCACGGATTGTCCGCCGCCGTCAGCGGCTGCAGCCGCTGCATCAGCTCCGCCGGCGTTGCGCTGTCGACGGTCTGCAAGGCGAGCAGGATCACCGCCAGATCGCGGAAGGGCTGGTCGACGCGGCTGTCGGCCGCAAG
>Ga0335076_10001582_pt1 | contig 22104 bp, 20 predicted proteins | sample Lox_Sample_25_FD_206717 | JGI IMG/M metagenome (GOLD analysis project Ga0335076, IMG submission 206717) | Soil microbial communities from Loxahatchee National Wildlife Refuge, Florida, United States - Lox_Sample_2.5 | ecosystem: Environmental > Terrestrial > Soil > Wetlands | place: USA... | reverse complement strand
CAGCTTGCGCGGTGACTGCCGGATTGCGTCGACTGGCATCTGTGACGCCCAAACCTAGCCGCAGACGTGCAAATCGGTTGCGGGAGGCGAGGTGCCCGAGCAACGTCCACGGTTCGAGCACGGCATCCTGTTAAACGCCGTGGTGCCCACGTCGCCGCGCCGCGCTCACGACATCGCGTTCACACTCGTGCAGGCGCTGCACAGCCCGGACGCGAGTCCACAGTTTCTGCAAGCTGGCGTGGCCTACTACCAGCGGCTGTATAAGGTCGACCCGACGATGATTCCGCACGCGGATTGGAGGGACTGGGACCCGGGCGCGCGCTATCGGTGAACGCCGCGCCAGGAAGGTGTACCAGTCGAACATTCTGCGAGATGAATCAAGCCGCCCCGAGGAGAGTAGGCGCGGCCGGTCCGGTCTTTCTGGCTTCGAGTAGTCCCCTTGTGTAATTAACCAGGCAGCTCGTCACGCCGGACGCCTTCAAACGCGCTGACGACGGCTGTTCATCTGCGGTCGGTGGCGGGGGCGAGGCGGGCCATCCCGCGCAGGATCCACGGTGCCCGCCTGGCGATCGCCTCCACGGCGCGGTCCGAGCGGCGCATCGCGGTCCGACCGCCATGAGTGGGCATGGACGCCAGTTCTGCCTCGGGCGATCCCGCCCGCGCGCCATGGCGATCGACTGCGAGCAGTTGCCAAGTGCCGGGCACGCCACGCAGCTCCACGCTGCCGCGGTCCTCGAAGCCCGTGCCCGACCCGACGACCAAGTCACGCACGGTGCGGGAGACGAGGATTTCCCCGGCGCCGGCTTGGCCGCAGATCCGCGCCGCGATGTGTACGGCAATGCCCCCGATGTCGTTGACGAGCAGTTCGCATTCGCCGGTGTGGATGCCGGCGCGGACTTGGATGCTCAGGGTCTCGGCCTCAGTGCGCAGGGCCTCGGCGCAGCGGATGGCCTGCGTCGGGCCTTCGAATGTGGCGAGGTGGCCGTCCCCGGTGCTCTTGACCACCGTGCCACCGAACCGTTCGGTGAGGTCGGCGGTGATCTCACCAAAGCGGTGCAGCACCGCGCGCCACCGCTCGTCGCCCGTCGCTGCGGCGCGCTCCGTCGACGCGACGATATCGGTGAACAGCACGGTGCGCAGGGCGCGATGGGACTGCGACGGTGCGGCATGGCTGCCGGTGAGGAACTCCTCGATCCCGGTCAGGATCTTGTCGGGCTCGTTGAAATAGGGGAAGTGGTCGGTGCCCTCGACCTCCAGGTACCGCGCGCCCGCGATGTGATCGGCGAGGTACCGGCCGTACTGCACCGCAACGGTGGGGTCCTCGCGGGCATGGATGACCAGGGTGGGCGCGGTGATCGTCGGCAGGATCGGCCGCACATCCATCAGAAACCCCGCTTCGAATGACGCCCGCGCCATCCCCGGGCTCGCGCACATTCGCTCAGCCATTCCCAGCTGGCGCATCGACGGGATCGACGGCGAGGCGATGCTGGCTGCCGCACCGCTGCCCCAGCCGGAGCGGACCGCGCGGGCCACTTCCTGCCAGCGGGCGAGGTGCTCCGTGGACGGGGTGTAATCCTCACCCAACTCGGGTACGAGGCGCGCCCGCAGTTCGGCAGGGTCACGGTCCATGTCGTCCCACCCCGCGAAGCCCCAATATGGGACGGTGTCGATGAGGATCAGTGCCCGCGTTCGCTCCGGTCGTGTTGCCGCGAACATCATCGACGCTGCTCCGCCGTCGCTCAGACCGGAGACGACGGCCTGTCCGAAGCCGACGGTGTCCATGACGGCCTCGATCTCGGCCGCTCGATCATCGAGCGTGCGAACTTTCGGGACCGGGTCCGACAGCCCGACCCCGGCCTTGTCGAACAGGAGGACGCGACAGAACGTGGCGAGCTGATCGAAGAACGCCTTGAATTCGGGGAGGGTCCAGGTCAGCTCCACGTGGGTGACCATCGGCCCGACGAAGACGAGCTCGACTGGCCCGTCGCCGAACACCTGATACGCCAGGCTCAGATCGCCGCATTTGGCGTATAAAGTGTCCGCCACGGCATGAGCGTACTGCTGATCCCACTGCTCGCCGGGGCAACAGTGATCGTCCGGCAGAGTAGTTCCTTCTAGTGATTGACAAGGCAGCTGGTCACGCCGGGGATGACGACCGGGCCCACCAGACCGGTGCCGTCGCGCACCCGAACCGGAAGGTGCGGCTGTGCCACGCCGGCGGCGAACGCCGCGCTCAGTTATCCACAGCGCCGCCGGCCGAGTCTTCAGTACCGGGGTCCTCGGAGTCCTCGAGCTTGGCGATCGCCTCGTCGATGCCGCTCGTGTCCCCGCCGATGACGCGATCGATGAACCGGGCCGGCTCGTCGAGGTCGTCCGCGCCGGGCAGCAGGTCCGGGTGCTGCCAGACGGCGTCGCGGGCGTCCGCACCGGCGGCCTCGGTCAGCCGCTCCCACAGCGCGGCGGCTTCCCGCAGCTTGCGTGGCCGCAGCTCGAGGCCGACCAGCGTCGCGAACGTCTGCTCGGCCGGGCCGCCGCTGGCCCGGCGCCGGCGCAGCGTCTCGCTGAGCGCGGCCGCACCCGGAATCCGATCGCCCAGGGCCGCGGTGACCACCACCTGCACCCAGCCGTCGATCAATGCCAGCAGCGTCTCGAGCCGCTCCAGCGCCTGCTTTTGCGCCGGCGTCGCCTTCGGCTCGAAGACCCCCTGACCGAGCAGCTTCTCTATGGCCTCCGGATCGGACAGCGTGGCCGGATTGAAATCGCGTGCCAGCTCCTCGATTCCGGTCATGTCGATCTGCATGCCCATGGCGTAGGCCTCGACCGCACCGAGTAACTGACTGGACAGCCACGGCACGTGGCCGAACAGCCGGTGATGCGCGGCCTCACGGGCGGCCAGGAAGGTCAGGATCTCGCTGCGCGGCTGCTCGAGCCCGGCGGCGAAAGATTCGAGGGCATCCGGCAGTATCGCTGCCACCCCCTTCGGGCCCAGCGGCAGACCGATGTCGGTCGAGGTCAGCACCTCGCGCGACAACCGCCCCAGCGCCTGACCCAGTTGCGAGCCGAAGGCCATGCCGCCCATCTGCGACATCATCGCCAGGAGTGGACCGGCCATGCTCTTGGCCTCTTCCGGCAGGGATGACGCCCACACCGTCGCGATCTGCTCGGCCATCGGGTCGCATAGCCGCTTCCAGGTCTCCAAGGTGTTGTCGACCCAGTCGCTGGGGCTCCAGCCCACCGCCTTGGTGGTGCCGGCGGGCAGCGCCGTCGCGCCGTCCAGCCAGGTTTCGGCGAGGTGCACCGCGTCGGCGATCGCCTTGTTCGTCGAAGCGGCGATGGGTGCGACGAACCCGATCGAGCTGGACGCGACGCGTCGCGCCAATTCGTAGTTGACCGGTCCCGATGCCTTTCCCCCGGCCATGACGGTGCCCGCACTGCTGAACATCTGGCCCAGCTGGGTGAAGATCTGCCCCAGGTCGCCCATGCCGAAATCCCCGCTCATGCCGAAAGCGCCCAGCGGGTCGGACGCCCCAGAGCCGGAATCGGGATCTTTCTTGCCGCGCTTCTCGGGCTCCGGGTCGTCGCCGGAGGAGAAGCCGAAAGGCAGGTCAGCCATAGGGTCAACGGTACTCACCGCTGGAACAGAACGTGGGATCTATGGTCACGCTTGTAGCTGAACGAGCCTGAGCGGGGTCCGTCTAGTGTAAGCGGCGTGAACAGGCGGATTCTGACGTTGATCGTCGCGCTGGTGCCGATCGTCGTCTTCGGCGTGCTGCTCGCGGTGGTGACGGTGCCGTTTGTGTCGCTGGGCCCGGGGCCGACGTTCGACACGCTCGGTGAGGTCGACGGCAAGCAGGTGGTCGCGATCCAGGGCGCTCTGACGCACCCGACAACGGGTCACCTCAATATGACGACGGTTTCCCAGCGCGACGATCTGACGTTGGGTGAAGCGCTGACGCTGTGGCTTTCGGGCCAGGAGCAGCTGATACCGCGCGATCTCGTCTACCCGCCGGGCAAGTCGCGCGAGGACGTCGACAAGGCCAACAACGCCGATTTCAAACAGTCCGAGGACAGCGCCGCGTACGCCGCCCTGGGATTCCTGAAGTACCCGCCCGCGGTCACCGTCGCGACCGTCACCGACCGCGGTCCGTCCGCGGGCAAACTCAAGTCCGGGGATGCCGTCGACGCGGTCAACGGCACCCCGGTGGCCAACGTGGAGCAGTTCACGGGACTGCTGAAGAACACCAAACCCGGCCAGGTGGTGACCATCGACTATCGCCGCAAGAACGAGCCGGCCGGCGTGGCGCAAATCACGCTGGGGACGAACAAGGACCGCGACTACGGGTTCATGGGTGTGGCGGTGCTTGACGCGCCGTGGGCGCCGTTCGTGGTCGACTTCAACCTCGCCAATGTGGGCGGGCCGTCGGCCGGGCTGATGTTCAGCCTGGCCGTCGTCGACAAGCTCACCACCGGTGATTTGGCCGGCTCGAAGTTCATCGCGGGAACGGGCACCATCGCCGTCGACGGCAAGGTGGGCCAAATCGGCGGCATCACACACAAGATGGTCGCCGCCCACGAGGCCGGGGCCACGGTGTTTCTGGTGCCGGCGAAGAACTGCTACGAGGCGACCTCCGACAACCCGTCCGGCTTGCGGTTAGTGAAGGTCGAGACCCTCAGCGAAGCGGTGGACGCCCTGCACGCGCTGCAGGCGGGAGCCCAACCGCCCAGTTGCTAGTCCGGTGACGATGCAGACCAGGTCATCGCGCGAGGTGCGTAGAGTTGTGAGCTAGGAAACTCCAAGCCAGCCATATCGATCAGGGAGCGTAGCCAGTGGGGATGCGGCCCACCGCAAGGATGCCGAAGCTAACTCGGCGCAGCCGGATTCTGATCCTGATCGCACTGGGTGTGATCGTTTTGCTGCTCGCGGGTCCGCGGCTCATCGACGCTTACGTCGACTGGCTGTGGTTCGGTGAGCTCGGCTACCGCTCGGTGTTCACCACCGTGCTGGTCACCCGCATCGTGGTCTTTCTGGTCGCCGGTCTGCTGGTCGGCGGCATCGTGTTTGCCGGGCTTGCCTTGGCCTACCGCACCCGGCCCGTATTCGTCCCGAGTAACACCAACGATCCCGTGGCGCGCTACCGCACCGTCGTCGTTTCCCGCCTGCGGCTGGTGGGCGTTGGGATACCGGCGGCGGTCGGCCTGCTGGCGGGCATCGTCGCGCAGAGCTATTGGGTGCGGGTCCAGCTGTTCCTGCATGGCGGAGACTTCGGCATCAGGGACCCCCAGTTCGGCAAGGACCTGGGCTTTTATGCGTTCGACCTCCCGTTCTACCGGCTCGTGCTCAGCTACATCTTCGTGGCGGTTTTCCTGGCTTTCGTGGGGAACGTGTTGGCGCACTACATCTTTGGCGGCATCCGGCTGTCCGGCCGCACCGGCGCCCTGAGTCGCTCGGCGCGGATCCAGTTGGTCAGCCTGGTCGGCGTACTGGTGCTGCTCAAAGCCGTTGCCTATTGGCTGGACCGCTATGAGCTGCTGTCGCACACCCGCGGCGGTAAGCCGTTCACCGGCGCCGGGTACACCGATATCAACGCGGTGCTGCCGGCGAAGCTGATCCTGATGGCGATCGCGCTCATCTGCGCTGCTGCGGTATTTTCCGCTATCGTCCTGCGGGACTTGCGAATTCCGGCCATCGGTCTGGTCTTGTTGCTGCTGTCGTCCTTGATCGTGGGCGCCGGGTGGCCATTGATCGTCGAGCAGATCAGCGTCAGGCCCAATGCCGCGCAAAAGGAAAGCGAATACATCGGCCGCAGCATCACCGCGACGCGCCAGGCGTACGGATTGACGTCCGACGCCGTCAGCTATCGCAACTACACCGGCGACGGCCAGGCCACCGCCCAGCAGGTTGCGGCCGACCGGGCGACCACCTCGAACATCCGGTTGCTGGACCCCACGATCATCAGCCCGGCGTTCACTCAGTTCCAACAGGGCAAGAACTTCTACTACTTCCCGGATCAGCTGTCCATCGACCGGTACCTCGATCGCAACGGAGCGTTGCGCGACTATGTCGTCGCGGCCCGGGAACTCAATCCCGACCGGCTGATCGACAACCAACGCGACTGGATCAACCGGCACACCGTCTACACCCACGGCAACGGATTCATAGCGTCCCCGGCCAACACCGTGCGTGGCATCGCCAACGACCCCAACCAAAACGGCGGCTACCCCGAATTTCTCGTCAACGTCGTCGGCGCCAACGGCAGCGTGGTCTCCGACGGGCCGGCACCGCTGGACCAGCCGCGCATCTACTTCGGGCCCGTCATCTCCAACACCTCCGCCGACTACGCGATCGTCGGGCGCAACGGCAACGACCGGGAATACGACTACGAAACCAGCGCCGAGACCAAGAACTACACCTACACCGGGCTCGGCGGCGTCCCGATCGGCGGCTGGATATCCCGCAGCGTATTCGCCGCCAAGTTCGCCGAGCGAAACTTCTTGTTCTCCAACGTGATCGGCTCCAACAGCAAGATCGTGTTCAACCGTGACCCTGCGCGGCGGGTGGAGGCGGTGGCGCCGTGGCTGACGACCGACAGCGCGGTGTACCCGGCGATCGTCAACAAGCGACTGGTGTGGATCATCGACGGCTACACCACCCTGGACAACTACCCGTACTCGGAACTGACGTCGTTGTCGGCGGCGACCGCCGACTCCACCGAGGTGGCGTTCAACAGGCTGGCGCCCGAAAAGCAGGTTTCCTACATCCGAAACTCGGTGAAGGCCACCGTGGACGCGTACGACGGCACCGTCACGCTGTACCAGCAGGACGAACAGGATCCCGTGCTGAAGGCCTGGATGCGGGTCTTCCCCGGCACCGTCAAACCCAAGAGCGACATCACCCCCGAGCTCGCCGAGCACCTGCGCTATCCCGAAGACCTGTTCAAGGTGCAGCGGATGCTGCTGGCCAAGTACCACGTCAACGACCCCGTGACGTTCTTCTCCACGTCCGACTTCTGGGATGTGCCGCTGGATCCGAATCCCACCGCCAGCAGCTACCAGCCGCCGTATTACATCGTCGCGAAAAACATTGCAAAGAACGACAGTTCGGCTTCGTACCAGTTGATCAGCGCGATGAACCGGTTCAAGCGCGACTATCTGGCCGCCTACATCAGCGCCAGCTCCGATCCCGCGACCTACGGCAAGATCACTGTGCTGACGATCCCGGGTCAGGTCAACGGCCCGAAGCTGGCCAACAACGCGATCACCACCGACCCGGCGGTGTCCCAGGACCTCGGCGTGATCGGACGCGACAACCAGAACCGGATCCGTTGGGGCAACCTGCTCACGCTGCCGGTGGGCCAGGGTGGTCTGCTCTACGTCGAACCCGTCTACGCCTCGCCGGGGGCCAGCGACGCCGCCTCGTCGTACCCGCGCTTGATCAGGGTGGCGATGATGTACAACGACAAGATCGGATACGGCCCCACGGTGGGTGACGCTCTCAATGGATTGTTCGGGCCCGGCGCGGGCGCGACCGCGACGGGGATACAACCCACCGAGGCCGGCGCGCCGCCCCCGAATCCGCCCGCCAGCCCACCGCCGCCCGGCGCCGCACCGGGATCTGCGGCACCGGGACCGCCGCCGCCCGCGGCGGCGGTGCCGCCGGCTCCGGACGGGTCGGTGACGTTGTCGCCGGCCAAGGCCGCCGCCCTGCAGGAGATCCAGGCGGCGCTCGGCGCGGCGAAAGACGCGCAAAAGAAGGGCGATTTCGCGGCCTACGGTACGGCGCTACAGCGGCTGGACGACGCGATCAACAAGTACAACGCCGCCAAGTGATTTCGACCGCGTAGCCCTCAGCCCTGCAGTCGGCGGGCGACCTCGCCGTACCGCTCGAAGCGGTCCTGATCCCCCAGGGCTCCCAGGGGGTTGTACAGCACCAGGCGCGTTGCCATCCCGGCGTATTTCTCGGCCAGCGCGTCGGCCAGCCCGTCCCAGGTCGACTCGGTGGCGAAGGCGGCGACGTGCTCGTCGGTGATCTGGGCGGCCATGCCGCGGAAGTCGCCGGCCTTCTGCTTCTCCCGGATGCGCGCCGTCGTCCCCTCGAACCCCGCCTCATCCCAGATGAACGCGTAGTTGGGTGTGCTCCCGTAGAAGGCCATGCTGGCCCGCACCGACTCTCGTTCCTTATCGCGCTCTTCGTCGCTGTCGCCGACGATCGTCATCACCGGCGCGATCATGGCGATGTCCGACGGGGAGCGGCCGGCTTTGGCCGCTCCCTCGGCGACGGTGGGCAGGGCGTGCCGGGTGAGGTAGCCCGGCTCGCCAAGCGGGTGGATGTGCACCCCGTCGGCCACTTCACCCGCCATCCGCAGCATCCATGGATTCACCGCTGCCACATCGACTTTGGGGTCGGGTGCGTCGATGGGTCCAGGGCTCCACTGCGGGGTGATGAAGTCGAGATCGTAGAACTCACCGTGGTGATCGAGCTTCCCCGTGCGGAAGGCGGTGAAACACGACTTCACGGCGAGCACGTAGTCGCGCAGCCGCGGACCGGGTCGCTCGAAGGCCATGCCGTATCGCCGCACGACGTGCGTGCGCACTTGCGTGCCGAGGCCGAGCCGGAACCTGCCGCCGGTTGCTTCCTGGAGCTCCCACGCCGTGGCCGCCGTGACGAAGGGGCTGCGCGGAAACGCCACCGCGACACCGGTGGACAGCTCGAGGCCGGGCGCGGCCTGCGAGGCGACAGCGGCGTTGAGGTAGGCCGTGCGACCGGTCTCGGTGAACAGCAGACCGGAGAACCCCGCGGCCCTGGTTCGACGGGCAAGGTCACCGACCTTGTCCAGCGGTTGCGGGATCGCCATCACATCGACGTGCATGGCGGAACAGTATCTTCCCATCACTTAGCCGCGGGACGCGGTGCGGAATCTGTCCCGATAGGCCCTCGGGCTGATCCCGAGGTGGCTGCGAAAGACGCGTCTGAGCGTCTCGGTGCTGCCGAAACCCGCCACGCGCGCGGTCTCGGCAACGGTGCGGCCGGCGTCGAGTGCCCCACGCGCGAAATCGATTCGGACCAGTTCGACGTAGCGGGCCGGGGGCATTCCCAGCTCAGACTGAAACAGGCGGGTCAGTTGACGCGTGCTCAGGGACGCCCGGGCCGCGAGCTTCTTCACAGTGTGGTCGGCGCCGGGATCGGCGGTGACCGCATCGGTGACCACCCTCAGCGGAGACTCCGGCGGTGGATCGGCCTCAACCAAGACAGAGAATTGGGATTGTCCGCCAGCGCGTTTCAAGTACACGACCAACGACCGCGCCACCTCACGGACCAACTCGGGGCCGTAATCTATTTCGACCAAGGCCAGTGCGAGGTCGATGCCGGACGACACACCCGCCGAAGTGAAAACGTCGCCGTCTCGGACATAGATCGCGTCCGGCTCGACGCCCACATCCGGAAAGGCCTGGCCGAGCAGTCGGGCATGACGCCAGTGCGTGGTGGCGCGGCGGCCATTGAGCAGCCCCGCCTGGGCCAGGATGAACGACCCCGTGCACACCGATGCCAGCCGGCGGGTGCGGGTGGGCACCGTTCGCAGCGCCTCGACGAGGGCGGGATCGATCGGTTGTCCGACCAGATTGTCGCCCCCGGCGACAATGACGGTGTCGGCGGAATCGATTGACGAAATGCGCCGGGTGACCGCGAACCGCGTTCCGACCGACGTCGTCACATCGCATCCGTCGACCGAGGCCATCTCGAGCGAATAGTTCGCGCCGAACAGGTTGGCTTCAGCGAACACCTCGGCGGGTCCCGCCGCGTCCAATAGCTTCACACCGTCGAAGACAACAATCACCACCGCCCGAACGTCCATCACATGCCCATTGTCGCGGGCCGTGTCGCATTCTGTGGGAAGGACGGCCCAGACGGCCACGGATCACAGGCCGTTATACCCGCAAACTTATTACAAGTCGTCCAAAGGAGGAGATGATCATGGCCACTCAGTCCACTGAAATCATTGCCGGCATCGTGGTGCCCGACACCCCAATCGTGCGCGAGGTCACCGACTTCATCCGCGAGGCCGAAGACGACTTGCTCTTCGACCACTCGCGGCGGGTGTTTCTGTTCGGCGCGCTGCAGGGGCGCCGCCTCGGTCTGCAACCGGACCTGGAAATGCTTTACGTGGGGGCGATGTTTCACGACATCGGTCTCACGCCGCGCTATCGGACTTCCACCGGGCGCTTCGAGGTCGACGGCGCCAACGCGGCCCGGGACTTCCTGCTGGAACGCGGGTACGACCGAGCCGACGCGCAAAAGGTCTGGCTGGGCATCGCGTTGCACACCACGCCCGGCATACCCGAGTTCCTCGACCCCGAAATCGCTCTGGTGACAGCCGGTGTCGAGACCGACGTTATAGGCATCGGCCACGACGACCTTGCGCCTGAAGCTCTCGCCGCGGTCACCGCCGCGCACCCCCGCCCGGACTTCAAGCGCCGCATCCTGGCGGCATTCACCGACGGCATGAAGCACCGCCCGCGCAGCACCTTCGGCACCATGAACGCCGACGTGCTCGAGCGCTACGATCCCACCTTTGACCGGGACAACATGGTCGACAAAATCCTCAACAACAGCTGGCCCGAGTAGTAGACGCATCCCAATTTCATTGACAGTCAAAGGAATCCGCCATGACAACATCACTGTCCGCAAATCGTCGTGACGCCGACGAGGTCCGGCTGTTCCAGGCCCCGGCCACCCTGTTCGAGGACCTGCAGAAGGTGCTCGTCGACTTGATCGAGTTGCAACTGCAGGGCAAGCAAGCGCACTGGAACCTCGTCGGGACCAACTTCCGGGACCTGCATCTACAGCTGGACGGCATCGTCGATGCCGCGCGCGAAGCCGGCGACACCATCGCCGAACGAATGCGCGCCCTGGACGCCGTTCCCGACGGGCGCTCGGACACGGTCGTCTCCACCACGACGGTCCCCGCCTTGCCGCCTGGTCTGCTCGGCGTCGCCGAGACGGTCGACATGATCACCGATCGGATCTATGCCGTCGTTGGCACGATGCGCACCGTGCACGACGACGTCGACGCCGCGGATCCCTCGACCGCCGACCTGTTGCACGGGATGATTGACGCACTGGAAAAAGAGGCGTGGATGCTGAAGTCGGAAAACGCAACAGCGCAGTGAGAGGGGAGGGCCATCACATGGTCGAGGCGAATCGGATCCCGGTCACGGTGGTGCTTCCGGGCGAGGGAGACAGCGTGGAGCTGCCCGGTTTCGGGGCGGTGTTCAAGCTGTCCAGTCGCAACAACGGGGGAGAGGTGGCCATCGTCGAGCATCCCTTCGCCGTCGGTGTGCTGACGGCCGCGCACCGGCACACCCGCGAAGACGAGCATTCGATCGTGCTGGCGGGGGAGATCGGTTTTCGCTCGGACGACAGCGAGGTGGTGCTGGGGCCAGGTGGCTACATCACCAAACCGCGGGGGCAGATGCACGCGATGTGGAACGCCGGCAGCGAGCCGGGCCGCATCATCGAGGTGATCACTCCCGGTGGCTTCGAGAACTATTTTCGGGAGCTCGGTGAACTGCTCGTCGAGCACGCCGACGATCCGGCGGGACAGATGCTGCACGAGCTGCCCGAGTTCGGCGAGCTTGCGGACAAGTACGGACTGACGTACGGGAACCCGTACTGGATGGACGACATCAGGCGGCGATACGGGCTGAACCCGCCTTCACACTGACGGCGCCGGCCCGAAATGCCAGCTCATTCGCGCCGACCGGACCGCTGAACCCGCGATTTGGTCAGGTTCCCACGTTTTGGGTAACCTTGCGTTTACCGACGCGGGGTGGAGCAGCTCGGTAGCTCGCTGGGCTCATAACCCAGAGGTCGCAGGTTCGAATCCTGTCCCCGCTACCAGTGTGATGTCTCGGGACATCGGAATAGCTCTGAACCTGCATTAGGTTCGGGGCTTTTTCCGTTTGGGGCCTTTGGGAGCGCCGGTGGGCTGGTAATCCCTGGTGGGGTCGAGGGTTAGCTGGCGCAGCAGTTCGCCGGTGGCGGCGTTGACGATGGTGATGTTGAGGTCCTGGATGAGGATCAGGACGCGGGTGCCGGTGTAGGTTCGTCCGACGCCGATGTGGTGCAGGCGCCCGGCGATGCGCAGGGTGATGACGCCGGCTTGGTCGATGCGGTCGCTGCGCACTCGGTCATGGGTGTCGAGGCGTTCGCCAGGGGTGGCTTTGGGGCGCGCGGTGTAGCTGGTGGCGGGGGTGGCTTGATGGGGTAGGGAGCGGTGCGGCCGGCGGTGGTTGTATTCGTCGACGAAGGCATCGAGCTGGGTTTGTAGCTCGGCGAGGGTGGCGGCCTTGGGCTGTTTGGCCAGGAAGCGTTTGAGGGTTTGGTGGAAGCGCTCGACCTTCCCGCAGGTGGTGGGGTGGTTGGGGGTGGAGTTGATCTGGGTGACTCCCAGGCGGCGCAGTTCGTTCTCCAATCCGTTGCGCCCGCCCTTGCCGCCGGACAGGCGGGTGGTGAAGACCATGCCGTTATCGGTCAGGGTCGAGGTCGGAATCCCGTGGGCGGCACAGGCTTTGCGGAATTCGGCGAGCACGATGGGTCCGGTGATGCGGTGATGGGCGGTGACCGAGAGTGCGTAGCGGGCGTGGTCGTCGAGCCAGCACAGGATCTCGACATGGGTGTGATCGGCGAGCCACCAGTGGGTGAAGTCGGCCTGCCAGCGTTCGTTGGGCTGCTCGGCGGCAAACCGGATGTAGGAGGATTTGGGCCGCTTCTGTGGTTGCGGGGTGACGAGCCCTGCCGCGCGCAAGTGCCGGTGAATCGAGGCCGCCGACACGATCAGCCCGTGATGGTGTTCCAGATGCCAGGCGATGGTGTGCGGTCCCGCATCCAATCCGTTGCTGGCAAGTCTCGCGCGCAGCTCGATGATCAGGTCGATGGTGGCCTGCGTCAGGCGGGCTGGGCTGGAGTGCGGCCGGCGCGAGCGCGGTTCGAATGCGGCCTCGCCCTCGGCCCGGTAGCGGGCCACCAGCCGGGAGATCCAGGCCTGCGAGACCCCGTATTCACGGGCCGCCGCGGATTGGCTGCGACCCTCGATGACAACAGCAGTGATGACTAAACGAGCCTTCGACACCAGCCGACGCTGGGCCGCTCACCCTATGCTGATGTCTTGCGACACGCTATGCGTATGTCCTGAAACCAGACACTGTCCCCGCTACCAGCGGAAATGACCCCAGGGGTGCGACCTCTGGGGTCATTTTCATGCCCGATGGTCACGTATTTGGACACATTAGCTGGGTTTACTAGTTAACTAATCTGTGCCTTCGTTGCGAGATTCCAGCCTTTTGCCGAGCATGATGGCGTTCCCCTGCTCCGGCGGCGCTTCGGTCATCGTTTGCCACGGCGCGATTTACTCAAAAGTTCACTGCCAAAGAGCTGAAAACCGGTCACGCAGCAGGCTCGCGCTGCGGCCCTGGTCACGGGACGACGCCGGACGGGTGTGACACAAATTGACGTCAGGGGGAGGGCGACGCCGGATGGATAACAGCGGTTAATCCACGAGCGTGTCGAGGTATGGGGCTAGTCGGAAGACCGACGGCACGGCCATCTTCGGTATCCCCGTCACCAAGAGCCTGTCCGCGGGCGGCATGCAGAACCCGGCGTCGGAGTCGTCGCAGGCGGCGACGCGCGGCAACTGGTGGGCACCGAAACCGCTTGCCCGCTTGCATGATCGGTTCGGGCTCAGCGAGGCCGCGGGCCATGGCAGCCACGCGGCGCAGAGTGCCGCCGAAGTGGGATAACGTGTCGATTCAACCTCTTCTTTAGGGAATCGCGCGACGGCCAGGCAGACGCGCCGCGCGCCGCCTGCGATCACTTGCGCGACGAAATCCTGCCGCCCGATCTCTACGAGCGCCTCTTTGTGGGGTGATCGGCAACGGTACCAACGGGACGCCGGGGACCGGGCAGACCGGCGAGGGCAGCGGCCTGCTGCTCCTCGACGCACCCGGGAATAACGGGATGAAATAGCCAGCGGCGTCGATGGGGGTTGCGCCGATTACCGATCGGTGATGATGACCGGGCAGTGCCCCCGAGGAGAGCAGGGGCGGCCCGATCAACTAGTCAGCTTCCTGGCCCCTTCGGGGCGCCCCGCATGCGGGAAAATCGGGTGCGGTCGCTCGCCGAGGTCGGTGCTTCTTGGCGCAGCTAAGCCCGTTAGTCAGTTTGATCCGGGGAGCCGATGTTGGGGCTGCGCATTGTCGCTACGAGCACGAGGGTCCGACTCTTTCCCATCTCTGTTTGGTTCCTGCGGGCGATCGCGCTCATGTAACCGGTTGCGCAGGAAGGATATTCGTTATGGAAGAGGTCGATGATGCCGAACTGGTGGTGGAGCGGGTCGCGGCGCTGGATCTGGGCAAAGCTGGTCTGGAGGCGTGTGTGCGGGTGCCGCACACCCATCGGGCCGGCCGGCGGATGCAGGAGCTGCGCGGCTACGGCACCAGCACCGCGCAGCTGTTGGAGATGGTGGCCTGGTTGCGCCAGTGGCGCGTGCAGCGGGTGGTGATGGAATCCACCAGCACCTACTGGAAGGGGGTGTACTACCTGCTGGAGGCCGAGGAGTTCGACTGCTGGCTGGTCAATGCCCGCGAGGTCAAAAACGTCCCGGGCCGGGCCAAGACCGATCGGGCCGATGCGGTCTGGCTGGCCAAGGTGGCCGAGCGAGGCATGTGCCGACCCTCGCTAGTGCATCCGCCCGGGATCCGTCGGCTGCGTGACCTCACCCGCTACCGACGCGCCCTGGTCCAGGACCGCACTCGCGAGCAGCAGCGAGTCGAAAAGCTGCTCGAGGACGCCCAGATCAAGATCTCGGCGGTGTTGTCCAATCTGCACGGGGTCACCGGGCGGGCGATGATGGATGCCCTCATCGTCGGCGAGCGTGATCCGCGCACGCTGGCCCAGTTGGCCAAGGGCCCGGCGCGCAAAAAGACCGGGGCGCTCCAAGAGGCGCTGCGCGGGTTCTTCACCGACCACCACGCCACGATCCTGCAGATGATGCTCGACAACACCGATCGGATCAGCGCCCAGATCGCTGCCCTCGACGCGCGCATCGAGGAGGCGATCGACCCTTTCTCCGACCAGGCGGCCCGGCTTGCTGAGATCCCCGGCGTCGACGCCGTGGCCGCCGCCGAGCTGATCGCCGAGATCGGCGTCGACATGACCCGGTTCCCGTCGGCCGCGCATCTGGTGTCGTGGGCCAAGTTCTGCCCGCAGACTCACCAGTCGGCCGGCAGGAGCAAGGCCAAAGGCCGCGGCAAGGGAAACCCGTGGTTGGCCGGCACTTTGGGGCGCATCGCCTTCGCCAACTCCCGCTCGGATACCTTCCTGGGCACTCGCTACCGGCGCCTGGCCCGACGCCGCGGCGGGCAGAAGGCCATTGTTGCCACCGGCAACTCCATCCTCACCGTGGTCTATCACCTGCTCTCGGACCCGGGTGCGTCATTCATCGACCTCGGCCCCGGATACTACGAATCCCGCATCAATAAGCACCGCCGCGCCCGCGATCTAGCCATCCAACTGCAGGCACTCACCAACCAACACATCGTCATCCGCGACGGCAAAGCGGTTATCACCGACACCGCCGCCTGACCCCAAACCCACAAAGCAATACCCGGCTCCGCCGGGTGCCTTCGGCCTGCCCACTCACCCTCCGATTTTCGGGTCAGACGCGAACAACTAGGGCGATCTGGTTCCGGCGGCCGGACTATGACTCGGGGCGATCGCGGCGCCGCTCTTTGGCCAGAGCCGCCACATTGTCAGGACAGCCGGCCCGGAAGCAGCGCGGATCGCTCTGGCCGCTAAGGATTTCGGCACCGTTTACCAGCGCGTAGCGGTACTCGATTTGCTCGGGATGGTTGCCGCCACAGTACGTGCCCGTGGGCACCTGTCGCTGGTTGAGTTGCATGCCCCTGATGGTATGCGCCAAAGCGACCACATATCGCCTTATGGGTGAACGGGGTACTCCCGAGCCTCAGCCAAGCATGTTCCGACTGGGGTTATCGGTCTTGGTCGCGACGCATTGTTGTTGGGCGGCAAGCAGAATCGAGCAAGCGGTCAGAAACGCTGGTTTTTCGCGGTCGGCGGGGTGGATGGACAGGTTGGCGGCCTGGCGCAGCACCATCAGGGCGAGCGCGCTGTGAGTCGCGTACGGGACAATCAAGAGGTTGGCGCTGGCGTCGTCGCCGCTGACGGTCATCACGTGCAGAGGTTTGTATCGCCAGCCCAGCCAGTTCAAGTCGGGTGGTCGTTGTAGCGGTGGCCAGTTGACGTTGATGGATGTGATGTGTCCGAGCAAGGGCATCAGGACGGCGACAAGGTGGGGTAATTCGTTGGCGATGCGGTCTGCGCGGGGCCACCAGGCGCCGTCGATGTCGTGGCCTAGCGTGCGGGCCACGCACAGCCGTACGGGATCAGCCCGGGGCTGGCCTGCGACCGGATGGATCATCGGAGGTTGGCTAAGTTCCCTTGGCGACCACTTGATCGGCAGTAGCGCGCATCCGACCCGACAATCGAAGCAGATCGTGCTCGCCCACACCGTTGGGCATTGTGTAGGCAAGCTGCCGTAACTCGACGGCATAGTTGCGCAACTCATGGCGGAGCTGCGCCTCAACGATGGGCATGAAGTCTGCAAGTTCTGCGGGAGTGATTTTGGATGTGTGGTCGAGCATTGCTGCGCCCTCGGGATCTGGCACCCGGGTGCGATGAGGGCGCGCTAGTTATTCCGACCACTTGATTTTCGGCGGCAGCACAGAACGCGGACCCATGTCGTCATCGCTACCTTGACCGGTGCATTCACACTACCCCCTTTTGTTTCCATGTCGAATCGGTCATCTCGGGATGGCGGTGCCCGGCACAGTTGTCCGGTCGGGGCACAGCTGTCGGGGGGGACGGCACTCGACGATGCCGGCGCTCTTGACATCAATTCGCCTCAGGTTTGAGCTTGCAGTCGGGGTTATCCCTGCGTCGCTGATCACTCCCCGGCGTGGTCGATGTCGGGCGATATCAGCGTCGATGCTGTCGATCCGGCCGAACATGTGCGCGGATAGGAATTGGTGATGGTCGGCGAGATGCCGGATTGAACAGTCGGCCCAACTTATTTGACTGTTGCTTTACCTGGATAGGCGGGGTAGACCTAAGGGTACGGATCCACGGCAGACCAAGGTCGGACCGGAAGAGAAGATTCCTCCTCTCGGCTGTGGCGCCCGGCACGAGCACGAGGCACCCACGCAATGCAATGCCCATCAACTGGGCACAGTGCGGTGGGCTTGCGTCAGGCAGGAAAATGTCTCCTGACGCCGAGGCCACATTTCACCGCGCCATCATGCGCGATTGGTAACCAGGTTGGTTCGTGCTGCGGACGGCGCTCCTTTTATTAGGAGCGCCGTCCGACTCGTGTATGCCGAACTCCCCGGTGGCGCAACGCGCTACCGGTTGCTGGAAACGGTGTGCCAGTACGCGCTGGAAAACTCGGGGAGTCCGCGGAGGCCGATACCGCGCGCACCCTCACCGCGACCACTACACGGTGCTCGTTGCTCAGCGCGACGCGCCGGCAGACTGCGATTATGAGCAGCTTATCGAGCAGGCCGAAACCGAGATCGACAACCTGCGAGCCGCGTTCGGGTGGTGTGGGCAGTCGTGCTTCATCAAGTGTTTTCACGGCAAGCAGACGCAGGTTGCGCGGACCATGACAGGCGTGGCGAGTTACCCGTTCTGCGCGGCATGCCGGAACCATTGCAAGTCTTGGCGAACCTGAGCGGCTCTGCACATGCGAGACAATGGATGCACCGACCGTAACGTCATAGAATCTTTGAGCCAGTGGCGTTTACGACTTCAGCACCCGCCGAGAGCGATCGCGAAGGTCAGCGCCATATCATGGTAGTCGGGTCGCCTGGCGGGCACTCATCACAATCGCGATGGAAGTTGCTCGTTCGGCTTCAAATTGCGTCGCACCATGCTCTGGGGGAGTGAACAACCTCGGTAAAAGTGCCGACATAGGCCGGTCGGCCCAAGTGGTTGCCCGCATCCCGTTGACAGTCAACGGCGTACTTCGTGATCATGCCCGGCGTAGGGCGAGACGCACGGAAATAGTTGCGGCACAGTCGACATAGGAGTCCGATGGCGGGCCAAGCGGAGAAGGTGAGTCACGGTCCAACAGTCGCGAGGGCCCCGCACCTCGAGGCCCTGGTCTGATCCACACCCGGTACCCTCAGTGCTATGAAGCGAGAGGTGGGCGCCGAGCTCGAAGTCGAGATCACCGCGCCGACGACATTAGAGTTTCAGATCGCGGTCGCGCCGCATCCGAATACTCAAGTGTCGGAACGCTTATCGTTCGTGCTGGACGGAAATCCCGTCCAACCCCTTGAGATCAGCGGTGTGCACGGTAACCGCATCCACAAGCTGGACGCTCCGGTAGGCAACCTGACCGTCGACTATGCCGCGACGATTATCGGCCGAACCGACCCGGCACCGGTGACCGAATACGACTTGTCCATGTACCTGCGCCCCAGCCGCTACGCCGAGGCCGACAAGTTCTACGGCTTCGCCGCAACCGAATTCGGCAACTACATCGATTCGACGACCCTGTTGGAGAAGGTGTCCGTGTGGGTGGGCACACGGCTGAACTACGTCCCAGGATCTAGCCAGCCGATCGATGGCGCGGTGGACACCCTACTTGCCGGCGCCGGGGTGTGCCGCGACTTCGCGCACCTGGTGGTGGCGCTTCTACGTGCCGTCAATGTACCCGCCCGGGTGGTCTCGGTGTACGCGCCGGGGCTGTGCCCGATGGACTTCCATTCGGTCGCCGAAGCGTTCGTCGAGGGCCAATGGAGAGTGGTCGATGGGACGCTGTTGGCGCCCCGACAGACATTGGTGCGCATTGCCACCGGGCGCGATGCTGCCGACATCGCCTTCCTGGATAACCACAAAGGTGCGATCACACTGAACACGATAGCGGTGACCGCGGTCGTCGACGGCGACCTGCCCAGGGACTCGATCGACCAGCTGGTGTCGATCGGTTAAGGCCATTGCACCGCAAAGAGATTGGCGCTGAACGCCCTCGGTACCAACGGCGAATACATTCATGCGCACGTCCACCACGGCGAAGATCGCAGCGACGAGCAAGATAATCAATCCAAACGATGACAAGCTTTTTGATGTCTCTGATCTCGGATTAGACCTCCGGTTACATGCTGCGATGTGCAGTCGTTGTCACCGACGTTGACACATGGCTGATCAGTTCACGAGGGCCAGGGCATGCGCACGCCGCAGCTTGCCCGACGGCGTTTTCGGGATCAGCATCGAGCGCGGATTGGTGAGCGCCGGGGTTTGAATCTGTAGCAGCGGGTGCTTGCGGGTGCGCTGAACTGTCACGGTGTCACCGACGTTGGCTGCTGACGGGGGAGCACGCTGGCACATCTGAAGAGGTTCAGAAACTTCAGTGGGCTGGTACGAAGCAACCGCACCAGCCCACTGTCACGTATGTGAGTTTCTTAGACGGCGGTGACTCCTACCGCCTGGGGTCCTTTGGCTCCTTGCCCAACCTCGAACTGAACACGCTGGTTTTCCTCGAGCGAGCGATAGCCGCCTCCCTGGATCTCGGAGTAGTGGACGAAGAGGTCCTTCGCGCCGTCGTCAGGGGTGATGAAGCCGAAGCCCTTGTCACCGTTGAACCATTTCACAGTTCCCTGTGCCATTTACTTACTTCTCTCATTTAAATGCGGATGTACCATAAACATCCAACAACCAAGTTAGCACGAGCCGGCCATCTATTGAAACGCGTTGTGAGGCCAGGACAATCAGCGCTGCGCGGGACACGAGCGGCGACCACGTCTCCGGCCGGCGGTACCCGAGCGGCGAGGCTGCGACGGATGCGACAGAGCCGCCTTCTTCGGTGCGGGAGCCCGGTAGGGCGCCACGTCACCGGCCACCGCATGCACGGCAGCCGAGTCGACAGTGACCTCCTGTGGAGTGACACGGATGCCGGCGCGGCGCATCAGCGCATGGGTGTCCTTGCGCTGCTCGGGCAGGACAACGGTCACCACGTCACCCGCGTTTCCGGCGCGCGCCGTTCGTCCGGACCGGTGCAGGTAAGCCTTGTGCTCGGCGGGCGGATCGATGTGCACCACCAATTCAATTCCGTCGACATGCACGCCGCGCGCGGCGATGTCGGTGGCCACCAACACCCTTGCCTCACCCGTACTGAAGGCGGCGAGGTTTCGGTCGCGTGCGGGTTGAGACAGGTTGCCGTGCAGATCGACTGCCGGGACACCGGATTCGGTGAGCTGCTTGGCGAGCTTGCGCGCTTGATGTTTGGTGCGCATGAACAGGATTCGGCGTCCGGTACCGGAGGCGAGCCGGTGTACCAGCTCCTTCTTGGCTTGCACCCCGGAGACGTGGAACACGTGGTGGGTCATCTCGGGCACCGGCGAGTTGGAGCCGTCGACAGAGTGCAGCACCGCGTTGCGCAGGAATCGATTGACGAGCTTGTCGACGCCGTTGTCGAGGGTTGCGGAGAACAGCAGCCGCTGGCCGCCGCTCGGTGTGGCCGCCAGGATGCGGGTGACGCCGGGAAGGAAGCCGAGATCGGCCATGTGATCGGCTTCGTCGATCACCGTGATCTCGACCGAGTCGAGGCTGATCAAGCGTTGCTTCAACAAGTCTTCGAGTCGGCCGGGGCAGGCCACGACAATGTCGACGCCAGACTTCAGCGCCGCCACCTGCCTGCCTTGTGGTAGCCCACCGAAGATCGTGGTCACCCGGAGGCCGTTGACGGCGGCCAATGGTTCCAGCGTGGCGGTGATCTGGCTGGCCAGTTCCCGGGTGGGGGCAAGAACCAGACCCGACGGTCGGGACGGGCGGCGCGGATGTCCGGCGAGCCTGCTGACCATGGGAAGCGAGAAGGCGAGCGTCTTACCGCTGCCTGTCTTGCCGCGGCCGAGGACGTCTCGGCCGGCGAGTGTGTCGGGAAGGGTTTCGATTTGGATGGGAAACGGATGGGTGATCCCGCGGGTGGCGAGCACTTCGATGAGTGGTTCACCCACACCGAGATCGGCAAATGTCTTGCCAATAGTCACTTTGATGTCTTTCAGCATCGGTTGTGCCGAGCGGGCGCGGGATTACGCGCGGTCGGTCAGCACAAGGTGGCGAGATTGCCGGTGGGCAAAATCGATCGCCGCGATACGAACTGCGCCGGAATCAGGGCGTCAGCCACAAGAGCAGGGCGGGCGCCGGAAGGATGAAGAAGCGTTTCACGACGTGCCGGCCGTCGAATGGAACAGCCAACATTGCCAACAGCATAGCAGCACGACGAACTTGTACGCCCTCGACCCCATGATGGGTCGGTGCAAGCGTCCCCTGCTCATTGCCTGTACAGTCGAGGGTGGACCGCGTTCTAGCGGTCATCGCGAATCGTAAACGCATTACGAAAGAGATCAGCGCGCGATTCGATCGTCGTCCATCCGCCAACAGTGCGTATCGGCCGACCTTTTCCTTCGTAAGGACACCACATGGACAACTCGAACCTGTTTTCCCATCCCAACGCACCGGAATATGTCGCTTCGGGAAACACCCACGGAGAACCGGTCGAATACCCGACGTTCTCGGACCGGCCCGACGCCGAGGCTGCCGTGTCTGCACCGCAACGATCGTGAACGGCTCTGCGGGCGCTCGACGCTGCGCGCGTCCGGTGCGGATCACTTTGGCCCGCGTCCTGGGCGGCGACATCGACGGTGCATGGTGGCCGCATTCAGCCTCAGTGGCAGCTGAACTGCCGCAACTGATCGGGGCTTTGCACCGGCCTCTCGGCGAGATCGTCGACATCAAAATCAATTGGTCGACAACCTACGCCGCGCCCGATCTGGACTCGATGGGTCACGACGCCTTATCCATGCCCGGCTCACGCCGGAGACGCCAGCGTTTGATGGTGATCAATGGCACTCGTGGCCGCGTGAAGCTCCTCGTCATCCCGCATCTAACGATGCCCGCCCTCGGTCTGATGGTGCTGCGCCGGGCGGCCGATCTGCCGGTTTCTGATGCACGACAAGCCAGCCGGATATTCG
>Ga0335076_10001581_pt1 | contig 22117 bp, 18 predicted proteins | sample Lox_Sample_25_FD_206717 | JGI IMG/M metagenome (GOLD analysis project Ga0335076, IMG submission 206717) | Soil microbial communities from Loxahatchee National Wildlife Refuge, Florida, United States - Lox_Sample_2.5 | ecosystem: Environmental > Terrestrial > Soil > Wetlands | place: USA... | reverse complement strand
GGTATTGTTCAGGTCTTTCGAAAAGGTAGAATTCGAAGAAATCGTTCCCTTGTTGTAATCGCTGATTGTATTGCAATTTTGCTGGGCTGAAAGAGACAGGGAAATGATCAGGAAAGAAGCGAGAAAAGGAATGCATAGCTTTTTCATAATTCAAGGTTTTAGTGAGTTAATTTCTTTGATTTAACAATATAAAAAATGACTAAAAGAAAAAAAATTTCCTTTTAGTTGCGTACGAGGAAGCTTGAATCAGATTAGCAATCGGGGAATACGGAATTGAAATAACTGTGCAAGGAGGATAAAAAACTCAGCAGGAAAAATTTATTTAATTCAGAGTCAGAAGGGAGCCTCTCAAATATAAATATTTTTTCTTTCTTTAGCCACATGCGCGTAAAAGTTTTTTCTATATCGGAGTATTCAACATTTCATCGGACCGGGATAACAGTTTATTCATAAATCCACAAAAGAATAGGTTTGTCCGAATGATCAATAATCTCTGAAAGTTTTGCCAGGAAGAAACGCGAAACCATTGGACAACCGAAACTATTGCAAAGCGCTTCCGGATAAATTTCCCGGTCCGGGACAGGATCAAATCCGTGCAGTACAATGGCTCGTTTAATGGCATTAGAATTGGTTGAATCCAAACCATAGAGTCTGTATGCTTTGCCAAATTCACCGGTATATGAAGCACCTACTTTATACTTTCCCAGTGAACTGCAGCCACAATTGGGTGCGTTTGAAAACTTTGCCCATTCCAGAAAACGGGTGTTGCAGTTTCCGTGCGCAACTAAGCCAGCCAGTACAACTGCATTCCTGTTTACATCGTAAACGAAGAATCGATTCTTACCACTGTAAATTGCCATATCAATTAGGAAAAAATATTCGGTGGAATACCCATTCTCTCCTGCATATTTAATTGCCTGGCTCAAATGATCTTTCAAAACGGATTCGGTTAGTTCAGCTGCTTTATTTTCATCGTTTGAAGATGAGTCTTGTCTGGTCTCCGTAATGGAAGGTTTTCTGGATTTATTTTTACTGAATACTCTGCAGGATGTGGACAATGCAGTCCAAGCTATGATCAGACATATCAGGCACCGGGTCTTCATAGGTATAGCTTTCTCTTACAAGATAGAATAATAATAAGACATTGGAAACTGAAAACCCAGCCCTGTTTTTTGATTGGGAGATAAAAAAATGAAAGCTATTATTTTAACTTATATGCATCGTAAAAAAACTGGACATTTTACTGGCAGCTTACAGTAATATTCCTTCGAAGATGTTTTCAGGTTTATTTATTTTGATTGATCAGTATTGCACCGGGTGGAATGAATTCAAATCCTGATTGTCGAGGCTCATTATCGAATATTTGTTGTTCCTGAATAAAATTTTTTTTATGAGCCAGTCTGCTTTAGCTCCTGTAAGATCTTCATTGGTCAATAGAACAAAGCTGACATTGTAATCATAGAATAATTTTTTTGCTTCAGCCGGTTTGCCGGTTTGCAGAAACTTAATCATATTATTTCTGTCGTCCCTGCGTTTCTCCCAATCCAGATAAGGATTGGAATAAGAAGGCCCGAGAGCAACTACTTTCCGTGCTGTAGCCGCCACAGGAAAGGCACAGGGATCATCAGGCCCTTCACAAAGAATCACTTTATCCGCCGGAATATTTTTTACAATGTAATAATACATTTCGATTCTCTCTTTTTCCTTTTCATAAGCGAGAGTTCTTCTCCTCAATTCGACAAAATCCCACCTGTTCCTGTAAAATGGGAAGTATACGAGAGCGCAGAAAAGAATCAGGGAAATAAACAACCAGTCCGGATTTATTCTTTCGACAATAGTTTTGTTCTTGCTTTTTATCAGGCCATTGGCACGAAGAAATGCAACACGCAGTAAAAAAATTAATCCATATCCAAAGAAAACAGATTGCACCGCTTTCAAATAAAAAAAATAGTGATAGTTGGGAACTGTCAGTGGAAGATGAATTTTAAAATGATTGTCGATCGTAACTGCAACCGTTGAGTATATGTACATGAAAATAGCTGTAAAGCACCAGTAGAACACGATCCTGCGAATCAATTGATGATGGAAATTTTTATAAAATGCAAAAAAACCAAAGACTGCAATAAAGAATGAAACAGAAATATTCGCTTTGATCATGTCCGGGAAATTGCGAAATATAAAAATGTTGGCTTCGTATTCAAATGGCACCCTGTTGATAAAATGCAGATGGTATTTCCCTACGATGTAATACAGGAGTGGCAGGCTGACGATAATAAAAGGTAAAAAGCAGGTCAGACCCTGTAACACGAATCTTTTTACCAATGAGTGCTTTTTTTCTTTTAATGCACTCACAATAGATCGGACCTGGAGGATCGACGCGATTAAAATAATCAATGCCGCGGGAGCAGTATGGGCGAGGAAATTAAGTCCTATGCAAATTCCCAAAATAAAAAACCATTCGTATCGCTGCGTTGAAAATGCTTTATAACAAAAAATGATGTTCAGGTAAAACAGGAACTGGGCAAAACATACGGGGAATAACCAGGGTGAATAAGTGCCGGTACAGTAACCAGGAATATTTCCGGTGGCCAGGAATAAGAATGAAAGAAGACAGGCCAGTGCTGTTTTATAGTCAAAAAGAATCACCACCATCATAACAAATGTAATGGGAGCAAGCAGGTTCAGATAGGCACCGCCGCGCGCAAGCACGAGGTTTACAGGCAGACCGGTGATTTTGATGATCAACGATTCTATTGATGTGAGCAGGGGATTATACCATATGAATGCTCCAATATAGTTTGGGTCCTTGCCATAATTTCCGTACAGGTTCTGTTGCACGTTCGACAGGTCTCTGTAAAAGTCAGGATCACTAAACCAATGCAGATCAGAAACTGTTCGGTAACCCTGGATAAATGCAGCTACAATCATTACTATGCATGCAATCAGATAGGCGCTTTTGTTTTTTTCATTTGAGACTGCGGAACCGGTCATATCGAGCATTATTCGGTCAATCTATTCAAAAAAATTGGAATAAAAAAAATACCTCACCGATATTCTGCTATCGTACCGGAGGATTGACACATAGGTGCAGGGGAAGATACATCTGGGTCTAACTACTTCGGGTACACGAATTTATTTTTGGAAGAGCATTTTATTTTGATTATCGTCAAATATTTTCAATAACGAGGTGGTCTTGAGCCATCGGTTTTTACAGGAAAAGAGTTACTATTTCTTTCAGCAATTCTGCCAGGTTATATTCAAAAAACAAAAGCGGCAACAGAGGCAGGACAACGATTGCAATGGTGGAAAGCATTATCTTCAGGTCAAATGGGAACAACCGCATATGCATAACCGATTCAAAAGAACTGTTGATGTCGATCATGGATGAAGGGTCGCTGGTACCTAATATCTGCTCGTCATTTTTCTTGTAAATCCATTTCTGATCAAACTCGCGGTGGTGTTCCTGGATCAATGCGCTGTATTGAAAAATACCCCTGCGCCTTTGAATGAAAAGCGTTTTAATAAATACGAGGAGCGGCAATACATTGAGGATAATCGCCAGGATGGCGACTCCGCCCAGCAGCACATAGTATTCCGGCAACCGGCCATGAAAAAAAAATATTTGATGGGCAACCGTAGCTGAACATAGAATTGAAAAAGCAAGAGTAACCTGCAAAAAAGGCCCCGGCGGTACACCGAGAAATCCCAAACCACCTGCACGGTCAGGGTGTGCGACATTTAGTTTTAAGTTTAAGCGGGAAATTTTTTTGAAATAGATCACCCATAAAATCCATCGCCAAAACCAGCGGAGGATCATGTATTGAAATATGGGCATGCTGATAAAAAGATACCATATTCCGGCCCAAGAAATACTTGCATTTGGTTCCTCCGGAAAAACAACCCAATAGCTCGATTGATGTGGACGCTGTATCCATCTGATAATAAGATTGGTTGTAATGCAGAGCAATATTACAATGTCAGCAAAAGGCGACCTGGACAATCTTGTTATGAATTGTTGGATCTTTTTGTATGCAGGAATATCCTGCCCGTTAAGAATACCGGCAGTAAAAAAGAAATTGCTTAGTTCTTTCAGGCGGAAATCTACAGAACGCTCAGCAAAAACCAGGATCGGGATGATGACCAACAACCTCACGTGACTCGCAAAATCTTTGATGAAGGGGATTTCTACTTTGTTTCCAAAGGCAAGGCCCTGTAGTGCAGACAATACTAATAAAGGAATCCAGACCGTTCCGCAAATGGCAAGCAATCTTGCAAAATACTCTCTGTTTGATGTTCCGGCAAGCTTTAGCCGAAGCAGCAGTTGATAGAATATGCCACTTTGTACCAATGAAAAATTCGCTTCTGGGTTATGATTATCATCCTGCATAAGAGATCGGACCCTTCATTGTTATTTATTTGGACCGCCTTCCTGAGTCGTATTTTTCTTTAAATATAAGAAATCGGTTTTTTATTGCCCACAAAATGACTTTAGGAGATCTCTCCATCTTGATTTGCAGTATAACTTGTTCCGCGCAATACTTTATGGGTTAACTTTTTGTTTCCTCATTTTTTATATATCTGCTTGTAAATAGGTATACTTGCCATAAATAAAGAACAATGAACAAGCAGCTTATCAGATTTTCAGGAACACTCTGCGTTATCGCATATTTGTTTTATTCCTGTACAGGTGTTAGTAACCAGCAGAATCAGCTGACAGATGAAGAAAAAAAACAAGGATGGTCCCTGCTATTTGATGGTGTTTCCACCAGCGGATGGCATTTGTATAACAGTGACAAAATCGATTCTCACTGGTTGGCTAAAAACGGGGAATTATCCTGCAATACTGATTTCCATCTCGAACACCTGGATATTATTACTGATAAAGAGTTTGAAAATTTTGAATTGCATTTTGAATGGAAAATTGCAAAAGGCGGCAATAGCGGAGTTTTTATCAATGTTGTTGAAAGACCGGATATACCAACTACCTGGGCTTCCGGACCGGAATACCAGTTGCTCGAAGATTCCAATCCCGATTATGCGGATGGAAACAAACGATCCGGTTGTATATTCGGTTTTGCCCCTCAAATAAATCCGGTGGCGCTTAAACCTTTTGGCGAATGGAACCAATCAGGTATTAAGCAGGTGAACGGCAAAATTGAATTCTACCTGAATGGCGTTTTAACAGCTCAGCAGGATCTTCATTCGCAGGCCTGGCTGGATTGGGTGGGCCAAAGCAACTTTAAGCGTTTTCCTGAATTCGGCAGACATGCCAAGGGTCATATTGGATTGCAATATTGGTTAAAGGGTATTTCTTTCAGAAATATTAAAATCAGGGAACTGTAAAATCAATCCAAATTTTAAAAATCAGACCACCTGATATGCGAAACCTGGTTTTAATTACACATATTTCCCTCGACGGCTTTGTAGCGGGTACAAAAGGAGAATTGGATGGTTTCGATGCAAACGAAGAAAATCTGGAATTTGTATGTAAGCTGACGGAAGAAGCAAATGCTGCCTTATTCGGACGCATCTCTTACCAGTTGTTAGAAAGTTATTGGCCAGCAGCAAAGGACCGGCCCGGAGCTACGAAAGCCGAGATTGCCTATTCAAACTGGTATAACAATTCCCAAAAGATCGTCGTTTCCCGGACACTCGCAGGAAGGAATCTGCCTCGTACTACTATAATTTCTGAAAACCTGTCGAACGAAATTCCTAAACTAAAACAACAGGCTGGTAAGGATATCCTGATTTTTGGCAGTCCTGCTGTTTCCCAATTATTGATGGAAATGGATTTGATAGACCGCTACTGGATATTTATCAATCCAAAAATATTCGGAGAAGGCATTCCATTATTTACCCACTCAGGAAAAAAGATGAATCTCAGGCTTTTGAGTACAAGACAATTTCCCAATGGCGAGCTTGCTATTGAATATGTGACTGATAGAAAAGAATGAAACCATCAATCATACTCCGCTATTATTGGTATTGTATTAAATCAATGATACTGGCACAAACCGGTCTGACTGCCTTCCATCAGAGATATATCTGCTTTCAATTCAGTTTTGAGTTATTTTAATAAGATCTGAGTAAAATTGATCAATACTATTGGGGGAAAGGAAGAATATTTCATTATTTTCAATAACTAAGATTTAACCTTACAGACAGTGTATGACAAGTTTAAACTGATCGTACAATTTTGAACGCATCATATTTTCTTGGCAATGTCCTCACACATTAAAAAGAGAACTTAAAAAGAAAATATTTGATCCGACAGGATTAATCTTTTTAAAGGACGATTATTTGTCCGATTAAATACCGGACTATACACAATAGGATAAATAAGAATAAAAAGTACGCAAACTATTACTAAAACAAAGAGAACTAATTGTAAGAACGGGAGTATTTGTTTTAAGTCCCCCGAACTTAAGCTAACTGGTTTGAGGATTAACCAGTTGAAAACATTGAATATGGCGAACGCAAAAAGAAAGCATTCAATAAATTTAACTATGAAAGATGATCTGGGTGATCTTGGATTGGTCATGATCCGTATTCTTAAATGTATATTAAGTTACACATTGGGAGCCAAAATATGAATTCGTATCTTTTATGGGGCCGGCGTGAACAGAAAATCCTTAATTTCAGATTATTAAACGAAACTTCAGCAGGCAATAGCATTGTTACGCCATGGTCAACACAAATGATCTGCATATTGAAAATGAAGTAAGATCATTTTTTGATATCACCCATAATATTCACTCCGCAAATGAACTGAGTAATATCCTTTCAAAAACACTTGAAAGCAAAGAACGGATACTCGAACGACAGCAGCTCTTGAAGGGTCTTATAGCAAACCAGCATATTTTAAAAGATTATTCTCATTATCGATTTGATTTATCCGAAGTATTTGACTTTTTAGAAACAGTCTTTGTCGGCAATTTCAATCCCCGTAAACTCCGTTTCAGATTAAGGTTTTCGGAAAAAGAAAGGGAAAAAAGAAGGGGAAAACTCATCCAAATGGTACGGATTTTTTATGCCATTAATAAGAGTTATCTCGCCAGGATCGACACAGGTGATTTTCCCGGCACCTATTTGAGCGAACTCGAACTCATGAAAAAATTCTTTTCTGAATTTGATCTGGAATATTATGAGTCAGCTTTCCTAAAAAAGAAATTTCGGGTAAAGCAGATCGTGAGCCTGATGCTAATCATTGCTAAGAAAACGGCAAATGGGGAAATGGCCGCTTTCTGGAAACGATGGTTTCTTTTTGAAGCCTATCTTTCCATTAGTTACTGCATTGCAATGAAGGGAATGGTCTTTCCGGAATTTGATGACAGATATTTTCAACTCGAAGGGATATATCACCCTGCACTGAAAGACCCGGTAAAAAATGACTTTAATGTCACCAGATCAGTCACTTTGCTTACGGGGCCTAATATGTCAGGCAAATCGACATTTCTTAAATCGGTAAGCATCTGTGTTTATTTAGGCCATGCAGGATTAGCCGTTCCTGCGTCAAAAGCGGTGATGCCTTTTTTCAAATCCATATCTGTGGCGATCAACCTTACCGATAGCATTGTAAGCGGATATAGCCATTTTATGACAGAGGTGATGACGCTTAAGCATGTGGTCACTGATGCTGCGAAAGGATACAAATGTTTTGCAGTATTTGATGAACTGTTCAGGGGAACAAATATCGAAGACGCGTTGGAAATCAGCAAGACCACCATCAGGGGACTCTGTCATTTTAATAATTGTGTATTTCTGATCTCCACTCATCTTCACCAGCTAAAAGAAATGGATGAAATTAGTAATTCAGCGATTAGCGTATGCTCCATCGAATGTTCATTACAGAATAATCTTCCTGTCTTCACCTATAAATTAAAAGAGGGTTGGAATGACCTGAAACTTGGACGAATACTATTTGAGAAAGAAGGGTTGAATGATGCATTGTCTGGGGTGATCAAATAATCTCTCAGGATTAAATTTCACTTTCAATTCAGCAGAAGCACCGATCATTTTGTGACCTCGCCCAGAATCGAACTGGGATATCAAGTTCCGGAGACTTGCGTACTATCCATTGTACTACGAGGCCAAAAAGTTTTATACGGGTTTCAACAACCCCTGCACATTGCTGCTGAATATTTTCACGGCAATGGCCAGCAAAATTACGCCAAAAAATTTACGTACTGCTACCATGCCTGCAGGTCCGAGTATTCTTTCGATATAATTCAATGACCTTAATACCACATATACAATAATTAAATTGATCAGTATAGCGATCAACACCGTGAGCTGATCATAATTGGCTTTTAGTGACATGATTGTCGTCAGTGTTCCTGAACCGGCAATCAGTGGAAACGCAATCGGCACCATCACGCTTGCTTTCCCGTCTTTTTCACTCTTGAAAAATTCAATGCCCAGCACCATTTCCAACCCCAGAATGAAAATGACAATGGAGCCACCCACGGCAAAGGAATGCTTGTCTACGCCGAGTACATTGAGAAAGCTTTCACCGAGATACAGGAATAGGATCATCAATCCGCCGGATATCAACGTCGCTTTCAGTTCCGGCATTCCACCCAGCTTTTTTTTCAGCGAGAGCAACAGCGGGATGGATCCGACAATATCGATCACTGCAAATAAGGTGAACGTTACAGTGAGCAGTTCATTGAAATTGATGTGCATGATCGAATTTTTGCAAAGGTATAGGAGTCAAATCATATGTTATGATCAGCCGGGCCGGTGCATTTCCTTTCTGACCGTGCTACCGGAAAGTATGTCAAACCTGAAGTCTTCGGGATAACCGGAAATTTTTATTACGGATCCACAGCTAATGGAAAACCGGTTGAATGAATCTTCCAGCGGAATTTTGGTGATATGGGTTAATATGCTGCGGATTACTCCTCCGTGGGTAACAACAACAGCTTTGCTGCACGATTCAAGAATTCCATTGAAACTCTCCGTTGCCCTTTTGTGCAAATCAGTATAGCTTTCTCCACCGGGAATGCGTACACGAACAAAATCATTCATCCAGGGATCTGTTTCATCTTTGGGGATATCATTCCACCTTCTCATTTCCCACCATCCGCAACTGATTTCCATCAGTGATTCATTGAACACAATTTCACGTCCAGCAAATAAATACTCGGCCAGCTTGCGACATCGCTTCAGCGGGCTGGAATAAACACCTTCAACATCTTCCGGCAGGCAGGCTTTTATTGCTGATGCTTCTTCATGAAACGAAGCAGCGACATCAATGTCCGACTGGCCGTAGCAAAATCCCGGCTCTATGGCCGGGGTGGTATGCCGAATTAAATATAGCGTACGCATATTGTTAAACGTTAGGCTCAGGCAATATAACGCCAGATAATAAGCGCGGACAGATAAAAAACAATTTCACTGACCTGCTGCACTGCCCCAAGACAATCGCCGGTATAGCCGTTGATCCATTTTTGAAAATATTTTACAAGCTCATAAGTGATATAGGCCACCGGCAGCAGGGCAAAGAGAAACTGCCAGGATAATAAGGCAAAAGGCAAGAGCCCGGCAATGTTGGCCAGGATGAATGCAGAGGCAGATAATTTTTTTCCTGCAACCGGTTTTGATTTGCTGACCAGTTCCTCTCCAACATATTGCGAAAACTGGATCACCCATACGGGCATCAGCCGGCTCAGACTATGCGCAATCAGCAGGATGGCAATAAAGAAACGAAAATTGAAGAAGATATTACTGCTCGGGTGTTCAAGATCAGGAGTGTATTGCGGTAATTCTTTCAGCAATAAAAATTTTGAACTGAGCACGGCAATAAGGCCGATTGCGCCAAAGGTCCCTATGCGGCTGTCCTTCATGATCTGAAGAATTTTTTCTTTTGTCCAGCCTCCGCCGAACGCATCGCAGACATCTGCAAAACCATCTTCATGAAATGCACCCGTCAACAAAATACCGGTGATCATGGAAGCCAGTATCCCGATATCATTTGATGTAAACCTTCTGAATGCGAGAAAGATCACGACGCAACAGGCACCGACAATCCATCCGACTACAGGAAAATATTTTGAAGACTTTTCAAGCCATTCGGGACTATGATCAACATTTGCGGGAACCCTGATTCTTGTCAGAAACATCAATGCAGTAAAAAAAATACGAAGCTCTTTATTGATTGCTGATTTTAGACTGAATGAGGGACCTTGCGTCATAATATTCTGATTAGTTATCCACAACCGAATAATTTTTATTTTCTAAATTAACCTATGTGTACCTATGTGTCTATGACCCTACGCGGTAAAATTTTTTATTTACTACATAGACACAATAGGATCATAGGTGCACATAGGGATAGAAAAATAGTATTCAAACTTTCGTAATTGTCAATACACTAAAATTACTCTTTGTCACTGACTCCTGCTGATTCGAACGATGCCATTTCTTCCAGGAAATTCAAAGCCGATTGAATCAATGGGATGGCCAACGCTGCTCCCGTGCCTTCTCCCAGTCTCATTTTAAGATCCAGTAAAGGCTGGGCATGAAGATAACGCAACATTTTTTCATGTCCCTGCTCTCCACTGGTGTGGGCAAATATGCAATTGGACAGCACACGATGATCGATCATATGAGCCAGGAGCAATGCGGCAGTGCAGATAAATCCGTCTACTACAATGACCATTCTTTTTTCGGCGGCTTCCAGGAAAGCGCCCGTCATCATCGCTATTTCAAAACCACCAAATGCCTGGAGTATTCGCATAGCCGATACCGATAGTCCGACGAAATTTTTATGTTTTTTATGAACCTGTTCCAGGGTTTTTATTTTTTTGCTGAGCTGCTCTTCATTAGTGCCCGTACCAAGCCCCACGCATTGATCAACGGGTAAAGAAGTGATCACCGACATGATCAGGGAAGCAGAGGAGGTATTGCCAATGCCCATCTCGCCAAAACCAATACAATTACAGCCGCCGGCATGGATAGCTTCAACTATTTCCCTGCCCTTTTTGATTGCTGAGCCCGCCTCTTTTTCCGACACGGCCTGTTCTTCAAGATAATTGCGTGTGCCATACCCGATCTTGGCATCGATGAATTGACGATGAGTGGTGAGATGATTGAAATCGGCATTTACACCGGCGTCGACTATGCGCAATTGAATGTTATGCTGACGGCAAAATACATTAATCGCGGCGCCACCATGTATAAAATTCAATACCATCTGCGCCGTGACGGCCTGCGGATAGGGATTCACGAGCCCCGTTGCTGCAATACCGTGATCGGCAGCAAATACAACAATGTGTGGGTGCGCAATACAAGGTTTGGAAGTTTGTTGAATCATCCCTACCTGTAAAGCAATTTCTTCCAGTCTGCCCAGGGAACCCGGCGGTTTTGTTTTGGTATCAATTTTATATTGTAATTCCTGGCGGAGATCAGTAATTGTTTTTGTACTCATGATATTGATTTAAGATGCAGGTAAAAGGTCGCAAAAATAGAAACCATATTGATCCGGATCAGTAGCCGAGTGGATGGTATTTCCTGTATTTTGGGGAGCCGTATATTTTTTGTATACAATGTTTCCTTTTCTGAATGAAACCGGCTGATGAAACAACGGGCCATCAAAGACAAAAGAATGGAACTCTCCATTTTCACCGCAGGGATCGACAGATTCAGGAAGATCAGGAAGAAAATCTTCATCAATAATTCTACCGCAAAAATCCCTGCTTAAGAATTGTTCATTGATGCATACAATGATTGCTTTAAACCCAAGCGCGATAAATTCTTTTACCAATCCGGCAGTATCTTTTCTCCAGAGCGGGAACAGACATTGGATGCCGGCTTTACCGAGTTTTTCTTCGCGATATCTCCTGAGATCTTCAAGAAATATATCGCCAAATATTGCATGTGTGCATCCGGAGTTTTTTAATTCATTTATCCGGTTCATCATTTCTTTCTCGTATTCATTCATTTCGGGTTGCTCAGGAAGCTCGATAGTTCGCACAGGGATTCCCAGGGATAGAGATTGTGCCTCCAGTAAACTTCTGCGGACACCATGCATCGAAACCCTGTCGTAAACCGCATTGACGCTGGTTAATAAACTGCTGACCTGGTATTCATTTGACTGCAGTATTTGATGCAGACAAAATGCAGAATCTTTTCCGCCGCTCCAGTTCATAAAGGCTTGTGTCATGGCAGGTCTTTTATGGTCATGGGAATTCCGCTTACCATCAAGACTACTTTATCAGCAACGGAAGCAATGTATTGATTGGTCCATCCCTGCAAATCCGTAAACTTTCTTCCTGCTTCTGTTTCTGCATGCACCCCCATGCCGATTTCATTGCTGACGATAAAAAAAAAGGCATCAGTTTTTCTTAATACATCTATTTCAGTCTTTATAGCCTGCAGTGATTTCTCTGCATCAAATTTGTACAAAGAAAAAAAATTCGACAGCCATAAAGTGATACAATCGATAACAGCTACTTTGTTTTCCAGGGGAAGCCGGCTCACATGTAACTGTTCTTCCATATTTATCCATTGTTCATTTCTGTCTGACTGGTGCCGGCGAATTCGTTCGGCGAACTCCTTATCCGAAGGATCCAGTCTTGCTGTAGCCACATATACCGGGCTGCTCGTTAAACTGAGCGCTTCCCGTTCGGCATAGGCACTCTTCCCGCTTCTTGCCCCACCGGTAATCAATATCATTCTTCCTTTTCCTTCGTAATCCTCGTGCTGCTTATCCATTGAACAAAAATTTCTCTCTGAACAATATATATTTGTTTTTCAATTCCTGCAGGCAATGAATACAAAGGCAGTCATCATAATGCTCCTCAATAAACGCAGTCTCTTCGTCCGAAAGCCTGATGGCATTGCATTGGCAATGCGCGATATCGCCGGTCTTACAGGTGAATGAAGAAAGGCAGCGCGGGCATGATTTCCGTTCATGTTCTGGCATGTATTATCGTTTTTCTTTATGCTCCCTGAATCGCAAGTTGAGGATATTTTTTTTGCATCCACTCAAAAGTGCCAAACATCATTGCACTATAGAGTATGGTTCCTCCTAGAAACCTTAATTCAAAAGGAATGGCTGTGATCAGTCGCTGCCCGTACACAGCCAGCATTGAACTGAAATTTTTTTCATGCAGACATCCTCCGATATCCGATACCAGCCAATGGATCAGCACCACCGTGATGATTCCGAAAGAAATATGTTTAATTGTGGCATGTTTTACGATCAACTTCCCAGCCAGGGCCATCAGCGCAAAAGCGGTGTAGGTCCAGTACCAACCCTGGTATAATAACCCGGTTCTGTAAGAAGACAATATGGTAAATGATAAAATCAGATCACTGATAAATAAAGTGAAGAGAGGAAATGCAAAAGGCTTTAGATAGCCGTTGAAATAAGCGCCTCCAAATAATGCCATGGCGCCAATTGGAGTGAACGCAGCCAAGGGACCAAAGCCTGTAGCGAAATCAGTCAGCAGCCGCAGTGCAGCTACGACAAGAATAATAAATAACAGCACTGTGTTTCGCGGATTGAATTTGAGAATGGACATATGAGTGATTTGTTTTTATTGTTAAGAAAATATGGTTTATTTTTTTACAGGTTAAAATTAATCCCTGCCATCATATTAAATCGTTTACAATTATAACCCGGGATGTCAAAATATTGCTGGTTAGTAATGTTGTGGAACTCTCCGAACAATCTTACTTTGTTAATACTATACGAAACAAAGCAATCAATGGTATAATAAGCCGGCATAATATCCGGACCGGGATCGTAGGGTCCTTTCATCCTGCTGCCGACAAATCTAAGCGATGGAGCAATGGTGAAATTTTTAGTAGGAGTCAGCGTAAGTATACTGTTCGCAGTAAATTTGGGCCTGCGGTAAAGATTATAGGTCTTCATTTTATCTTCCTCACACTGGCCGTCCACATACGATACATTATTACCCCAGCTAACGGAATTGCCTAACCGTATATTACTTTCTATTTCGAAGCCGTAATCATTTTGCTTATCCCCGTTGACATATTGCGAAGCATAGGTAACTGAATCCATATAGAAAATGATCAGGTCTTTTGTATTCCTGACAAAACCGGCTACACGAAGGAATATCATGTTGTGAAGCAATTCGGTTTGCAGGCCCAGCTCATAGGTGGTGCTGCTCTCCGGCTTCAGGCCCTTGTTGCCATATTCGCTGTACAATTGATAAAGAGATGGTATTTTATATCCGGTTGACAGGTTGAAGAATATTTTACTTTGTTTTCCAATATTATAAGAAGGGTTAAAGGTATAAGTTGCATTATTGCCATAAATGGAATGATTATTAATGCGACCACCGGCTTCGAAATTGAATCCGTGCAGATCTGTGAGTAGTAAAGAAGCGTAGGCCGAAAACTGGTTTATCCTTGCACTGTCTTTACCAATCGAAGAGATATAGTTGCCATAATCACTGATATCAATATAATATTGATCTGTGTTCTGATGAATATATTGCAACCCACCAACCAGGTGCAGATGAGTGACCAGTTGAGCATTGCCGAAAGTTTCGGCGGTTATTGTGTTGCCCATATATTTACCATAAGAAAATTTTGAATAAGGACTGGAGATATCCGTGCTATCATCCTCAAATGTTCGTTTTGCCTGCTGATAACTGATCAACGCATTCCAGGAAAAATTTTTTTTATGATAGATGAAATGTAAAGCCCCTACATTATTACTGTTTTTTGCAGTGTAATCCTTATCATCAACGAAAGGGCCTTCATCGAGATCATTATAATAAGTGCCAAAGTTTCCAAATGCTTTTACGTTCAGGTGTTCGTTGATTGTATAATGCAGTTCGACCTGCAGGCTGTTCTGCCTGAAACCATCATTATCAAAATTGCCTTTACCTGTGCTATCGTAGGCTGCAGAAATGCCATCACTCGTAGTGTAATTATATTGAAGAGAATAACCAAGGCGATTAATAGTGCCATTCAATCCTGCACCAGCCCGCAGGGTGTTATAACTTCCGTAGCTGAGCGCTCCGTTGGCGACAATCGGTTTTTTTGTTTCTTTCTTTAAAAATATTTGAATGACACCGGCCACCGCGTCACTTCCCCACAAAGTGCTCTGACCACCTTTTAGAATTTCAATGCGTTCTATTTGTTCAAGCGGGATGCTGTTCAAATCAAACGCATTGTTGGGTTGCGAAGGATCATATACCGGAATTCCATCGACTACGATCAGCAGATTACCTCCGTCGGCGCCTCTGAAATAGGCGTCAATATTCGTTCCCGGGGTATTGTTGGCGCCGTTGAAAAAAACTCCGGCCTGCGTATTCAGCATTTCACTCAATGTTTTTCCTGCATTGTTACGAATGAATTGCTGGTTGAGTACGGTCACAATTTTTCCAGTCTCGGATTGTTTGAGATCCATTTTTGCAGCAGTCACCACTACCTGGTCCAGCTGCTTTGTGTTTTTGGCACTGTCTGATTGCGCCAAAGCCCAATCTGAAATGGTAAGGGCAATGATCGTGTAAATAATTTTTTTCATGCCCATTCTTCTTAAAAAATGATTGATGTGTTGAAGAATGAGCTTTCGAACAATGAAAGAAGTAGAAATGAAAGATCTCCCGAAGGAGGCTCGCATCTCCGGCTTTTCACCCGAAAGCTCAGTGATTGTTAAACTGATCCGGCAGGTCTTCTGGCTTGGCCTTTCTGCTGAACACCTTCCCGTCACGCATTGGTCGAGACAGTGGTATGCAGTTTCAACATGACTGATAGTGTATCTTGTTATTATTACCAGCCGGCCTTACAGCTACGGGGATAGCGCCGGATTTGCACCGGACTTCCCTTTTAAGAAACTGAATCAATTTCAGTTTCACCAAATCGATACAAATGTAAATGAGATATGGAAAATCAAAAAAGAAATTATGCACAGGGTGCATCAGTGAAATAAATCCCCGAAAGATATCCCGGCATAGAAATTAATTCCCGGTGCAGCATTGTAATATCGTCCTGCTGCTGCATTGATATCGTTACCCAGGCTGTATTTGACATTAAAAATATTATCCACACCTGCAAAAATCTCAAGCCTGATTTTCCGGATGAATAATTTTTTATATCCTGCTCTTGCTCCAAGTAGATTATAAGAGTTTGCAAAATCTGTATTTGCGTCATTGAGTATGATAGGATCGGTGTAAGTGTAAGTCATGCTTAGATAAACTCCGTGTCGTGAAGCGATATCAAGCCCTGCCACGACGGTCTGCCTCGCAACTCCCGGCATTCTGTTGCCACTATAATCAGTACTTACCTGTTTGAAGTCTTTATAATGGAAATCATTCCATGTATAGCCAATCCATGTTTTCACATTGCTGATAAACTGAAGGGGGTGATCAACCAGCTGATATGAGAGATAGGCTTCAATGCCATCCTGCTGTGTGGCTCCGGCATTCACATAATAAAAAACGGCATTGGTGTCGATGCGTTCAACAATGGTATTTCTCAAATGGAAGAAAAAGGCATCGATGTCGAAATAAAATTTATCATGCCATAAACTTCCCCTGATCCCGCCTTCATAGTCAATCCCGTCTTCGGGTTGAAGATTATAAGAAAGTTCATTCGAATGCATTAGTTCAGATACTGTGGGAGTGGAAAATCCCTTTGCCGCACTTGCATATAGTGAAACATCCCGGGCAATCTTTTTCAGAATCGCGAAGCGTGGTGCAATTTTATTGTCGAAAGTCCTTGTTTGTGAAACAGGGGGAACAACTGATAAGCGGTTGAAATAAACTGAGGACTTATTAAAACTGGCTCCGACTGTAAAAATCCATCCGCTACGCAATTTCAGGTCAGCCTGCCCGAAAATCATGTATTGCCAGTTGTTAATGTCATCGTTTGTTTGAAGTGTATCGGTTACTCCTTTATTATTTGCATAATCCTGCGTATTGTAAAATCCTTTCTGTGCTTCTGCTCCGAAATTCAGTTGAAAATCACCGGTACTAAATGGCTTTTTATATTGGAATACAGTTCGTCCACCGAATTGAGGTTCCTTGCGGATTTCATAGACTCTTATGCCAGGGTTTTGGAAATCAGTATAAGCTCCATAAGCCGATGTTGTGTTTTGCCAGTTTTCGCTGAAATGGTATTCGTTAGCGAACCCCACTGTAAAAATTTTCTGAAAGACTGCCGCTTTATTTTGGACAGCTCCCGGGGTCGGCCCGGCTGGCGGTCTTGCTTGTGTAGGGGCGCTGTCGTATTGAGCTTTTGTTAAACCTCCCGGTGTTTGGTAATACAGATCACTGTAAAGTATATACGCATGCAAAGACTGCTTATCACTCGCTTTCACGAGAGTTTCCCAGCTGGCAATATCTCTTCGCATTTGTGTTTGCACACGATACCCATTGCTGCTCTGGTGCGTGTAACTGAAATCATTCTGGTGATCCGCATCTCCCCATCGAACATCTCCGTTGATATTGTTGGTGGCATAACTTCCTCCAAGATAATTTATATCAAACCCTTTTTGCCATACCGGAGGCATACTGCGAATCAACATTGCTCCACCAATTCCGGCTCCGTACAAACTGCTTGCCGGCCCTTTAATGATTTCTATTGTTTGGAAATTATAAAAACTCAGTTGGTTTAGATAAGTATTCCCATCCGGTGCAGTTAATGGAATTTCATTATAATAGATTTTTACATCCCTGACACCGAAAGGAGAGCGGAGAGAACTGCCTCTGATATTCAGGCGATAGCTGGCCGGAGATCTTTCTTCCATGTGAACGCCCGGAATGGTGTTGACAGCAGGCAAAATGTTCATATTATTGAACCGGTTAAGTTGTGACTGACCAACCAATCCGATTGATGCGGGTACTTCAGCGAGCTTTCGGTTTTGCTCATACGCTTTTACGATAACTTCCTGCAAGGTTTTGGGTTCTGTCGAATCGGCCTGTTGGGAAGTGGAACTTGTTTGGGGAAATGACAGGATATAAAGAAGAAGTGATGCGATAAGCAGTAAGAATCTTTTCATCAGTTTCTGGTTTATAGGCAACAAATGTAGAACAGAATATTTCATTATCTTGATCAACAATTTCTCATATCGCATTATTCAAACGCAGGCCTGTACCGGATATTTTATGAAGAAGCAATCGAAACTGAATCTTTTTGATTTTACGCTGATCGTTGTAAGTCTGGTTATCGGTATGGGCATTTTCCGCACACCGGTAAATGTTGCCGCTGCAGTTCCTACCCCTTTTATTTTCTTTGGCGTCTGGCTCACTGGCGGACTCATCGCACTCTGCGGCGCACTTACCTATGCCGAAATAGGCTCACGCCTACCAGTAACCGGCGGATATTACAGAATCTTTTCCTATTGTTATCATCCTTCGATTGCTTTTGCGGTCAACTGTATTATACTTATTTCTAACGCAGCGTCCCTGGCAGGGGTTGCCCTGATCGGGGCAGAGTATATTACAAAAGTGATTTTTCCTTCGGTATCTAATCCTGAAGTCATCCAGGTTGGAATCTCAGTTTTTTCGGTCTCTGTATTTTATGGGGTGAACCTGCTGGGGCTGAAGATGAGTGCCCGAACCCAGAATGTGCTCACCATAATCAAGATCAGTATGATTTTGATGTTGATCCTGCCATTGTTTTTTGCCCGGCCTGTAACGGAATCCCAGGCTTCACACCCGCTTGTTCATTTGACGACTATGGAATACCTCAAAGCTTTTGGTGTTGGGCTTGTAGCGGTTTCCTTCACTTACGGGGGATATCAGCAAACCATCAATTTCGGAGCCGAGGTCAGCAAAGCAAACAAAACCATTCCGAGAGGAATTTTCATTGGCATCTTCATCATAATTGGTTTATATCTGACCATTAACTATGCTTATTATAAGGTTATCGGTTTTGATGAATTGAAGAACACAAAAAACATTGCCGCGGTGATGGCTGCTTATGTTTTTGGAAGCGCAGCCGGAAAAATTTTATCTGTTTTGTTGTTTCTGTCAGTACTTGCTTATGTCAATGTATTGCTGATGAGTAACCCGCGGGTGATGTATGCGATGAGTGAAGATGGCGTCTTACCGGGCATATTTAAAAAGAGAAATGAACGAACTGATGTCCTGGTGATTTCCTTATCTGTTTTCGCAGCGATCTGTGTATTTATTCTTTTTGTGCAGAAACAGTTTGACGAAATTCTAAGTTTCAGCATTTTCCTGGATTGTTTCGGAATGGCGCTTTCAGCCGCAACCATTTTCATTCTGAGGAGAAAAACAGCACAACTGGATGTGAAAAGTATTTACACGATGAAGCTGTATCCTTTGCAGCCTTTGCTTTTTATTTCTGCCTATGTTTTTGTGATGATCAGTATTTTTATTGCCAAACCCCGTACTGCGCTGGTTGGATTAGGCGTGTTGACTTTATTCACGATCATATATTTTGTTACTCACAAAAACAAGGCGAAGACTATTGATTAATTTATATAAGAAATATGGACGTCTCATATATATTAAATGAACTGGGTGAGGACAGGGAACATTATTTCAATGCCATTGCGCCTCCGATTATACAAACCAGCAATTTCAGGGTTAACAGGGTTGACGAGCTGAAGAAATTATTTGAAGATGAATATAGCGGATATCTCTATAGTCGGGGCTTAAATCCGACCGTTGATATTCTCCGCAAAAAGCTGGCCGCCCTTGATGGGGCGGAAGATTGCCTGGTATTCAACAGCGGTGCATCAGCCATTTTCTGTTCGATACTGGCTAATGTAAAATCCGGAGATCATATTGTATCTGTGAATAAACCCTATACCTGGGCGCAGCGGATGTTCGATGTGGTGATTCCCCGTTTCGGTGTCACTACAACTTATATTGATGGGACGAGGATAGAAAATTTTGAGAGGGCCATCCTTCCCAATACTGCACTGATCTATCTTGAATCACCTAACTCCTGGGATTATGCGCTGCAGGACATACGGGGCGTTGCTGAACTGGCAAAGTCGGAAAATATTACTACAATCATTGATAACAGCTATTGCACTCCATTATACCAGCGTCCTATAGAAATGGGGATTGATATTGCCATGCAAACGGCTACAAAATACATCAGCGGACACAGTGATACCTTGGGCGGGGTATTGACGGGCAGTAAAGCCATGATGAAAAAAATTTTTGACAGCGAATACCTGAATACAGGGGCCGGCATTCAACCTTTCAATGCCTGGTTGCTGATTCGGGGCCTGAGAACACTTCGAGCCAGGCTGGATCGCATATCACAGACCACGGTCAAAATGGTCAGTTATTTAAAGAATCATTCCAAAGTAGAAAGTATAATCTTCCCGTTTGATCCCTCCTTTCCTCAATATGAGTTGGCAAAACAGCAAATGAATGGCGCTTGTGGTTTGATCAGTTTTTATATAAAAGCAGAAACCAGGCAACAGATCGTCCGTTTTTGCGAATCCATGCAACATATCATGATGGCAGTAAGCTGGGGCGGCCATGAAACCCTGATTCTTCCCAAATGTTCCTCCATCGATGATGCCGTATTTGATCCGATGAATATGGAACATCGGTTATTACGACTCTATATTGGATTGGAGGATGCGGAATACCTCATTGAAGACCTCCGGCAGGCATTTGAAAAATCAGTGTAAATCCTTATCATTTTAGGTTTTTTTTCACTTGCTTATGCGATAGTATTTGGTACTTTCGTGAAATTTTTTTGAAACCGCTTATCAAAAACCTGCGTCTGAGCAATTAACTACTTTTAAATTTGTTGCATGAGTCACAAAACAGCACTGCTTCTAACCTTTTTTTGTTTTTGGTTAACCTTGAAATCACCGGCGCAGGACAAATGGGATTTAAAAAGATGTGTTCAATATGCTGTTACCAATAATATCTCTGTAAGGCAGGCCGATATTGATGCCCGCACAGCTAACCTGACCTATAATCAATCCAAGGCAGCACAGTTTGGTCAACTCAATTTTGCCACCCAGTTAGGGGCTAACTTCGGACGTTCCATTGACCCCACAACCAACCTTTTTACCACCAATCAGAGTTTGTACCAGGGAATAAGTTTACAGGGCGGTGCCAATTTGTTTAACTGGTTTAGCATGAAACGTGCAGTCGAATCAAACAAATATTATTATGATGCCTATGTGGAAAGGATAGATAAAATGAGAAGCGATGTGACACTGAATGTGGCTGCTTCCTACCTGCAGGCCCTGCTTGCAAGAGGACAGGTGTTTCTGGCAGTGACCAAATTAGATCTCACCAGGGATCAATTAACCAATACCAGAAAACTGGTAGATGCAGGTTCGGTTCCTGAACTAAATGCGGCAGAGCTCGAGGCGCAATTTGCAACGGATACTTCTTCCCTGATTGCTGCAGAACAAACCTATCAAACAAACTTACTTCAGTTGAAAGCTCTGCTGAGCCTGGATGCGGCCGTGGCATTTGAACTGGATACTCCTGCGGTAGAAAGCATCCCGGTGGAACCTATTTCAGAATTGCAGCCGGACCTGGTTTATTCTCTTGCTGAAAAATCCTTTCCGCAACAAAAGATGGATGATCTGCTCATTCTCTCGGCTGCTAAAAGTGTTCAATCGATCAAGGGGCAGTTGTACCCAACACTTTCCGTTTATGGAAGCCTGGGTAATAATTTTGCCAATGAAATACGACAGACAATAGTTACGCCCGGGCCATTTGCCGCTTCAGGACTTTATGCCGACAATCCCATTTTGAACCAACAATATACCGTATATAACCCCACTTTTGTTACCTCTCATGAATCGCAACCTGTGGGAGATATTTTTAAAGGATATTGGACGCAGCTGAATGACAATTTCAGGCAACAGATAGGGCTTCAGTTGAGCATTCCGATTTTTAACGGGAATCAGGTGCGAACCAATTATGAGAAAGCAAAGCTGAATGTGAAAACAGCCAACCTGACCAAAGAAAACGACCTGCTGACTTTAAAAAATAATGTCTACACAGCATATTACAATGCAGTTTCATACCTGCAAAAATTTGAAGCGGGGAAAAAGGCGGTTTCAACTGCAGAAAGATCTTTTGACCTGGCAACCAAACGGTATAATATCGGTTTGCTGAATACTATCGATTACCTGACCAATCAAAATAATTTATTTACGGCAAGGATCAATCAG
>Ga0335076_10001580_pt1 | contig 22120 bp, 18 predicted proteins | sample Lox_Sample_25_FD_206717 | JGI IMG/M metagenome (GOLD analysis project Ga0335076, IMG submission 206717) | Soil microbial communities from Loxahatchee National Wildlife Refuge, Florida, United States - Lox_Sample_2.5 | ecosystem: Environmental > Terrestrial > Soil > Wetlands | place: USA... | reverse complement strand
CGTCGTGTACATCCCTTCGCGCCGCTCGAACTCGTGGTAGACGGTCAAGGGCAGGATGCCGGCGAACTTGGTGACCATCTTGATGGCGAGCAGGACCAGGATCAGGCCGAGAGCGGAGACGACCGCGTGTGCCTCGAGGAGCGAGCCGGCCTTGAGGAAGTAGAACGGCGTCAGGATCGAGAAGGCGATGATCTGCATGCGGCGCGGCAGCTCGCGCTCGGCGAGGAAGGTGGGCGCGAGCGCCATGCCGACGAGGTACGCCGGCAGCACCGCCTCGCTCCCCGCCACGCTCGCCAGGCCCCCGAGCCCGAGCAGCACCAGCGCGACGAACTTCGTCTGCGGTTCGCTCACCCGCTCACCGAGGCTGCGGAACATCCGCGGCGCCCAGGTGGCCAGGAGCCACAGCACCAGCGCCGTGACCGCGCCGAAGACCAGCAGCCGCAGGTCGTAGTGCGCGAACACGACGCCGAGCGCCAGCACCGTGCCGAGGTCATTGATGAAGCAGGCCGCGAGGATGATCTTGCCGAGCTCGGTGCGGTTGTAGCCGGTCTCGATCATCACCGCGTACACCACCGCGACCGAGGTCGTCGAGAGCGCGATGCCGGCGATCTGCGCCTGCGGCCACGGCCACCCGAGCACCCAGTGCGCGTAGCCGAGCACGCCGGCATAGGGCGCGAGGAAGCCCACCACGCCGATGCTCATGCTGGAAGCGAAATGCCGGCGCACGGTGCGCGGGTCGATCTCGGTGCCGGCGAGGAAGGTGAGCAGGATCGCGCCGAAGCCGGCGAGGAAGTTCACCCATTCGGTGATCGGCAGGCCGACGAGATTGCCGGCGATGGCGCCGAGCACGATCTCGATCAGCGCGACCGAGATCGCGACGCGGATCGAGATGAGGGATGCGAGGAACGCAAGAGCGAGCCACAGGGCCGAGTGAAGCCAGACGCTGGCCATTTTTTCCGCCTCCGCCGGCCCCTGCCGGAGCATGCACGCTCCGGCTCAGCCAGCCGCTGACACCTACCGCAGCAAGCGCTGCACCTGTAGGGGTCATCAGCCCGCCGGCCTTGCACCGGCGCGCGGGCGGTTCGAGGGGAACCCCATCCCCTGTCGTCCACTACACGCTAGGGAATCCTCGCGAGCGCGTCAACCGGCGCCGGCCGCGCGCGGCTACTTGGTCGGCGGCGGCAGTGGCACCGAGGCCGGCGGCGGCGTGGCGGGCACGGCCGTGCCCTGCGGCGGCGGCGGCGGCGGTGACATCAGCGGGAACGGCGCGGCGGCGTTCTGCGCCTCCGGCGGCACGTAGATGGCCAGACCCTGCGCCGCCTTGCTGGTGAGGGCGAAGGAGCCCCCGACGCCAACGCCGGAGGCGCTGCTCGGCCCGTAGCTGCTGCTGCCGACGCCGGTGCCGACGGAGCCGGTCTGGGTATCGTGCACGCCCTGCAGCAGGACGCCGTTGGCGCCGAGCTTCGCGGCCTCGATGCGCAGGCGCTCCATCGCCTTGTCCATGTTGGCCTGGCTGGTGAAGGCAAAGGAGCCCTGGCTGCTCGCGTCGATGGTCGCGATCTGCTCAAACTTCGCCGGCGGAGTGGTGTAGATGCGCACGCTGTCGGGGGAGATCGGCGGCCGGGGCGTGCCGGTGATCACGTGGGACGAGGTTGAGCAGCCCGTGGCCAGGAGCATGCAGGCGGCGGGCGCGATCAGTCGGAACTTGGGCATGTGAGTGACTCCTGCGGCATCGAGCACGCAGCGTATGCGCGCCGCGCCCCCTGGGCAAACAGGCCACCCGAATTTCCGACGCACGTCACTTCGCCAGCAGCGGCGTCACCAGCTCCTCGAGCCTGCCGGCCTGCAGGGCCGGGTTCTTCTCCTTCCAGCCATCATTCGCCAGCCGCCCCGCGCGGTCGATGGTGAAACTCACCGGCAGCCGCCACATGCGCCCGTAACCCCCGGCGCGATCACTGCCGAGCAGGCCCACGGGGAAGCTGAGCGTGGCCGCGATCGCGCGCACCTCCGCGAGGCGCTCCGGGTCATCGAGACTGAAGGCGAGCACGGTGAGTCCCTCGGCGTGGTGACGCGCGGCGTAGTCCGAGAGCAGCGGCAGCTCCGCCCGGCACGGCGCGCACCAGGTGGCCCAGAAGGTGAGGATCACCACCTGGCCGCGCAGGTCCGCGGTCGAGATGTGCTGACCGTCGAGGGTCACGAGCGTCAGCGGCGGCGCCGGTGCTCCGACCCGCAGCTCCGCGGCGCGCGCCGCCGGCGCGGCGAGCAGCGCGGCCAGCACGCTCAGGATCCAGTGCCGGGCGCCGCCACTCACAGCCTGTAGCTCACTCCGACGCTCACCGTATACCTCGGAAACAGCTGATAGCCGTAGAGGTTGCTGTATACCGGTAGCTGCACGAAGCCGAACAGCTCGAGCTTTTTCCCCGCCGCCACCGCGATCCCCGGGCTCACGTAGGCGACCGTGCCGGCGCTGTTCTGCACGTCCGCGAGCGCGCCCTGGTCGGGTGACTTGTGCTGCAGGTTGACCTGTAGCTGCGGCACCCAGGTGGGGTGCGCCTCGTAGCGCAGCCCGAGGCTGCCGGTGAGGGCGTTGCCCGGCCGGAAGTCGTTGCCCGGCTCATCCAGGTGATGGCTGACGGCGGCCTGGAACTGCACGTTGGCGAAGAAATCGAAGTCCCGGCTGATGGCGCGGAAATAATAGGCGCCGACGATGACATCGGTGCTGCCGGTACCGGGCTGCAGGCTGGCATCGAGGGGCTCGCCGGTCAGCGGCCCGCCCTCGAACTTCACCGCGGTACCGTACTGACCGGTCGGCAGCTTGACGCCGAGCTGCACGCCGAGGTTATGCGTCGCCAAGAACCCCTGGTAGCTGCCGATCAGCCGCAGGTCCCCGACGCTCGAGCTGCTCGAGCTGCTGAGCTCGAGCGGTTCGTCGGGATCGTACTCGCCGTAGGTCGAGTGAGTGCGCACCACCCACGGCATGAGCAGCGTGACGTTCCACGAGCTGTTCGGCGCGTAGTTCAGGCCCGCGGTGATGTAGCGGTTGAGCGTTTCACGCTCGAGCTCCTGCCCGGGAGGCACGCCCGAGACCGACTGGGTGCCGCTGCGCAGCTCGTCCTGGTGGATATAGTCGTACTCGAGGCTCAGGCGCCACCCGGACGCCACCGAATACCCGAGCGCCGCATCGGCGCTGAGCGTGCAGCCGCAGCTGGCACAGGCGAAGGCGGCGGGCGCGCTCACGATGGCGCCGAGAGCGAATGCGAACGACAGCACCGCACGCGGCGCGGTCGGGCCCCGCGGGGCACGTAAGGAATTCATTGTTGTCTCCGGACATGATCAGACCCTGATGGGCTCGCGCCGCGCGTCGCCCACGAGGGTGGGAGAGGCTCTCGGCGCGAGCAGCGTGCTGGCGATCAGGCGAGGCGCGGCGGGCCGCGCGGGGTCTGCTGGCGGTCGGGTCCGAAGGCTGTGAATGCCCGCGCCTGGTGCGCGGGCAGGAGGGTGTGATCGGCGACGGGGGCGGCGGCGAGCACCGGCAGCGCAGGCAGCGGTGCGGGCCCGGCGCTCTGCGCATAAGGGCAGGTCGGGTCGGGATGCGCGTGCAGCGGGCCGGGATGCTCGGCGCTGCCGTGGTGATGCACGTGGCCGGCGCCGTGGACGGCCGTGTCGCACAGCACCACCCGCAGCTGCCCGTCGATGCCGGCGAGCATGTAGCCCGCCGGGATGAGCGCGCGCACGCTGAGCATCGCCAGGACGAGCGGCGTCGCCCAGTGGCGGGCGTTGTGGCGGATGCTGCGGGGGCGCTGTCTCATCACACGGACACGATCTCGCGGCACGTGGCTGGCATCAAGTGGGGTGAAGCGGTAATTTTCAGGGATTATGGCCACGCGCGCGCCCCGGTGCCATCCCCCCGGGGCGGCGCGGTGACATAAGCAGCGCGGCCGCGCCCGGCGCCCCGCGCCAGAACAACAAGGCAGCCAGGAAGGAACACATGCGCGTACGCATCTTGGGATTGCTGGCCCTCGCCTGGTGTGCCGCCCTCGGGGCTGCCACTGCGCCGGTCGGTCCCGGCTACGACATCGCCATGAGCCGCCGGGTGCCGATGCGCGATGGCATCGAGCTCGAGGCCTGGATCACCCGCCCCTCGCACGCGAGCGCCCCGGTGCCCACGGTCCTCACCTTCACCCAGTACGACATCGACGGCGGCCGCCACGGCGAGCCGGCCTATTTCGCGCAGCGCGGCTACGCCTTCGTGCAGGCCTACGTGCGCGGGCGCGGCCTCTCGGGCGGGGTGAAGAGCGACAATCTCGGCGCGCAGATCGGGCGCGACGGCCACGACCTCGTCGAGTGGATCGCGCAGCAGGGCTGGAGCAACGGCCAGGTCGTCATGTACGGCGGCTCGTTCGTCGGCATGACCCAGTGGCGCACGGCGGCGCAGCTGCCGCCGCACCTCTCAGGCATCGCGCCCTACGTGCCGATCTACCCCGGCTGGGACGTTCCCAACACCAACGGCATCCCGCAGGCCTGGACCGCCGTGATCCTCGGCTACACCGCCGGGCGCTCGCTCAACACCGGCTTCATCGGCAACCCGCGCTACTGGTCGGGCAAGATGCTCGAGCAGTACGCCGCGCAGCGCCCCTTCACCGAGCTCGACGCCGCGGTCGGCGTCGCCGCCGCGGATGACTGGTGGATGAGCGATGCGCAGGGCCAGCACGTACCGATGATGCGCATGTGGCTCGATCACGTCGGCGATGAGGCCTTCAACCTCGCCGCCGAGCCCAGGAGCGCGGACTACGCCGGCATGAACTTCCCGGTGCTCACCGCCACCGGCTTCTTCGACGACGACCAGCCGGGCGCGCTGCGCTACTACCGCAACCACGTGAAGAATGCCCCGGCCGCCGCCGTGGCCCAGCACCTCCTCATCATCGGCCCCTGGGACCACGGCGGCACCCAGGCACCGCAGAAGGAGATCGCAGGGCTCGCGATCCCCGAGAACGCCGTCATCGACATGAAGCAGCTGCACGCCGACTGGTACGACTTCGCGCTCGGCCGCGGGGCGCGGCCGCCGCTGCTGCGCGAGCGCGTCAGCTACTACATGCTCGGCGCGGACGAGTGGCGCTATGCCGCGACCCTGGAAGCGGCCTCATCGGGCGCGCAGCTGGTGCTCAACCTGTCCGCGCCCGAGGGCACGCCGGCGGATGCCTTCCACTCCGGCCACCTGCTCACCCGCACTCCCGGCCGCGAGCCACCGGCGCTGCTGGTGAGCGACCCGCGCGAGCTGCCCGAGCTCGCGGTCGCGCAGTTGGCCGCGGATGAGAACCTGCTGTCACAGTTCCGCGCCTTCATGCACGGCGCGCTGGTGTTTCACTCCGAGCCCCTCGAGCACGACCTCGAGATCGCCGGCCACGTGCGGCTGCTGCTCGAGTGTGCCGCGGACGCCCCGGACTTCGACCTGTGGGCGCAGGTGCAGCTGCTGCGCGCCGACGGCAGCGTGGTGCAGCTCGGCACCGACGTGCGCCGCGCGCGCTTTCGCAACGGCCCGTTCCACGCTGAGCTGGTCAAGAGCGGACAGCCGCTCGAGATCCCGTTCGAGTTCCTCTGGTCCGCGTGGCGGCTGCCCGCGGGCGCGCGGCTGCGCCTGGTGCTGCTGCCCCTGAACTCCCCCATCTACCAGAAGAACTACAACACCGGCGGGCGCATCGGCTACGAGCGCCCGGCGGATGCGCGCGTGGCGCACGTGCGGATCTTCCATGACGGCACACGGGCGAGCCGGCTGATCCTGCCGCTGGCCGCCGCGCCGGCCACCGCGGAGCACTGAGCGTGCCAGCGGCAGAACCCGGCATCGCGGTCCTCGAGCGCAGGCGCGGCCGCCTGGCGGCGATCGACGTGCTGCGTGGGCTCGTGATCGTCATCATGATCATCGACCACGTGCGCGACTACTTCCACATCGACGCGGCGAGCTTCGACCCGCTCGACCCCGCGCACGCCGGCGCCGCACTCTACGCGACGCGTTGGATCACCAACTTCTGCGCCCCAACCTTCATCCTGCTCGCCGGCGTCTCGGCCTGGCTGCAGCGCGCGCGCGGCAAGAGCGCCGCGGCGCTGTCGTGGTTCCTCCTGACGCGCGGGCTGTGGCTGGTGGTGCTCGAGTGCACGGTGATGGGCTTCGGCTGGTCCTTCGCCCTCCCCTACATGCTGTTCCTGCAGGTGATCTGGGCGATCGGCTGGTGCATGGTGGGGCTCGCCGCCTGCGTGTGGCTGCCGCGCGGCGCGGTGCTCGCCGTGGGCGTCGCGATCATGCTGCTGCACAACCTGCTCGATGGCATCGCGCCCGCCGCCTTCGGGCCGTTCGCGAACCTGTGGATGGCGCTGCACGTGCCCGGGGTCTGGTCGCACGCGGGCGTGCCTTTCGCCTGGCTCGTCTACCCGGTGCTGCCGTGGTTCGGCGTCATGCTCTGCGGCTACGGCTTAGGCCCGCTGTTCCTCACCGAGCCCGCGCGCCGCACGCGCGCCTGGCTCGCCCTCGGCGCCTGCATGCTCGCGGCCTTCCTGGTGCTGCGCTACTTCAACCTCTACGGCGATCCCGAGCCCTGGAAGCCCTGGCCGACGAGCGCCCAGAGCGTCATGGCCTTCCTGCGCGTGCAGAAGTACCCGCCCTCGCTCATGTACCTGTGCGCCACCTTGGGCCCGGTGTTCCTGCTCATGCCGCTGATCGAGCGCTGGCGCGGTGCCACGGCGCGCTTCTTGCTGGTGTACGGCTCGGTGCCGCTGTTCGCGTACGTGCTGCACGCCTACCTCGCGCACCTGCTCTCGATCGGCCTGCGCGTGCTCACCGGCCAGAGTCTCGTCGGCCAGTTCGACGTCATCCGCATCGTCGTCACCCGGCCGCAGCTGCTCGAGGGCTCCGGCTACCCGCTGTGGGTGGTGTACGCGATGTGGCTCGTCGTGGTGCTCGCCATCTACTGGCCGTGCCGCGCCTTCGCCGCCCTCAAGGCGCGCCGCCGCGACTGGTGGCTGAGCTACCTGTAGCGGCGCTTCGCGCTCAGGGGCTGCGGAAACCCTGCGCGCCGGTCTGCCACAGCAGGAACGCGTAGGTGTCGGCCGCCTCGCGGTCCTGCTGTGCGCGGGTCGAGCCGATGCCGTGCCCGGCATCGAAGTCCACGCGCAGCAGCACCGGCTTGCCGGAGCTCGAGCACGCCTGCAGCCGCGCGGTCATCTTGCCGACGTGAAACGGCGCCACGCGCGGGTCGGTGACCCCGGTGGTCAGGAGCACCGCCGGGTAGGCGACGCCGGGGCGCACCGCCTGGTAGCTGTCGATCGCCTTGAGCGCGCGGTAGCCCTGCTCCTCGTCGATGCGGCCCCACTCGGGCTCCTCGCCGTAGCCGTTCTGCTCGGCCACGTAGCGCAGCGGGTTCGACCAGCCGACGCCGTCGATGACCGCCGCGAACAGCTCGGGCCGCTCGGTGAGCGCGCGCCCGACGGTGATGCCGCCGGCGGAGCGGCCCGCGATCGCCAGCTGCGCGCTCGTGCTGTAGCCGCGCGCACACAGATCGAGGCAGACGTCGATGAGGTCGCGCCAGGTGTTGGGCTTGTTGGCGAGCTGCCCGGCCCGGTGCCAGTCGCGCCCGTACTCGCCGCCGCCGCGCACGCCGGCAAAACCAACGACGCAGCCGGCGTCCACCAGCGCCAGGAGGCGCGGCGTGAGCGTCGGGCGGTAGGCCACCGTCCCGTAGGAGCCATAGGCGTGGATCAGGGCCGGCGCGGCGGTGCCGGGCTTCAGGCCCCGGCGGTGCAGCAGGGTGTAGGGCACGCGCGTGCCGTCGCGCACGGTGGCAAAGAGCCGCGTGGTCTCGTAGGGACTGGTGTCGAGCGGCGGGCGCGGGTTCAGGCCCGTGGCGGCGGCGTGCAGCGCGGCGTCCACGGTCCAGATGTCGGCGGACTCGAGCCAGCCGCCGAAGGAGAAGAGCGCGCCGGGCGCGCCGGACTCGGTGGCCATGGAAGTCACCGCGCCCTCGTAGGGGAGTAGGACTTCGGTGAGCTTGGCGTCGCGGCCCAGGCGCTTCAGGCGCGAGACTCCGCCATCGAGCATGCGCAGGTAGAGCCCGTCGGCCGCCACGTGCAGATCCTCGATCACCCAGGCGGACTCGGGCACCACCTCGGTGGCCTGCCCGATCGCGGGCCGCGCGGTGCTGGCGCGCAGCACCCGGCCGCGCGGGTGGCCGCGGGCGGCGAGCAGGTAGAGCGTCCCGCCCTCGAGGGCTTCCCCGGTGACCTCGTCCTCGAAGTCCGCGACCGGCTGCCACGCGGCGCGCGCCGCGAGCACCTCGGCGAGTGGTGCGATGTACAGCCGCGCCTCCTCGCGCACGTCGGCGAGGCGCAGCAGCACGTGATCCGCGCCGGGGAAGGCGAGGATGTGGGGCATCTGGATGCGATCGTAGGCGACGCGCGCGTCCTGCCCGCGGCGCATGAGCACCGGGTCGGAGGCCGGATCGCTCCCCAGGCGATGCAGCCGCGCCTGGCTGTCGAGGTAGCGCTCCGGGGTGTCGTTCCTGGCGGTGAGCTGGTTGTAGAAGAAGCCGCTGCCGTCGGGAAGCCAGGAGGGCTCGGCCAGCTGGGTGTCGCCGATGCGCTCGGGCAGATCGGTACCGCGCGCGACGTCCAGCACGTGCAGCACCGAGTCCTCGCTGCCGTCGCGCGACAGGCCGTACACCAGGTGCGTGCCATCGGGCGAGGGCAGCCACCAGTCGAGCGACTGATGTCCCGCGGCCGTGGCAAGCTGCGTCGGGTCAATGAGCGTGCGGGTGACTGCGCCCTCGCGCACGAACAGCTTGAAGTTCTCCGCCCCCGCCGGGCGCTGCTCGTAGAACAGCCGGCCGCCGGCGCGCTCGGCATGACGCGTGAGCGCCGCATCGCCGGAGAGCTGGCCGATGCGCCTCAGCAGCGCCTCCCGTCCGGGAATCGCATCGAGCACCGCGCGGGCGTGGGCGTTCTGGCCGCGCAGGAACGCCAGCCACTCGGGGTCCTGGTCGTTCTCCATCCAGCGGTAGTAGTCGGTGAGGGTCTCGCCGAAGTAGGTGTCGTGCACCTCGGCGACCCGCGCCACCGGGGCCGGCGGTATCGGCCGGCCGCCACCGCCCTTGCCCGTGCCGGCGCTGCGCGCCCGTGCGGAAACCCACAGGCTCCCCGTGCCAAGCAGCAACGCGCGGCGGCTGATCCCCCTCATCGCTTCACTCCTTGGTCTCGGTTACCAGGGTTCCCTGGTGATAAAGAATGCGCCACGCGCCGGCGTGTCTCTGCCACAGCGTGCTGCGGCGCGTGCAGCGCTCGCCCTGCTCGAGCGTGTAGGTGAGGAGGTACAGACCGCGCGCCAGCTCGCGGCAGCGAAAGCCGTGGGCCCGCCAGCGGTCCTCGGCGCCCGCCGGCTGTAGCGGCGCCCGGAGGCGCCGACCTCCCAGAAACCCGCATCGAGCGCCGCCTCGCGCAGGGCGCGCGAGGCGTAGTGCCCGGGGCGATGGAAGATGGGCTCGCGGGCGCGCAGCTCCTTGAGCACCGCGCGCTCGGCGGCGCGCCTGCGGTCGTCGCGTGCCAAGGCGGCGGCGGCGCCTAGTTGGAATCCGGCAGCCAGCGCACGTCCTGCTGCATGGCGCTGGCGAGGGTATCGACGTCGCCGCCGTGCGCGAGCACGGCGATGGCGCCGTTCGCGGCCGGCACGATCACGCCGGTCATGCCGCTCTCGTGGAAACTGCGCCGCGACTTCACCTGCTCGTGACGCAGCAGCAGCACCGTGGCCGGGCCCTGGGCGGTCTGCACCACGAGGTGCGGCACGTAGTGGCCGTGGAACCAGCAGCTCTGCGCGTAGGTGACCTTGTCGGAGGTGAGGTCGATCGCGACCCCGGAGTTCTTGAGGGCCGCCTCGATGCCATCGGCGCTCACCTGCTGCGCGGCGAGCCAGCTCTCGGGCTCCGCCTTGACGTGCTTCACCAGATCGTGCGCCAGCGAGTCGCTCGGCCGCAGCAGCCACACGCCGAGCACCGCGGCGCAGGCGAGCAGCACGCTCGCGGCCATGGCCCACGGCTGCCAGCCGGACGCGTAGCCGCGGCGGCGGCGCGCCAGCTGCGGCGGCTGCTGCAGCGCGCGCTCGATGTCACCTTCCAGGCGCAGCATCTCCGCGCGCAGCGCGCGGCACTCGGCGCAGGACTCCAGGTGCGCGGCGAGCGCGGCATCCGCGCCGCGCGGCGCGGCACCGATCAGGAGCCGGGCCTGGGCGCAGTTCATGCCGCACCCCCCTCGTCGGGGACGTCGGCGACGGCGGCCATGCCGCACAGCACCCGCAGCTTGTTGCGGGCGCGGAACAGGCGCGTCAGCACGGCCGTGGAGCTCAAGGACAGCTCGCGGGCGATCTCCTCGGTGGAGAAGCCGCCGAGCACCTGCAGCACCAGCGGCTCGCGGTACTCGAGGGGCAGCTTCATGATCGCGTGGCGCAGTACAAACAGGTCATCCTCGACAGCAACGGACAGCGGTCCTGAGTGGGTTTCGACCACGTCCTCCAGGGGCACGAGCTCCAGGCGCTTGCGCTCGTAGAGCCGCGCATGCTCGCGTCGCACGATGGTCAGCAGCCACGGCCGGGCCGCACCCGGATCCTTCAGCGCCTCGCGTGACCGCCAGGCCCGCAGCAGTGACTCCTGCACGATGTCCTCCGCGATCGCCCTATCGCGCGCCAGCCACTGGGCGAAGCGCATGAGGTCGGGCCGCAGCGACTCGAACAGTCGCGTCAGGGGCGCACCCGGGTCGGCCCCGGGCACTTGCGCACCTGAGGAGAAGACCGGGGATTCGGGCTCGGGATTGCGCATGGCGTAGGCAGCGTGCCGCGCGCGATTATACGCATCGGGAACGGGCCGACCCGGCAATATCACGCCGGAGCGACCGGTCTAATCGGCCGACCGTGGCATCAATGAGCGCAAAGAGGAGCACCGATGCAGTTTCTCGTGCAGTGGCTGATCGAATGGCCCCGGCGCGTCGCCGGGCACATCACCTGGCTCGCGCCCCTGTTCGCGCGCGTGGTGGTGGGATGGGTATTTCTGTGGAGCGGCTTCGGCAAGCTGCAGAACCTGGCGCTGGTCACTGACAACTTCGTCAGCTGGGGCATCCCGGCGCCGCACCTGCTGGCGCCGTTCGTCTCCGGGGTGGAGTTCTTCGGCGGGCTGTTCCTGCTCCTCGGCCTGCTGACGCGCATCTCCGCCGGCGCCCTCGGCGTCACCATGCTCGTGGCGATCAAGTCGGCGAAGTGGGCCGACGTCGACTCGCTCGAGACGCTGCTCGGGTTCGACGAGACCGAGTACCTCGCGCTGTTCCTGTGGCTGGCGATCGCCGGCGCCGGTGTCGTGTCGGTGGATCACTGGCTCGAGGGCTGGTACCGCCGCAGGCGCGCGGGAACGGCGGCGCCACGGCCGCACTGAGGAGCGGCAACAAAACCCCGCCGACCCCGGTCTACTGCTGCACCGGGACTTACCCGGCACAACGAACGAGGGTGACACTATGGGTCTTAGGAACACTGGCGTGGCCGTGGCCACTGCCGCCGCCATGCTCTTCGGCAGCGCGCTCGCCACCACGGCCGTGGCCGCCGACACCGTGCACTGCTCCGGAGTCAATGCCTGCAAGGGGCAGTCCGCGTGCAAGAGTGCCAACAACGCCTGCAAGGGCCAGAACTCCTGCAAGGGCAAGGGTTTCCTCGAGATGAGCAAGGCCGACTGCGACGCCGCCAAGGCGAAGGCCGGCAAGTAACGCTGCCGCGGCGCGTGGCCGCCACCCCTTGCCACGTGCCCGCAGCACGCCGGTGCGTCGGCCCCGCAGCCGCGCACCGGCGGTTTTTTCAGTCCGGCGGCACCCCGTCGAAGAACTCCACCACCCCGCTGTCCATCGAGTACTCCGCCCCCACCACCAGCAGGCCGTCGCGGCGGATGAGCTCCTCGAGCACTTCCGAGCCGTGGCGCAGGTGATCGGCCGACATGCGGATGTTGGCGCGCACCGCGCGGTGCTCGAGCTCGGCGGCGGCGAGCGGCGGCCCCTGCAGCAGATCCTCCACCGAGGGGCGGATACGATCGACGATCGAGCTCAGGTTGCGTGACTGCTCGCGCCACGGGCGCGCCAGCTGCTGCAGCGTGGCGCCGATCGCGCCGCAGTTGGAGTGCCCGAGCACCACGACCAGGCGCGTGCCGAAGGCCTCGGCCGCGAACTCGACGCTGCCGACCTGCGAGGGCGCGACGATGTTGCCGGCGACCCGGATGACGAACAGGTCCCCGAGCCCCTGGTCGAACACGATCTCCGCCGGCACGCGCGCGTCCGAGCAGCCGAGGATGATGGCGAACGGCTCCTGCTGCGCGATCAGCGCGCGCCGCCGCGCCGTGGTACCGCCATCGTCGCGGCGCTGCTCGCTCACGAAGCGCTGATTGCCCGCGCGCAGCGCCCTGAGCGCCTCGCGGGCCGGGATCATGGCCACCGTCGCTCCCCTGCTGGCCGAAGCTGGCGGGCAATATACCCGATCCCGCGCCCTCGCCCTCACCGGGCCCGGCCGCGCCGCGGCGTGCGCGCCGGCGGGGCGGCCCTGAGCGGGTCCTCGGGCCAGTAGTGCTTCGGGTAGCGTCCGCGCATGTCCTTGCGCACCTCGGCGTACGCACCGCGCCAGAAACTCGCAAGATCACGCGTCACCTGCAGCGGCCGCCGCGCCGGCGACAGCAGCCGCAGCGTCACCGGCACCTGCGCCCGCCCGAGCCGCGGGGTGGCGGCGAGCCCGAACACCTCCTGCAGCCGCACCGCGACCGCCGGGGCGTTCTCATCGAGGTAATCGACCGCGACGCGCGTGCCGGCGGGCAGCGTGAGGTGCGTCGGTGCCGACTCATCGAGCAGTCGCTGCTGCGCATAGCTCAGGCGCGCGGCGAGTGCCGGCGCGAGCGGCACGCGCGCGAGGTGCTCGCGCCGCGTGACACCCTCGAGATAGGGGCCGAGCCAGTCCTCGAGCTGCGCGAGCAGCGCCGCATCGCTCACCTCGGGCCAGGCGGCGGCGGCATCGAGCGAGGCGCGCACGAACTCGAGCCTGGCGCGCAGCGCGCGCGCCTCGCCCTCCCACGGCAGCGCCTCGAGTCCAAGGGCGCGCACGCCCGCGAGCATGGCGGTGCGGACCGCTTCCGGCGGCGGCTGCGGCAGCGGCTTGTCCTCGAGCACGAGCGCATCGAGGCTGACGGTGCGCCGCGCGCTCACCGCCTCCTCGCGCTCGTCCCACACGATGCGCGTCTCGCTCACCAGCCGCGGCGCGAACTCGGCGTACAGGTCGGCGCGCTCGAGCGGGGCGGCGAGGCGGATGCGCGCGTCGCGCTCTCCGGCCTCCACGTCCACCGCCACGATGAACTCGGCGCGCGCGAGAGCCTGGGCGCCACTGAAGGCCGCGCCGGTGCCGCCGGTGAGCAGATAGCGCCCGTCGCCCTGTGCGCGCCGCCGGCCGATGCGATCCGGATAAGCGAGCGCCAGCAGCGCCCCGGGCGCGCCGGGCTCGTAGCCGCCCGCCGCGCGTTCTCTTGCGCCGAGCTGCGCGGCCAGCTCGCGCGCGGCGCGGCGCGCGCGCACGATGGCCGCACGCTCCCCGCCGGCAGCTCCCGGCTCACCGCGCAGCATCTCGAGGCGCGTGCGGATGTCGGCGTCCTGCGCGCCTTCCCGCCCGCGCAGCAGGTCGCGCTCGGAGAGCAGCGCGGCGAGCTCGGCGGCGAGGCCCGCAAGCCCGAGCGGGCGCGCGCTGATGAGCATGTGCGCGAGCCGCGGGTGCACCGCCAGGCGCGCCATCTCACGGCCGTGGGCGCTGATACGTCCGTCCGCCTCCAGCGCCCCGAGCCGCTGCAGCAGCTCGCGGGCGCTCGCCAGCTGCGCCGGCGGCGGCGCATCGAGCCAGCGCAGCTCGGCCGCGGCGCTGCCCCAGCCGGCGAGCTCGAGCGCGAGCGAACTCAGGTCCGCATCCTGGATCTCCGGCGGCGTGAACGCGGCGAGCATCGACTGCGCGCCCGCGCCCCAGGCGCGGTAGCAGGCCCCGGGCGCGGTGCGCCCGGCGCGCCCGGCGCGCTGCTCGGCGGAGGCGCGCGAGATGCGCTGCGTCTCGAGGCGGCCCATGCCGGAGGCCGGGTCGAAGCGCGCGCGGCGCACCAGGCCCGAGTCGATGACCACGCGCACCCCGGGGATGGTGAGGCTGGTCTCGGCGATGTTGGTGGCGAGCACGACGCGTCGCGTGCCCGGCGGGCAGTCCGCGAGCGCGGCGTCCTGCTCGGCCGCGGCGAGCTCGCCGTAGAGCGGCAGCACCCGCAGCGCCCCGACCGGTGGGGTCGCGGCGAGGGCCTCCTGCACGCGGCGGATCTCGCGCGCTCCCGGCAGGAACACCAGCACGTCGCCCGGCTGCTCGGCGAGCGCGCGCCGCAGCAGCTGCAGCACGCGCCGCTCGGGTGAGTCGGCGCCGCGCGGCGCCAGCGGCTGCGGCAGGAGCGGCGGCCCGCTGCCGGCGTACGCGGTGTGCACCGGGAAGCTGCGCCCGGGGGCGCGGATCAGCGGCGCATCCCCGAGCAGGCCCGCCACCGCCTCGCCGGCGAGCGTGGCGGACATCACCAGCACCTTGAGATCCGGCCGCAGGTGCCGCTGCGCGTCGAGCGTGAGTGCCAGCCCGAGGTCCGCCTGCAGGCTGCGCTCGTGGAACTCATCGAAGATGACCAGCGCGACGCCTTCGAGAGAGGCGTCCTCCTGCAGCAAGCGCGTGAGCACGCCCTCGGTCACCACCTCGATGCGCGTGGCGCGCGAGACGCGGGTGTCCTGGCGCATGCGGTAGCCGACGCGCTGCCCGGGGGTCTCGCCCAGGCTCAGCGCCATGCGCGCTGCCACCGCGCGCGCGGCCAGCCGCCGCGGCTCGAGCATCACCAGCCGCCGGCCCTCAACCCAGCTCTCCCCCATGAGCGCGAGCGGCACCACGGTGCTCTTGCCGGCCCCGGGGGGCGCCTCGAGCACCGCCCCGGCGTGGCCGGCGAGTGCCGCCTTCAGCTGCGGCAGCGCCGCCTCGATCGGCAGCGGCTCGCTCACCAGATGCGCACGCGCTCGGCGGGCGGCAGGTAGAGCTTTGCGTCCGCCGGCACGGCGAAGGCCTCGTACCAGGCATCGACGTTGCGCACCACGCCGTTGACGCGGAAGCGCGGCGGGCTGTGCGGGTTGCTGAGCACCTGGGCGCGCAGCGACTCCTCGCGCTGCAGCGAGCGCCAGGACTGCGCGTAGGCGAGGAAGAAGCGCTGCGTGCCGCTGAGACCATCGAGCAGCGGCGCCTCCCGGCCACCGAGTGAGTGCCGGTAGGCGTCGAGGGAAATCGACAGCCCGCCGAGATCGCCGATGTTCTCCCCGAGCGTCAGGCGACCGTTGAGCGAAAGTCCCGGCAGCACCTCGAACGCATCGTACTGCGCGGCGAGTGCGCCGGTGCGCGCGCGGAAGGCCTCGGTGTCCGACTCCTGCCACCAGCTGTGCAGCACGCCGCGGGCGTCGGACTTGGAGCCCTGGTCATCGAAGCCGTGCCCCATCTCGTGTCCGATGATCGCGCCGATGGCGCCGTAGTTGACCGCCGCATCGGCGTGCGGGTCGAAGAACGGCGCCTGCAGGATCGCCGCCGGGAACACCACCTCGTTGAAGGTCGGGTTGTAGTAGGCGTTCACGGTCTGCGGCGTCATGCTCCACTCGGCGCGGTCGGTGGGCGCGCCGAGGCGGCTCACCTGGCGGCGCCACTCGAACATCTGCGCGCGCACGCCGTTGCCGAAGGCATCGCCGGGCAGAATCGAGAGGCTCGAGTAGTCGCGCCAGTGGTCCGGGTAGCCGATCTTGGGGCGGAAGGCGGCGAGCTTCTGCAGGGCCAGCTCCTTGGTCGGCGCGCTCATCCACGGCACTGCGCGGATGTGCACGGCGTAGGCGGCGCGCAGGTTCTCGACCATCCCCTGCACCTGCGCGCGCGCGGCGGGCGGGAAGTAGCGCGCCACGTACAGCTGCCCGAGCGCCTCGCCGAGATCGCTGTCGATGGCGCTCACGGCGCGCTTGGCGCGGGCGCGCTGCTGCTGCTGGCCCTTGAGCGCGCGCCCGTAGAACTCGAAGGTCTCGCTGTCGAAGGCGCGTGGCAGCACCGCCGCCACCGACACCAGGTAGTGGTACTTGAAGTAAGGCTGCCAGCGCTCCGGACTCACCTCCAGGAACAGCTTCGCGAGGCGCTCGACCGCGTCACTCTCGCGCACCACGAACTGCGGCTGCGCATCCACGCCCGCGGTCGCGAGCCAGGTCTCCCAGAAGAACCCGGGCACGGCCGCTTCGAGCTGCGCGCGGCTGCGCGGGTTGTAGGTGAGGTCGCGCTGGCGGCGCTTGGCCGCTTCCCAGTGCACCTGCGCGATGCGCGTCTCGAGCTCGAGGATGTCCCGGGCCTCGGCGGGGGGATCGACCTCGCCGGCGAGCGCGAGGATGCGCGCGATATGCGCCTGGTACTTGGCGCGCACCTCGCGGTAGACCGGCTCGTCCTTGAGGTAGTAGTCGCGATCCGGCAGCCCCAGCCCGCTCTGCGAGATCGTGACCATGTAGCGGTCAGGGTCCTTCTGGTCGGGCACGATCGCCAGGCGCAGCGGCGCCCTGAGCGCGAGGTCGGGGCGCGCCATGAGGCGCGTCAGGTCATGGTGGTTCCTGGCCGCGGAGATGGCATCGATGCCGGCGCGCGCCGGCTCGATGCCGCGCGCCTCGATGGCGCTCTCATCGGTGAAGGCGCGGAAGTAATCGCGCACCTTCTGCGCGTTGCTGCCCTCGGGGGCAGCGGCGCTCAGCGCCGCGATCACCGCCAGCAGCTGCCCCTGCACGCGCTCGTCGAGCTCGTCCGCCGCGCCCCAGCGGCTGCGGTCCGGCGGGATGGTCTGGGCGGCGAGCCAGCGGCCATCGGCGTAGCCGAAGAAGTCGTCCCCGGGACGCACCGCCGGGTCGCGCGCGGTGAGGTCCAGGCCCCAGGGCGGGATCACCGCGCCTGCGGCCGTGGCCGCCGCTGCGCCCGCACCGCCCTGCTGCGGCACGTGGCTGCAGGCGGCGCAGGCGAGGAGGCTGGCAGCGGCGATGAGGCCGGTGGGTCGGGACATGCCGGGGAATCTCCTTGAACCGCGCGCGAGCGCTTCAGCTGCGCCAGGCGCCCCAGGCGAAGGCGAGCCAGCCGGCGATCCAGGCGAGGCCGCCGAGCGGGGTGAACGCACCGACCGCGCGCGGCGCGCCGAGGCTGAGCGCGTAGAGGCTGCCGCAGAAGAGCACGACGCCCACGATGATGAGCGCAGCGGCGGCGCGCAGCGGCGCCGAGTCGCAGCTGCGCAGCACGAGCGCCACGCCGATGAGGCCGAGGGACTGCAGGAACTGGTAGCGCACCGCGGTCTCCCACAGCTCGAGCCGCGCGGGCGCCAGAGTCGTGCGCAGGCTGTGGGCGCCGAAGGCACCGCAGGCGGTCGCGAGCGCGAGCAGCAGTCCCGCGGCGGCGAGCGTGCGGGCGCTAGTCACCACGCGGGCCGAGCAGCGGCTTCAGCAGATCGATCGGCAGCGGGAAGACGATGATCTGGGTGCGCTCGTGCGAGATGTCAGCGAGGGTCTGCAGGTAGCGCAGCTGCAGCGCGCTCGGGGAACGCGCCAGCGTCTCGGCGGCCTGCACCAGGTTGAGCGCCGCCTGCTGCTCGCCCTCGGCGTGGATGATCTTGGCGCGGCGGGTGCGCTCGGCCTCGGCCTGCTTGGCCATCGCACGGATCATGCTCTCATCGAGGTCGACGTCCTTGATCTCGACCGTCGACACCTTGATGCCCCAGGCCTCGGTGCTCTGGTCGAGGATGCGCTGCAGGTCGGCGTTGAGCTTGTCGCGCTGCGCGAGCAGGTCGTCCATCTCGTGCTGCCCGACCACCGAGCGCAGCGTGGTCTGCGCCACCTGGCTCGTGGCCTCGAAGGCATTCGCCACCTGGATGATCGACTTGCCGGCGTCGATGATGCGGAAATACACCACCGCGTTCACCTTCACCGAGACGTTGTCACGCGTGATCACGTCCTGCTTGGGCACGTTGAGCACGATGACACGCAGGTCCACCTTGCGCATCTGCTGCACCACGGGGAAGACGAAGACCACCCCGGGACCCTTGATGCCCGAGAAGCGCCCGAGCGTGAACATCACCCCGCGCTCGTACTCGTTCAGCACGCGCAGCGCGCTGAACAGCAGCACCAGCAGCAGGACCAGCAGGGCAATTCCGAAAGGCATGCAGCTCTCCTCGGGTGCGCAGCCGCTAGCGCGGCTCCACGTGCAATGTTAGTCCTTCCACCCTGACGATGCGCGCCAGCTGCCCGGCGCGCAGCGGCGTGTCGCTGCGTGCCTGCCACAGCTCCCCGCCGTAGCGCACGCGCCCCTGGCCGTCGAAGTCGGCGATCACCTCCGCGCTCGCGCCGATCATGCCGCGCGTGCCGGTGACCACCGGGCGGCGCAGCGAGCGGCCGGCGAGGTAGATGATGCCGGCGACGGTGAGGCCGCCGGCGGTAGCGAAGGCGGCGATCAGCGGGCGGCCGACGCCCATGCCGGGCACGTCGGAGTCGAACAGGATGAGCGAGCCGACCACGAAGGCGATCAGGCCGCCGACGCCGAGGGAGCCGTAGGTGGGAAAGAAGAACTCGGCCACCATCATGCCGATGCCGAGCACCACCAGCGCCAGTCCCGCGTAATTCACCGACAGGATCTGGAAGGCGAACAGCGCCACCAGGAGGCAGATCGAGCCGACCACGCCCGGCAGCACCGCCCCGGGGTTGTAGCCCTCGAGCAGCAGCCCCCAGATGCCGATCAGCATCAGCCCGTAGGCCACCGTCGGATGAGTGATCACCGCCAGGAGCCGCGTGCGCCAGTCCGGCTTCTCGTGCTCGAGGGCGAGGGTGCGCGTGGCGAGCTGCACCGTGCCGTGCGCGGTGCGCACCTCGCGGCCGTCGAGGTGCGCGAGGAGCTCGGCGCTGTCCGCGGCGAGCAGGTCGATGACGTGCTCGCGCAGCGCCGCGTTCGCCGACAGGCTCGCCGCGCCGCGCACGGCGCTCTCGGCCCACTCGGCGTTGCGGCCGCGCAGCTCCGCGAGGCTCCTGATGTAGGCCACGGCGTCATTCACCGCCTTGCGCTCGAGCGCACTGCCGCTCTCGGCCGGGGCTTCCTTCTCGGGTGCGGCCGGGCTCGCGCCCGGGACGCCCGGGGGCTTCGGGGTCGCCGGCGGCGCGCTCGCCGGGGCATCCCCGCCGATCGGCACCGGGGTCGCGGCGCCCAAGTTGGTGGCCGGCGCCATCGCGGCGACGTGGCAGGCGTAGAGGATGTAGGTGCCGGCGCTCGCGGCGCGCGCGCCCGCGGGGCTGACGTAGCCGATCACCGGCACCGGGGAGGCGAGGATCGCCTGGATGATCTGGCGCATCGCCGAGTCGAGTCCGCCCGGCGTGTCGAGCGTGAGGATGACGAGGCGGCTGCCGTGCTCGCGCGCCTTGTCGAGCCCGCTCACCACGTAGCGCGCGGTCGCAGGTCCGATCGCGCCGTCGATCTCGAGCACCGTGGCGGTGCCGGTGGATGGCGGCGGCACGGGCTCCGCGGCCAGAGCGCGCACGCTGAGTGCGGCGAGCGCGAGAGCTGCGGCCGGCGGCGAGCGGCGAAAGCTGCGGGTCGAAGACATGCGCCTCACCCTACTCTCGCGGCCGCCCGATCCGCAATCGAGCTCCCGCTGGCGCCTTTAGCGGGCGCGCGGCGACCGCCGAGCGCCCGGGCCACGCGGGGTGCGTGGCAGCCCGGTGTGCTGCGTCTTGAACGGCCGCGCGCGAGCGCTCCGGGGCGCGGGCGCGTTACCGGTGCCGGCCGGCTGGTAGGCGGGAATCAGCTGGTGGCGGGCGCTGCCGATCAGCTCGGCGCGCCCCATGCGCCGCAGCGCCTCGCGCAGCAGTGGCCAGTTGTCGGGATCGTGATAGCGCAGGAAGGCCTTGTGCAGGCGGCGGATCTTGAGTCCCTTCGGGATCAGCACGTCCTCGCTGGTGCGCGTCACGCGCTTCAGCGGGTTCTTGCCCGAGTGGTACATGGCGGTCGCGGTCGCCATCGGCCCGGGGAGGAAGGCCTGCACCTGGTCGGCGCGCAAGCCGTTCGCCTTCAGCCACAGGGCGAGCTCGAGCATGTCCTTGTCGCTCGTGCCCGGGTGCGCGGCGATGAAGTACGGGATGAGGTACTGCTCCTTGCCGGCCTCGCGCGAGTAGCGCTCGAAGAGCTCCTTGAAGCGATCGTAGGCCCCGACTCCGGGCTTCATCATCTTCGACAGCGGCCCCTCGGCGAGCGCCTCGGGCGCGATCTTCAGATAGCCGCCGGTGTGGTGCTGGGCGAGCTCCTTCACGTACTCGGGCGACTCGATCGCGAGGTCGTAGCGCACGCCGGAGGCGATCAGCACCTTCTTGATCCCGGGCAGCGCGCGCGCGCGGCGGTACAGGCGGATGAGCGGCGCGTGGTCGGTGTCGAGGTTCGGGCAGATGCCCGGGTACACGCACGAGGGCCGCCGGCAGGCGCTCTCGATCTCGCGGCTCTTGCAGGCGAGGCGGTACATGTTGGCCGTCGGGCCGCCGAGGTCGGAGATCACGCCGGTGAATCCCGGCACCGTGTCGCGCACCTGCTCGATCTCGCGCAGCACCGAGTCCTCGGAGCGGCTCTGGATGATGCGGCCCTCGTGCTCGGTGATCGAGCAGAAGGTGCAGCCGCCGAAGCAGCCGCGCTGGATGGCGACCGAGAAGCGGATCATCTTGTAGGCGGGAATGACCTGCGCGCCGTAGGCCGGATGCGGCGCGCGCCGGTAGGCGCGCTCGTACACCCAGTCCATCTCCTTGCTGCTGAGCGGCAGCGGCGGCGGGTTGAGCCACACGTCGGTGTCGCCGTGGCGCTGCACCAGGGCGCGTGCGTTACCGGGATTGGACTCGAGGTGCAGGATGCGCGAGGCATGCGCGTACAGCACCGGATCCTGCGCCACGGCCTCGTAGGCGGGCATGCGGATGACGCTGCGCTCGCGGTCGGCGTTCTTCACGCGCCGCACGAAGCGCACCACGTTCTCGCCGGCAGCAGCGGCCGGCGCGGGCGGCGCGGGCGGCGCCTGCGCCGTCATGGCATAGGGGTCGGGGGGCGGGTTGAGCGGACCGGGGGCATCGAGGTGCGTCGAATCGATCTCGATCCAGTCCGCAGGTGTCGCCTTGCGCGCGAACGCGGTGCCGCGCAGGTCGGTGATCGTGGTGATCGGCTCACCGGCCGCCAGTCGATGCGCGAGCTCGCAGACCTGCCGCTCGCCGTTGCCGTAGACCAGGAGGTCCGCCTTGGCATCGAGCAGCACCGAGCGGCGCACCTTCTCCGACCAGTAATCGAAGTGCGCGATCCGCCGCAGCGAGGCCTCGATGCCGCCGATCACGATCGGCACGTCGCGGTAGGCCTCGCGGGCGCGCTGCGCGTACACGATCACCGAGCGGTCGGGGCGGCGGCCGCCGGCGCCGCCGGGCGTGTAGGCATCATCGCTGCGCACCCGGCGGTCGGCGGTGTAGCGGTTGACCATCGAATCCATGTTGCCGGCGGTGATGCCGAAGAACAGGTTCGGGCGCCCGAGGGCGGTGAAGTCCGCGGTCCCGTGCCAGTCGGGCTGGGCGATGATGCCGACGCGGAACCCCTGCGCCTCGAGCACCCGTCCCATGATCGCCATGCCGAAGCTCGGGTGATCGACGTAGGCATCGCCGGTGACGATGATGACGTCGCAGCTGTCCCAGCCGAGGGCCTCCATCTCGGCGCGCGACATGGGCAGGAACGGGGCGGTGCCGAAGCGTGCCGCCCAGTGCTTGCGATAAGCGAAGATGTCACGCGCGGTCTGCATGGAACCGCGTATTAGAGCAAGTCAGCGCGGCACAGTCACCCTGCCACCGTGGGCTTGGCCGGCGGCCGCCGGCGCAGAACGCGCAGCCCCCAGAAGAGGCCGAGCTCCAGGAGCCCGAGGGCCCCGCCGCCCCCGCCGCCGCCCCCGCCCGCGCCGCTGCCGCTGCCGCTGCCCGAGCT
>Ga0335076_10001579_pt1 | contig 22121 bp, 14 predicted proteins | sample Lox_Sample_25_FD_206717 | JGI IMG/M metagenome (GOLD analysis project Ga0335076, IMG submission 206717) | Soil microbial communities from Loxahatchee National Wildlife Refuge, Florida, United States - Lox_Sample_2.5 | ecosystem: Environmental > Terrestrial > Soil > Wetlands | place: USA... | reverse complement strand
CGGCCCATCGAATCCATCGGCTGCTATATCCCTGGCGGCCGCTTCGCGCTTTTCTCGACGATGATCATGACCGTCGTTCCGGCCCAGGTTGCTGGGGTGAAACGCATCGTGGTGGTGTGCCCGCGGGCAAATGATGAATTGCTCGCGACTGCGGATGTGTTGGGGGTGGCACAGTTGGCTCGCGCTGGGGGCGCTCAAGCCGTGGCCGCGATGGCGTATGGCACGAAGCGTATTGCGGCGGTAGAAAAAATCTTTGGTCCGGGCAACCGGTTTGTTACGGCGGCGAAGCAGATTGTCAGCAGCGATTGCGCCATTGATCTTCCCGCGGGACCGACGGAGGCGATTGTACTGGCGCGTGGCGGCAATCCGCGCTTTATTGCCGCGGATATGCTGGCGCAGGCAGAGCACGCACCGGACGCGGGAAGTTATCTGGTGACGACCTCGTCACGATTGGCAAAAGATGTGGCGCGAGAAATCGAAGACCAACGGAAACGCTTGCCCGCATCGAATCCGGCACACAGTTCGATGCGCAAAACTGGAGCGATCCTGCTCGCACACTCCTGGGACGATGCCGTGTCGTTCGTCAACCGCTTTGCGCCGGAGCATTTATCGCTTACGGAAAATTCCCAGGCGTTGCTGAGGAAGATCGAAGCCTCTGGCACGATTTTTGTGGGTCCGCTCAGCGCACAGCCCTTCGGCGACTATGCCAGCGGCAGCAATCACGTGTTACCGACCGGCGGATGGGCGCGCCGCCGAGGCGGTCTCTCCATCACAGATTTCGTGAAGCAGATTAGTGTGCAATCGATCAGCTCCGAGGGTTATCGACGCTTGGCGCGCGATGTGGAAATTATGGCGCGAGCCGAAGGACTGCTTGCTCACGCCAATGCCGTTGAGGTGCGCCGATGAAGGTCCAGTTGCCGGTACGCAAGGCGATTCTGCTGCGACGCACGTATGAAGCGCCCGCCGAGGGTCGCGCTGGGAAAGTTCGCCTCGATTTCAATGAGAACACCACCGGCTGCAGTCCCGCTGCGCGCCGCGCCCTCGCTCGACTTACGGCCAAGCAGATTGCCACTTATCCGGAGTATGAAGCCTCTACGAAAAAACTGGCCCGCTATTTCGGGGTTCACACTTCGGAACTGTTGCTCACCAATGGGGGCGACGACGCGCTGCGCGTGTTTTTCGATACGTTCGTCGAGCCCCGCACCGATGTGTTGATCTGCGAGCCGACGTTCCCGATGTATCGCTACTGGGCGGAAATTGCGGGGGCACGCCTCAAGGTTCTTCGTTACAGCCGGAACATGGAGTTTCCGGTCCCGGATGCGGTAGAAGCGCTACGCGCGAAGCCGCGCCTGTTTTTTCTGGCGAATCCCAATAATCCCACGGGCACCTTCGTGTCAGCTCCGGATATCCGGGAGCTGCTGCGAGCGGCCCCAAATACCGTAGTGGTACTGGATGAAGCGTACGCCGAATTCGCGCGTGAGACGGCGGTTCCCTGGGTGCGGCGCTATCCCAATCTGTTTGTCGCGCGGACCTTTTCGAAGGCGGAAGGCATGGCCGGATTGCGTTTGGGTGCGGTCATTGGACAACGTGACTCGCTCGCGTATGTGCGGCGAGCCATGCCTCCGTATCCTGTGAACCTGGCGGCGCTGGTGGCGGGTGTGGCAGCGGTCGAAGAGCGTAAAACTATCGCGCGGTATGTGCGGAATGTAAAGCACCTGCGAGCCTGGTTTGGACGGGAACTGGAGCGACGCGGGGCTCGGGTATATCCCAGCGATGCCAATTTTTTGCTAGCGGACTTTGGCGCAGACGGGCCCGCGTTTTTCAAGAAACTGGCGCGGCACAATATCCTGGTGCGCGAGCGCAGCCATGACATCGGACCTGGTTTCGTGCGCATCACCATCGGCACGCGAGCCGAGCTTCGGAAGCTACTGAATTTGTTTGATTCCCGGAAACGCTAGGATTCTCATGCGCAGAACTGCTCACATCCAACGGAATACTAAAGAAACGCAAATCGATCTGAGGCTGAATCTGGACGGCCGCGGCAAATCAGATATTTCCACGGGCATCCGCTTCTTCGACCACATGCTCGACCTGGTTACGCGGCACGGCGGGCTCGACCTGCGATTGAAGGCTACGGGCGATCTGGACGTCGATCAGCACCACACCGTCGAGGATGTGGGCATCGCGCTGGGTGAGGCCGTGAACGCGGCTCTTGGCGGCAAGAAAGGCATTCTGCGCGCCGGATATTTTTTGATGCCGATGGACGAAACGCTCGCCGCCGCGGCCATTGATTTTGGTGGGCGCGGTTTCTGTGTGCTCAAGGCGAAATTTTCCGCGCGAACCGTCGGCGGCTTCCAAACCGAACTGGTCGAAGATTTCTTTCAGGGCTTCGCACAAGCGGCTCGTGCCAACGTGCATCTTCGCGTGCTGTACGGACGTTCCTCGCATCACCAGGTCGAAGCGGTGTTCAAAGCGTTTGCCCGGGCGTTGCGTTTTGCGGTCTCGCGCGACAGGCGCCTGCGCAACGTGCTGCCGAGTACGAAGGAGCTGCTGTGATCGTCACTCTTATTGATTACGGCGCTGGCAATGTCACTTCCGTTGCGCGCGCGATTTGCAAGCTTGGCGCCGAAGTTCGCACCACGAATCGGCCTGAAGACATGACGGACGCAAACTGCTTGGTCCTGCCCGGTGTGGGGCATTGCGCCGCTTTGCTGAATTCGCTCGATGCCCATGGCTTGCGGCAGCCGTTGTTGACGGCGATTTCGCGTGGTACGCCGTTCCTGGGAATCTGCCTGGGCCTGCAGGCGCTGTATCGAGCAAGCGATGAAGCGCCCGCATTGGCCGGACTCGATCTATTCCATGGAAGCGTCGAACAGCTGCCGCAAAACGTGAAACTGCCGCACATGGGCTGGAACCAATTGCGCCTTTTGCGTGATTCGAGCCTCCTGGAAGGCATCCCGTCCGGCTCCTACTTTTACTTCGCGCACTCGTACGCTGCCCCGGTGGACGGTCCGGCAACGGCAGCCACGTGCGAACACGGACGCGAGTTTATTGCCGTGCTCGAAACGCAGCGCATTTTCGGCGTGCAATTCCACCCCGAGAAAAGCGGCGTGCATGGCGCCAAGCTACTCGATAACTTTCTAAGGATCGCGGCATGAGTCTTGCACATCGCATCATTCCCTGCCTCGATACCGACGGCTCACGCGTGGTGAAGGGCGTTCACTTCGAGGGCTTGCGCGACGCCGGCGATCCCGTGGAATTGGCCGCGCGCTACAACGACGAAGGGGCGGACGAACTGGTCGTTCTCGACATCGCCGCCGCTCGCGATAATCACCCAACGTTCCTCGATACCATTCGCCGCTGCGCCGAACAGCTCAGCATTCCTCTCTCTGCCGGTGGCGGCGTTCGCTCGCTGGAAGATGCGCGCGTGGTGGTGCGTGCCGGAGCCGACAAGGTCACCATCAACACCGCCGCGGTGGAACATCCGGAGTTGATCCGCGCGCTTTCCAACGAATTCGGCGCGCAGGCGGTGGTTCTGGCGATTGATGCGAAACGCGAAAACGACGCTTGGCAGGTGCGCGTCAGGGGCGGCCGTGTTCCCACGGAATGGGAGGTGCTCGATTGGGCGCGGCGCGGTGTGGAAATGGGCGCCGGCGAAATCCTGCTGACTTCCGTGGATCGTGACGGGACGCAATCGGGTTTTGACGTGGAGTTGACGGCAGCCGTCAGCCGAGCTGTCGGCGTGCCGGTGATTGCGTCCGGAGGCGCCAAACTTCCGCAGCATTTTCTCGAAGTCTTCACTCAAGGCGCCGCCGACGCCGCGCTCGCCGCATCGATCTTCCATGACAACGTCCAATCCATCCGGACCTTGAAGCAATTTCTTCAGACCAGCGGAGTTTCGGTGAGGCTGCCATGCTGATTCCCTGTATCGATTTGCAGCAGGGGCAGGCCGTTCAGCTCGTACATGGTCGTAAACGCGAACTTGCGGTAGCCGATGTGCTGGGGTTGCTGGAGCGCTTCTCGCAGTACGAATGGCTGCACGTCATCGATCTGGACGCGGCCATGCGCAAGGGCAACAACAACGCACTGGTCCGTGAACTGTGTGTGGAAGCGCGGCGCAAGTACAAACTCAAAGTGCGTGTGGGCGGTGGCATTCGGACGGTGCGCCGAGCGGAAAACCTGAAGAAGCTTGGTGTCCGGCAGGTGATTATCGGCAGCGCGGCATTCCGCAATGGCCGTCCGAATCTCGGTTTTCTCAAGAAGTTGGCAACGCGGGTCGGCAAGGGACATGTGCTGATCGCTCTGGATACCGCGAAGGGCCGGGTAGTCACGCACGGGTGGCGCACCGCTCTTTCCGTGGATCCTCGCGAAGTGTTCGCGGCGATGGCGCCGTACTGCGGCGGATTCTTGTGCACGGACGTGGATCGCGAAGGCACGATGACGGGCGTGAACCTGGAATGGTTCCGAGCCTTGCGCGCGGCCACCAAGCTGCCGATTGTGGCGGCCGGGGGCATTTCCACCAAACGCGAGATCCACGCGCTTGAGAGGATCGGTATGGACTCCGCGGTCGGGATGGCGCTGTACAAGAACCGTGTCGCTTGAATTTGTTCAGCGGACACTTCCCGGCACAGCTCACCTGAAGTACGATAACTCAACCAGAGTGAGGTTCTATGCTTGTCACTTTCCGTCCTTGTGGACCCAAAGACCACAAAACACTTCTAAAACTGATCGTGGCGTACTACCGCTTCGACAAGATTCCCTATAGTCTCCCGTCGCTCAGCCGTGGCCTGGATACGCTTTTGCGGAATTTGTCGCTCGGGCAGGCGTGGATGATGGAAGCGCACAAAAAGCCTGTAGGGTACACGCTGCTCACTTACAACTTCGACCTGGAATACGGCGGGGTGGAAGGCATGCTCACGGATGTTTATGTCGAGAAGCGCTTCCGGAATCGCGGTGTGGGCACCCTCGCGCTTTATGAGGTGGAAGACTTTTGCCGCGAACGCGGAATTCGCAACGTGGAGTTGCAGGTTTTAAATCACAATCGCAACGCGGAAACGTTTTATCGCAAAGCGGGATTCCGGCTGCTGCCTCGAAAAGTGATGATCATGCAGGTGCGGCCGGAAGAAAAACGCCCGCCACGGCGCCCTATCGCAAATATGCATCCGTGATGTACTGCTGCACCATCCGCTGGGTGTTGAAAAACGAGCCGTTGATGGCGATCGCGTGCTGCATCACTGCAAGATAGCGGTTGCGGTCTTCATAGAACATCGGCAGGATCACGCTTTCCAGCTTCGCATAAAGACTCTCCGCGTCCAGCGCATTGTCCACCACCGTTTCCGGAGACGGGTCGCGCCGGTGCGATTCGCCGATCGACCAACCGGTCACACCCTCGATGTGCCCTTCGACCCACCAGCCATCCAGAATGCTCAAGCTCGGCACGCCGTTCAGCGCGGCTTTCATGCCGCTGGTGCCCGAAGCCTCCAAAGGATACTGCGGCGTGTTCAACCACAGATCGCCGCCGGAAGTGAGTTTGCCACCGAGGTCGAGATTGTAGTCGTCCAGAAAAACGATGGTGACCGCTTTCTTCAGCGCTTTTTTCGCTTTGAAGATGCGGCGGATGATGTCCTTCCCACCGCCGTCCTTGGGATGCGCTTTCCCGGCGAAAACGATCTGGAAGTGTCCCACGCTCTTCGCGATATGTCGCAACCGGTCGAGATCGCTCAGGATCAAGTCAGCGCGCTTGTATCCCGTGGCGCGCCGCGCAAAACCAATGGTGAAAGCTTCGGAGTCCAGTTTTAAGCCGGTTTTCCTCCGGACCGCCTCCAGCAGGTCATGCTTGGCCAACAAGTGCGCCGCCCAAACTTCTTCTGGCGGCAATCCCAGTGCGCCTCGCAGGCTGTAATTATCTTCGCGCCACGAAGGGATGTGGCGGTCGAACAAATCCTGGAACGGCGGCGAGGCCCACGTGGCGGCGTGCACGCCGTTGGTGATCGCTTCGATGGGCACGTTGGGGAACATCCGACGGGACACTTCGCCATGCAGTTTGGCCACGCCGTTCACGAAATTGCTGAGGCCCAGCGCCAGATACGTCATGTTCAGCGACGCGCCCTTCTTCGCCGCCTCCTGCAAATTTGCGTAAGTGTGGTCCTCCTGCAGGATGCTTTTGATGAGCTCAGTCGTAGCTGGATCTTTTTCCGCAAGAATAGCGGTCTGTTCCGGATCGAGCTTGGTCAAAAACTCCACGGGGAATTTGTCATGCCCCGCCGGCACCGGTGTGTGGGTGGTGAAGACGCATTTGCTGCGCACCCGCTCAATATCTTCGCCTTTAACGGTCGCTCGGCCCGCACGCTTGGCTTCTTCTTCCAGCAACTCGATGGTGAGCAGCGCGGCGTGGCCTTCGTTCATGTGATAGCGCATCAATTCCGTATGGCCCAGCGCGCGCAACATGCGCACGCCGCCCACACCCAGCAACAATTCCTGCGACAACCGATAGTAAGGATCGCCTCCGTAGAGCTGCCCGGTCAGTTCGCGATCGCGGGGATCATTGTCCGGCAGATCCGCGTCCAGGAAATAAATGGGAACTTCGTAGCCCCGCACACCTTTTGCGGTATACCTCCAGGCACGCAGCTCCACACGTCGCTCTTCCAGGGTGACTGTGACGCGCGGCATTTCCTCTGTCAGAAAGTTTTCGACGGGCCACTCCACCGGTTCTTCCGTTTGCGAGCCGTCTTCCTCCAGACGCTGGGTGAAAAATCCTTTCCGGTAGAGCAGCGATACGGCAACCATCGGCAGACGAATATCGGCCGCGGCGCGGATGGTGTCTCCGGCCAGTACGCCCAATCCGCCGCTATAGCTCGGCATGGCGTTTTCCAGCGCAATTTCCATAGAAAAATAGGCAACAAATCGTTTTGGTGGGTGTGCCAGATTGGCCATCGTTCCTGGATCTCCGTCCAGCGTACCGCGCACGGCTCTCTCTCCTGTAACGTTCCAATGCTTCAGGGAATTTCTTATTGTCTGAAAACAAGAGCCTGCAAGCAAGTGAAGTCGGAGACGGATGTGCTATCTACCAGTTGTCACCGCGTAGGGTCCGGCAGTTTCGCTATGATTTCACGACACTCACGCGGCGGAGGTGATCCGGGTCAACATTGACGAAAGACCTGCCCTAGGATCGTCAGTTTTGCACAGTGCTGCCGTGAAAATTACTTGACGAGACAGTTACATCATACTATCAATAAAGATGCCCAAGCCCTCTCCCTCTCTCGGGATGTGGTTGCACGTGATTGTCCATCCCGGTTCCCCTTGAGCGGAGAACTCTTTATGTCAATTTCGGAAGTGGCGGTATCTTGCGCCAGCTATCGCAACTTTAGCCTCTGCCCGCATTGCGAGGTAACCGGCCAACCCGCCACGCTTTGCCGGCTCTGCGAAGGACTGCCGATGATTTCGCGATCGGACGGCACAACCTTTCACCTGCTCCTGGCAGATCAGCCTCTGCCCTATCCGATGGAACGATCCTCCGGCAAAACCCGAAACCTTTCGCTGTGCTTTTGGTACATGCACGCCGGCCAGCCGAAGCAGACACTCTCAACGATTGTTTTGCTCCGGGATGCAGACAAAAAACGGCACAGCTTGTTCCGCAAAATTGAGGTGGTGGCCGACCTGCTTTCGGAGGAATTATCGCGCTGCGGCAAGCTCGCCAATGTCTACGAACTGGACGAGCAGCATGGAGGCTTTCAACCTTCCTAGTCCCGCAGTCTCGAAACGCAACCGGTGCGTTCCGCCAAACCTTGCAAACTGTAGCGACTTATCGCAAACTCTTCGTCGAAGATGACCACCTCATGAGCGCGTCCCAGCCTCTCCTCGGCCAAACCATTTCCCATTACCGCGTCACCGAAAAGCTTGGCGGTGGTGGCATGGGCGTCGTATACAAGGCCGAAGACACCCGCCTGGATCGCTCTGTTGCACTGAAATTTCTGCCCGACAGCATTCCGGCGGAGGCGTCCACGCTGGAGCGGTTTCAGCGGGAAGCGCGTGCGGCATCAGCGTTAAATCATCCCAACATTTGTACGATCTACGATGTGGGCGAAGCCGATCATCGGCCATTTATCGTCATGGAGCTTCTCGAAGGCCAGACGCTGAAGCACTTGATTAACGGTAAGCCACTCCCGCTTGACCGCATCCTGGACCTGGGCATTGAAATCACGGATGCGCTCGCCGCCGCGCACAATCGCGGCATCGTTCACCGCGACATCAAGCCGGCAAACCTTTTTGTCACGCAACGCGGGCAAGCGAAGATTCTCGATTTTGGGTTGGCGAAGATGGCCTCCCAGCGGCCCATGGGCAGTGCCGAACAATTCACGCACCTCACCTTGGGGACCGCGGGTGCCGATCTGACCAGCCCGGGCACCACCCTGGGCACTTTGTCTTACATGTCTCCGGAACAGGCACTTGGCAAGGATCTTGATGCGCGTACGGACCTGTTCTCGCTTGGTGCGGTGCTGTACGAAATGGCTACCGGCAAATTACCTTTTTCCGGTGACACCTCGGCCGCCATGTTCGATTCCATTCTCCATTCCACGCCGAGTTCACCCGTGACCCTGAACGCCTCCGTTCCGCACGAACTCGAAAGCGTGATTCACAAGGCGCTCGAAAAAGACCGGGACCTGCGCTATCAGACCGCTTCGGAGATTCGCACAGACCTTAAGCGGCTCAAACGGGACCTCGATTCCGGAGGCCGCCAGGCGGATTCCGGGAAGCAAAAAACTGCTGCAACGCAAACGGCCACGTCTACCAGCGAGAAGTCGGTTGCGGTGCTTTTTTTTGAGAATCTAAGTGGCAGTAAAGATGATGAGTATTTCCGCGATGGCATGACCGAAGACATCATCACCGAGCTCTCCAAAATCAAAGAACTCCAGGTATTTCCGCGGGCGGCGGTCCTGGCCTATCGGGACAAGGCGGTAACTGGCCCGCAGGTGGGACGTGAACTGAACGCCGCCTGTGTTCTCAGTGGCAGCCTTCGGCGCGCTGGAAACCGTTTGCGTATCACTGCCCAACTGATTCAGACGCAAACCGGTCATTCCATTTGGGCGGAACGGTACGACCGGGAACTGAAAGATGTGTTTGAAGTGCAGGACGAGATCGCGCGCAGTATTAGCCAGGCACTACGGATCAAGTTGTCGCCTCAAGAAGAAAAAGCGATTGCCCGTAAGCAGACCGAAAATGCCCAAGCGTACGACTACTATCTCCGCGGCCGCCAGTTCTTCCATCAATTCCGCCGAAAAGGCTTCGATTTCGCGCGCCAGATGTTTGCTCGCGCTATTGTCATCGACCCAAGCTATGCGCGCGCCTACGCGGGCGTGGCGTACTGCTGCGCGTTTCTGTACATGTATTGGGATAGTTCAGAAGACAACCTGAACGAAGCCGAGGCCGCCAGCAAGAAGGCCATGGAACTGGATCCCGAACTGGCTGAAGCCCATGCCGCGAGTGCTTTAAGCTTTTCGCTGCGCAAAGATTTCACCAACGCGCAAAAAGAGTATGAACGCGCCATCCAACTCGATCCGAAACTCTATGAAGCGTACTACTTTTATGCGCGTACGCTCTTTCAAAGTGGAGATCTGACACGTGCCGCGGAAATGTACGAGCAGGCGGCTCGCTTGAACCCTGACGACTATCAGGCGGTGAGCCTGTTAGTGGCCGTCTATCATGGGCTAGGCCGCGAAGCGGAGGCGGAGTCCACGGAAAGGCGGGCCCTGCAGTTGACCGAAAAACATATCGAGGTTCATCCCGATGACGCGCGCGCGTTGTACTTGGGAGCGGGAATTCTGGTGCGCATGGGCGACCACAAACGAGGATTCGAGTGGGCGCGGCGCGCCCTGGAGATTGATCCCGGCGAAACCTCGATCCTCTACAATGTGGCTTGTGTGTACTCGTTATTGGGACGCACCGAAGAAGCGATTTCCTGCCTGGAAAAGGTGATGGAGCACGGCACCTTTTACAAAAACTGGGCCGCGAAAGATTCTGACCTCGATTCCCTTCGCTCCGACGTGCGGTTCCAGGCACTGCTCAGCTGACTAGAAGCAAAAGCAGTTAGTCGAAGTGGCTCCCATATTGGTTGCCCGGAAGTCAGAGAGCTCACCCTTGCGGCCGCTCCACACACGCTAGTGAAATAGCAGCCGGCACCCGTCGCTTCGTCACTACTTTTACGTGCTGTCAGCTCAACCCAATTTTGCCTAACAGGACTTGGAATCTGGGGTCTTCGCGTAAGCGCGCGAAATCTGGCCAAGTTTTGCCCACAACCACCATTGGGTCGCGTGTTTCATAGGCCCGGCGAGCGTACTCCAAGGCGGCGTCCACTGCGCCGGCGGCGGACGCGGTAATCGCCATGTGGGTAGGCTGCATGTAGCCACTCGACGCTCTCGCGGCCGCTTCTTCATAGAGCGCGCGGGCCTCGCTCATCTTCCCCAATTCCGCATACGCTGTGGCTTGTGCCGAAATCGCCCACACATGACGACCCGACAGGCTGAGCGCCATGTCGCCCGCAAAAATTGCATTCGCCAATTCTCCTTTGGCACGATAGGCATGCTGCGACGCGAAGTAGGTGAAAAAGGACTCCTCTTGCTGCCGCGCAGCCTCCGCCGTACGCACAGCTTCGGGCCCGTTACCGGAATGCGCGTACACAATCGCCAGTATCCCCAGGGCATAGGCGGAAAGCGGATCGTATTCGGATGCTTGCCTGGCGAACAACGTTCCTATCTCCATCCGGCCTTGCGTCCACACCAGGTGGACCAATCCATACCAGTCCAGGTTTTGCAGATACCGCGGATTCAGCTCCAGCGCGCGCCGATATTCGGTCTCAGCCTTGGCCCAATCCCATTCATGCAGGTCGTAAACACAGCCCAGCGAGCAATGGGCCTCCGCCAGTTCCGGGTCGAGTTCCACCGCTCGCACTGCTGCTTCCCTCGCTTGCGGCATCGTCATTTGCGACGGCTCCAGCCCGTACAGCCCCAGCATACTTCGCGCGTCCGCCAAACCTGACCATGCCATGGCATACCGCTCGTCTAACTCCACCGCTTGCTGGAAACACTGCGCCGCCCTGCGGATGTAAATCCCGCGGCGATAAAGTAGCTCCCGCCCCTTGAGGTAAAACTGGTAGGCCTCCAGATTATTGGTCCCAGCCTTCACCGAAGGCTGCAGGCCTCCTTTTAGCGTGACCTTCAGCCGTTCTGCGATCGCGCGCGCGATCTCGTCCTGCACCTCGAAGATGTCCTTCAGCTCGCGATCGTAGCGCTCTGACCACAGGTGATACCCGTCGGCCACATTGATCAATTGCGCCATGATCCTTACCCGGTTTCCGGCCCGGCGCACGCTTCCTTCCAGCACTGTTTTTACGTTCAAGCGGTCACCGACGATGCGCAAATCCACGTTCCTGCCTTTGAAGGAGAATGTCGAAGTCCGAGCAGCCACTCGCAGATCGTCAATCTGGGTCAAGGCGTTAATAATTTCCTCCGCGATCCCGTCGGCAAAGAACTCGTTCTCTGGATCCGCGCTCATGTTTGTGAACGGCAGGACGGCGATCGACGGGCCGGTGCTAGCGTTCACGCTAACATTTCCTCTTTGCGTTGAAGAAATTTCTAGCCGCAGCCGCTCCACGGAATCGCGAAGCTCCGCCACCGATCGATAGCGCGCGGACGGTTCTTTCGCCAGGCATCGATCGATGATCTTCTGCAGTGCTTCCGGGAATTCCGCGCGAACTTCCCGCACCGCCCTGGGCGAGTCCCTCAGGATGGCGGCGCTGATCTCCATCGAGGTGTTCCCGGGAAATGGCAAATGCCCAGTGGACATTTCGTACAGTACCGCGCCCAGCGAGAAGATATCCGTCCTGTGGTCAACGCGCAGTCCCTGTAATTGTTCCGGTGACATGTATGGCAGCGTGCCCATGACCACCCCGGCCTGGGTCAGCGTCAATGTTGCGTAGTCGTTCGCTCCTTCCGCAGCCGAACAGATTTTCGCCAGTCCGAAATCCAGGATCTTGGCCTGGCCGGAATCCAGGATGATGATATTTCCCGGTTTCAGATCGCGGTGAATGATGTTCTTCTCGTGCGCGGCGGCAAGCGCGTCCGCGAGCTCGCTCGAAATCCTCAGTACGCGCTCCAATTCCATCGGCTGGTCTCGCAGGAGTGACTTCAGCGTAACGCCGTTCAGGCACTCCATGGCGATAAACACGCGGTTTTCGTGCTCGTCAATATCGTGAATGGTGCAGATATTCGGGTGGTTGAGCGCCGATGCCGTCTTCGCCTCTCGGCGAAATCGCTCCATCGCATTTTTGTCTTGCGCCAGATCTTCAGGCAGAAATTTCAACGCGACGAATCGCTCCAGTCGGGTGTCTTGAGCACGATAGACCACACCCATGCCACCGCCGCCGAGCCGTTCCACAATTCGGTAGTGCGAGATGGTTTGCCCAATGAGCGCATCCGCCGCTGTCATTGCGGCGCAATCTTAGGGTGCAAGCCTGGTTATGTCAATAAATGGGCAGAATCCTGGATTGGGGCGCGAACAACGAGGAGTCGCTGGCGCCGGCCCGGACCGCGAGAGCTACCGAGGCCAAGTCGCCGATATACCGCTAGTTTCACACGACGAGATCAGGGGTTCTTCTGCTTCGATGGTTGCTTCTGCTTTCGGGCGACCGCATTTTCGGTTTCTTCCACAGCTTTTCTGAATTGTTCTAATGCGCTCATCGTGGGCGGTTTTAGTCCATCTGTTTTCCTGCAGATCCACACGGGAGCGTTGCCCGCTTTGTATTGGTCGCCGCCAAGAAACAACTCCAGGGAGTCCTCCGGGCCGCCTTGCACACCCGCCCCAGTAGAATTGTCCGGCTCGTTATCCCCTGGTAGCCTCCCTTTCTGTACGCCCACGCGTATCGCGTTATCGGTTGTTTCGACGGTTGTAGGCCGTGTATCGGATGGCGGGCCGCCTACCGTCGGCTCAACCACATGGCCCGTACCCTTTCGGACGCCAAGGACAAGGTCCGCGGTAAACGCTTCTTGGGTTAGCTGAAAGCGTCCCCACTTTATCAACGCTTTTTCGACGTCTTCTTGCGCCTTGCGGTCCCCGAAAGGATCGGCGGCCGACTCTCGTGCGCCGGGAAGAATCAACACAGCCACGGTCTGCGCCTTTACGACCAGTTCTGGGAGCGGCGCTTTGTCCTTCTTTTCTGCCGCGGCGGTCGACCATAGCGAAAGCGCCACGATGGCACTCAGCACCACACTACCGAAGACTCGCTTCTGCCAAAACCCGTCGAGCGATTGTAGTTTCATAGCATCTCCAAGCCCACTAACTAGGAATGATCCCAAACTGTCGTTGGCTGGTGTGGCGAGTGAAGTATGGCACAAGAGCGCCCACGACTTGTGGTTAGGAAAACACGCGAAACCGCTAAATCGTTGAAAACAGAGTGGTGAACCGAGAGGACTCGGACCTCCAACTCGTTGATTTCTCGTGATGTGTCGCAGCCTTTTCTTGCATTTCCTATGCCTCACGTCATGGTTCAGCACAGTGTTTGAGAGGGTTTTGGACTCAAGGTGGACTCAGCGGAAATCCCGTCGTGGTTTCAAACGCTCGTGTTTAATTTCCGACTGATGTAGTTCGAGATAGCGAGAGATTGGCTTCATTGCAAGCCAACCTGTGCGTGGAGGCTTTCGTAAATCGCGTTTGAGTCGTAACCCACGCCGTTCTTGAAAACGATCTCGGGCTTTTCGATTACGGCGATGTCTTTGTCAAGGTCGCCATTCAGAAGCACCAAATCGGCTCGCTTGCCGGGTGCCACGCTTCCAATCCGGTCGGCGACGCCGAGGAAGGTGGCGCCATTTTGCGTCGCGATGTGAATCGCTTCGACCGGCGTGAATCCTCCCTCGACGAGTAGTTCGACTTGTCGCTGGTCGCCCAAGCCGGCTAGTGTTTGCCCGAAGCCGGTGGGATCGCAACCGGCCAACAGCATTCCTCCGGCCGCGACAAAGTTGCGCTCGAATTTCATCTCCTTTTGAAGCCACATTCGTATCAAGGGATCGAGATCCTGCATATTGGCTCGGATAGTCATCACTTTTGACCACGCTTGCGGGCTCATCAATTCCTGTGACCTTTTCATGATTCCCGAATTCATCGGTGGGCGGGAGGCGCCTTCGAATACGGCCAGTGTAGAGGTGACAGCCACATGACGGGCGACAAGTGTGTCGATGGTTTTGCGCAGTTCAAGACCGTCGGGGTCGATATCTTTGATGATTTCCCCGATCATACCGAAGTAGCCGGAAAAATCATCCAAGCAGATGCCCGGCTTCTTCTTCGAGTAAAGTTCCCCGTCAGGCGCGCCGTAGGGGCCGTGCTCCAGATCATCAATGCCCATCTCTGCGGCTTCGATGTAGCCGACCGAGCAGAGATGGCCGGTGACCTTCATTCCGAGCTTGTGCGCCTGTTCGATTCCTGCTCGCAATTCGTCGGGCTTGACGTCCATGTAGGCTTTCACCGAAGTAAAGCCAAGGGAGTGCCAGTAATCGACGAACGCGCGGGCGTCCGCTGCGTCCTTGAGCGGATACAATTGCAGGAAGGCTGAGGGCGAGCCTTCGAGGTACGGCGTGGTGAGATAAAGATCTGGCCCGGGCAGTCGCCCGCTGTCCACGCGCGCCTTCACTTGCAGATCCGTGTACGGTTCGATCGAGCCGGTAGTACGGGCGGTGGTCACGCCGCTGGCCAGATAAAGCTGCGGGAAAGAAAAGGGTTGCTCGATGAAGATCGGCTCGCCGTCATTGGCGGCCGGATAGAAAAGATGTTCGTGCATCCCCACGAGGCCGGGGATCACGGTTTTGCCTTTCGCGTCGATCACTTTCGCACCTGCGGGAACGTTGGTGCTTGCCGCGGAACCCACCGCTGCAATTCTGCCGTGGTCGATGACGACCGTCTGGTCCACCTGTGCAGCCGCGCCTGTGCCATCGATGAGTTGAACATGCGTCAAGACGATCAGTGGCGAGCTCTCGCGAATGAACTTTGACGTCTGCGACATTTGCTGCCCGAAGGTGCTGGGGGCAAGTAGCAGGGATAGGGCGACGACGATAAAAAGGGCGGCAGGCACAACATTGTTCGATAGTGGCGGCTTGGTATTCCCTTCCGCTAGCCCGCTTGAGACTCGTGTCATTCCATCCAGGGAGACGAATTCGAGCACATTTGCGCTTCTCATCACCGAGTTTCCTCCAAGTCCTGTCTGATCTTGTTTCATTTGGTGGGCCGGTGCCCAGCTTCACTGTATCGTCGAACGGCCGAACCGGAATTCGACAAAGCGCGCTTACGAAATTTTTCGAGCCGTCTAAGACACCCTCACAGAGGCTATTGAATTATTCTGCTTTCTTGGAAATATCTACGCACAATCCGGAAACATTTGACATTCGATGACCTTTCTGCCAGAAACTAGGGCGAACTTCGTCGACATTTCGCGATAAAGGTCAGAACCATGTTCCTGAGAGCGGCTTTCCTTGCATTGCTCGTTTTTCTTGGCGTGCCGGGCGATCGTCCGGGGGGATTCCAGATTGTAGGTCCGGGTGGCGGAGGAGCGATGTTCCATCCAGTCGTGAATCCCCTGGACTCGAATACGGTGTTGGTCGCCTGCGATATGACTGGATCCTATATTAGCCACGATGGGGGCGGGTCGTGGCGGATGTTCAATCTTCGAGGAGTGGTTCAGTTCTTCGTGTTCGACCCGCGCGACAAGAACGTAATGTACGCCAAAGCCACTGGGCTGTGGCGAAGCGAGGACAACGGGGAGAGCTGGTCTCTCGTGTATCCTCATCCTTCGGCGTTGCAGGGCGTGAAGATGAGTTCGGATCATTCCGATGAGGACCTTCTGGCAGAACCCGATCCGCTTGGAGATATCTCGGCCATGGCCATTGATCCCGCGGACTCCAAACAGTTTTATGTTGCGGCGGGAAAGCGCGCGGATGGAAAGTTTGGCCTGTACAGCACGCGCGACGGCGGGGGTGCGTGGACAAAACTCGAAGACCTTCCGGGGTTCGCGTTAAAGGTGACGGTCGATCCGTTTTCGCCAGCCAGTAAGCGGAGGCTGGTCATCTCCGGGTCCGATTTTATCCGTGTCAGAACGGCTTCGACATCGCGCGATGTGGCGTTACCTGAGGGAAAGAAAATCAGCGATGTTTCCGTGGGATTCGTGGAGAAAGGCGAGCCTGTTATTTATGCAATAGCAGGCGAATCGGGCTTCTTCACTGGCGATCTGGGGGTGAATTGGCGGGCAATTAATCTGGGCGCACGCGGCGTCGAAATGCGCGCGATTGCCACCAGTCTTCGGCAGCCGAAAATTGCGTATGTTTCGTACCGAAATCTGAAGCAGGAAGGCGTGAGCTACATGGGCGTTGCGAAAACCTCCGACGCGGGCGGGCAATGGAGCCTGGTCTGGAAGGAAGAGATCACGCAAGTACCGAAGGTCAGTGCAAACATTCACGACGCTTGGATCACGGAACGTTTTGGCTCCGACTGGGGTGAGAATCCGTTGACGCTCACGGTTGCGGACCAGGATCCCAATCTGGCCTACGCTACGGATCTGGGCAGGACGTTGCGAACCACGGATGGCGGGGCCAATTGGACTGCGGTTTACTCCAAAAAAGTAGACAACCACGGATGGACCAGCACCGGTCTGGACGTCACCACATCCTATGGGTACCACTTCGATCCGTTCAATCTTAACCGGCAGTTCATCACTACGACGGACATTGGACTTTTCCGAAGTGAAGATGGAGGCAAATCCTGGTCCAGCTCGACCAAGGGTGTGCCTAAGGACTGGTTGAACACAACCTACTGGATCGTTTTCGATCCAGAGGTGAAAGGGCGGGTGTGGAGTGTCAACAGCTGGACGCACGATTTGCCCCGACCCAAAATGTGGCGGCGCACCGGAATCGCAAAATACCGGGGCGGCGTATGTATTAGTAACGACGGTGGAGTGACCTGGACGAAATCGAACGACGGCATGGAACAGTCGGCCACGACGCACATTTTGCTCGACCCTGGCAGTCCAGTGCAGGCGCGTGCGCTGTATGTCACCGCGTTCGGTCGAGGGGTCTACAAAAGTACCGACAGCGGACGCAGTTGGACGCTGAAGAACAAGGGAATCACGCAAAGGGAGCCGTTCGCCTGGCGCATTGTTCGAGATAAGGAAGGGGCGCTGTACTTGCTGGTCGCGCGACGCTCTGAAGACGGCAGCATCGGCACTCCGTTGGACGGCGCGCTGTATCGTTCCACCGACGGCGCCGAAACGTGGCAAGCGGTGGCTCTTCCCGAGGGTGTCAACGCTCCGAACGGGTTGGCCATCGACCCCAACGACACACACCGCTTGTATTTAGCCGCGTGGGCTCGGGACAGAGGGCAACACGGCGAAGGAGGCGGCATCTACCTTTCCGAAGATGGAGGCAAGAGCTGGAAGGTCGTGCTTGATCGAGACCGCCACGTGTACGACGTGACCACTGATCCTCGAAATCCAAACCTCCTGTATGCAACCGGTTTCGAATCCTCCGCCTGGAAATCGGCGGACCGGGGTGAACACTGGACGCGAATTCCCGGTTATAACTTCAAGTGGGGACATAGAGTTAACCCTGATCTGCAAGACCCTGAGAGCGTGTACATCACGACCTTTGGGGGCGGGGTGTGGCACGGCAAAGTAACGGGGCCTAATCGGCCGGTGGACATCGCCACGCCCGAACTTCAGCCTGGGAAGTGAATAGCCGGCTGGAGTTTCCGGCCCGGGCAGAAATATTTCTGAAAAGACAGTACATTTTTCTATTTTCCCATTGTATTTCCTCATCCAGCGTGATACACGGTTGACTACTCGCTTTTCGGGGGAGGTCCTTGTGGGAACTATACGTACGCTTTTTTCCGCGTTCTTGCTCGCTATTGCCATTTCCTTTTTAGGTCCCCAGGTCGTTCTTGGGCAAGGCACTGACCTCGGCACCATCCGGGGGGTTGTTACGGATGTGCAAGGCGGGGTCGTTCCGGACGCCACCGTAACGATCACCGACGCGCTGACAAACACTACGCGCACGACCACGACGAATGCGCAAGGCAATTACGAGATGTTCGGACTGAAGTCCGGAAAATACTCGGTGGGGGTGACTGCGAAGGGCATGTCGAAGACAGAAATCAATGACGTGATCCTGAGGGGCAGCGAAGTGGTCAGCATCGACGCTCAATTGAAAATCTCTTCGACTTCGGAGAGCGTCGAGGTAACGATGGAAGCGCCTCCGATTAACACGGAAGATCAGACGATCAGCGATACGATCAGCAGCACCGCGGTGCTGCAACTGCCTCGCGATTCTCGCGACGTTTATTCGTTTCTTTACTTGAACCCGAATATCACGCAAGGTTCCGCAGATGGGGAATTCAAGTTCATCGGCGCGCAGAGCTATGGAGCCAACTTCACGCTGGATGGCCAGCGTTCGAACGGCGGTATTTTTGGAGAGCCGACCAACAGTAAGCCTTCGCTGGAAGCGGTGGGAGAGGTAAATGTACTCACCTCCGATTTCAGCGCAGAATATGCGGGCATCGCCAACATCCGCGTGAGCACGAAACGGGGAGGAGCCGATTATCACGGCTCCGCGATCTACAACAACAAGAATTCTGCGTTGGCTGCCTGGACGCTGGATGATCTGAACGGCAAAGCGAACTTCGCCCCGACGGCCTTCCAAAGCTCCTATCCCAATCCATACTTCAATGAGAACGACATCGGCGGATCGTTCGGCGGACCCATCCCAAAACTCAAAAAAACCTGGTTCTTCATGGCGTATGAGCGGGATTACAACGTGTCGCCAGTAAAATTCCAATCCAACACCGTGGCGCACCCCGACTTATATTCGGGTGATTTCTCGAAGATCAACGATGACGCGAAGCCCCTGGTGCCTGACAGCGTGTTGGCGGAGATGACACCCGACGAAATCGCGAACAACACTATCGATGACGGTGAAGGCGACGGCGGCCGGCGGTTCATCACGATTCCCTCTCGTCTTTTGAATCCCACCACCCAGCAGATGATTAAAACGTACTTCCCGCAGATCGGCACGAGCGCCCCGATCAATCCAGACAACGGCCGAATCATCGGCGGGTATCAGACCATTCTGCCGGGCCGTTCGACGCTGGACACGGGTGTGCTGCGCATTGACCACGATTTCTCGGAACGAGACCACGTGTACGGCGTCTACGACATCTCCACCCAAACGAGCGCCTTCAACCCCGTCGTCAACCCCTACACCGGGCTGGGTCTTACCCAACTCGATCGAACAAACAATACGCTGTCACTTTCGTACACGCGCTCGTTCTCCCCTACCTTTATCAACGAACTGCGCGGAGGGTTCAATTGGGAGAATCTCCTCCAGCACAGCAACACCACGCTAAGAAGCTTTCTTACGAATATCGGATTTTCGCAAAGCGACATTGATGCGTATGGTGCCGCCACGGGACCCTTTGCGCTGGATACCTACGGCCATCCCGCGGTGAACTTCAGCAACACGTTCGCCACGTTTACCAACGGCGGACGCAACACCTATCGGCCGCTGAATCAGCACCTCGTCACCTACGGTGACACAGTCACGTTGATCAAAGGAAAGCACTCGTTCCGCTTCGGCGGGGACATGGTCTACAACGAGGCGCAAGACGGTTTTGCTCTGAATCGCGGGAATGTGCGCGGCTCCATGACCTATGGGGGAACTGGGCTGACGCCTTTCACGAGTTTCTTGCTGGGGCTGCCGGCCACGACGGTGAGCACGGTTTCGAATCCACGCCCAGCGATGGATGTGCACAACTGGGAGAACGGCGTGTTCGTGCAAGACACGTGGCAGGTCAGTTCCCGACTCACGCTTAACCTGGGACTGCGCTATGAACTGATAACGCCGTTCATCGACAAGAATGATCTGATTGCCAACTTCGACCCGAATTACGTCGATCCGGCGACCGGCCAACTGGGGCGATTCATTCTGCCGTCCTCCAAGACCTTGCAGTATCTCGATCCTCGCATCGTTAACTTTGGCTATGCTTTCGGATATAACTCGGGGCTTGGTCTCGGTCGGGGCACCATCTACACCGACAAGAACGATTGGGGCCCGCGGGTAGGTTTGGCTTGGCGAGTGACCAACAATTCGGTCATTCGCGGGGGCTATGGGATTTACTATCCCACCTCGGCGGCGCAAGGAATTCGCGATCCCATCGCCACCAATCCGTTCAATCAGGCGGTTACCAAGCGGTCGGCCACGGATAATCCCCTCTCGGGCTGGCCGGGAAACGGCGCGGACGGCACCAGTCCCATTTCCGGGGGCGCTGTCGCTGCCACCGGTAACACTCCGGCCGTCAATCTTGTTCCGTTCAACATTCACCAGCCGCGCATTCACCAGTACAACGCCACCTATGAACGCGAAATCAAGGGAGGCAACTCCATCCGGCTTTCCTACTTGGGCGCTACCATGCACGGCTTGATTGCCGGAAGGGACCTGAACGAACTTGCACCAAACGACATTCCGTTCGGCGTGAGCTTGGTCGACGACGACGGCAACGTTCACCCAGACGAAATCTGCGATCCCACGCAGTTCAACTGCGGGATCTCGGATGCAGATTATCAACGGTATCGCTTCCCCGCACTCGGCGATTTTGTGCTGAGTTACGGCAATTATGGCCACGCGCAATCCAACGCGTTTCAGGCACAATTCGAACACCACTATAGTCACGGACTGTTGCTGAATATTTCCTACACGTACCTGGACCAGAAGTCGACCGCGCTGGACACCGGTAATTCGAGTCTCGGCGGGATCGCGTACAACCCGTACACGCCGGATAGCGACTATGGCGTCGATGGCTACGTCTCCAAGAACCGCTTTGTCGCTTATGGCATCTACGATCTGCCGTTTGGCAAGCAGCACAAGTGGGGATCCTCCTGGAATGCGGCGGAGGACGCCTTTATGGGCGGCTGGCAGCTCACTTTTAATATGTTTGCGAAATCCGGCACGGGCTTCACGCCGTTTTGGATTTGCGACGACTGCAACCCGGTTGAACCCGGCAATATCGCCGTCTCTTCGATCGACGCGGTCGGCGACTTCAACGCAGAGCCATCCTACCGTCCCACGCTCGTCAGCAAGGATTACAACAAGAAGTCGGGAGACGCCATCTGGAATGCTGCCGCGTTCGGTCCACCGTCGGTGGGAACCGATGTTCTAACGAATGCAGTGCGGCGCAACTTTTTGTGGGGGCCGGGTACTTGGGGCGTGAACCTTGGCGTCCACAAGGACTTCCATTTCGGTGAGCGCGTTACCGCGCAGCTCGGCGCGGACGTGGACAATGTCTTCAACCATCCTTTGTTCTCTCCGGACGCGGACGCGGGAGGCGGTGGCGGCACGTTTGCGTTGCTGGGCGACTTCAACATTCGCGTGGATCAGACCACTGGGAAATTGCTACCCATCGCTCAGGCGGACATTACTCCCAATCCTGATTTTGGCCGCTTAATCAACAGTTACTCGCAGGAAGGCGTAGACAGCAGGCGCACGATTCGGTTGCGGCTGCGCATCACCTTCTAGTTTCGTCCCAGAGGTTACCCGGGAAGTCGGCAGGGGCTAGCGTCGAGGCTGGCCCCTTTTTTGTTGCAGGGGAGTGTGACGAAAGTCGGACACCCTAAGGGCGAGCAGGCCGGCAGGGAGAAGTCAGGACACGCGGGCTTGCACCTGCTCTGGTCTGCTGGGTGCGGCGGCGATTCGTCGGACACTTTCGCGCCGAATCAACTCTGTCGGCATCATGAGCTGTTGCGGGGGCAGATCCGGCTCCTGGATTCGTCGTAGGGTAAACTCCGCCAAGTGCGTGCCCAGCTCTTTTGGAAACTCGCTCACGGTGGTTAACGCCGGGTGCATTACTTCACCCAACGTGTCGTTGAAACCCGCCACGCTTATGTCGTCCGGAATGCTGATACCGGACTGCTGGAGTGCCTGGTAGGCACCTGAAGCGGCTTGGTCGGTCCCGACAAAAAGGGCCGTGGGGCGCTCGCCACTGGCCAGCAAGGATTTCACAGCCAAATAGCCGAGTTCGCGATCTTCGGAGTAGATTTCACTGAAGTG
>Ga0335076_10001578_pt1 | contig 22127 bp, 23 predicted proteins | sample Lox_Sample_25_FD_206717 | JGI IMG/M metagenome (GOLD analysis project Ga0335076, IMG submission 206717) | Soil microbial communities from Loxahatchee National Wildlife Refuge, Florida, United States - Lox_Sample_2.5 | ecosystem: Environmental > Terrestrial > Soil > Wetlands | place: USA... | reverse complement strand
GTCACAGCCGCAAGAGGCGTATGCCTTTTTGCCCGGCTACGAGCGACGCCTCGTCGGCCGAACCTCACAGTAGGGTAGTCATCTACTCTAGGTCGCGCGACTTTCGCCGTGGCATTCTCCGTCGAGCTGGCATACACAACCGGTCGAGCTTGCAGTGGAGGACATCATGGTGGAGGCGATTGAGAATTTCGATCTGCGTACAGCTCCGCTCGTGCCGACGAATCCGCTGCCCTACTGGCAACAGATGAAGGCGCTCAGGGCTTATCACAGCGGGCCGGAGACGCTCCGCGATGCGGGCGGAGCGGTGACGCGGCTGAGGTTGGCTCCGAAGTGGTTGCTGCCACCGGTGGTCGTTACCACCTCACCCCAAGGTGCTCGTGATGTCCTCGGCCGGACCGGGGCGCACATCGACAAGACCTCTCTCCATGACGAGGTGCGCCGCGTGATCGGACCCAACCTCTTCGACCTCACTTACGAGCCGTGGCTTCCGCGGCGGCGCGCCCTCCAGCCGATCTTTACCAAGCAGCATGTCCACGCCTTCGCCGGGCACATGGCCCAAGCCGCCGACCTCGTTGCCGACAGTTGGCGGGACCGAACAGAAATCGACCTCGACGCGGAATGCCGCCGGCTCACGTTGCGGGCGCTGGGCCGCTCTGTGCTCGGTCTCGACTTGGACGAGCATTCCGAAGCCCTCGCCGAGCCGCTGCTTATCACGACGAAATACGCCATGGACCGCGCACTGCGCCCGGTTCGCGCCCCACGGTGGTTGCCCACACCTGCCCGCCGGCGAGCGCGCGCCGCCAGCGCCACGTTGCACCGGCTCGCCGACGACATCCTGCAGGCATGCCGCACCGACCCCAGCCGGGACGCACCGCTGGTCCACGCCCTGATCGCGGCCACAGACCCGGCCAATGGGAGTGCACTATCCGACGACGACATCCGCGACGAACTCATCATCTTCCTGCTCGCCGGGCACGACACGACGGCAACGACATTGACCTACGCGTTGTGGGCCCTCGGTCAGCACCCCGATATGCAGGAAAAAGTGCGTGCCGAAGTTGCTGAGATCGCCGATCGCAGCCTCACCCCCGAGGACGTTCCCCGCCTGGGATACACCGTCCAGGTATTGCACGAGGCCCTGAGACTGTGCCCGCCGGGTGCGGCGGTCGGGCGAATGGCCATGCAAGACATCGAGGTAGACGGCCACCGCGTCGAGGCCGGCACCATGCTGATCGTCGGGATCTACGCCATTCATCGTGACCCGGCGCTCTGGGCTGACCCCCTGGTGTTCAACCCTGGCCGGTTCAGTCCCGACGACTCCAAAGGCCGCGACCGCTGGCAGTACCTGCCGTTCGGGGCGGGGCCGCGCTCGTGTATCGGCGACCACTTCGCCATGCTGGAAGCCACGCTGGCCCTCGCCACCATCGTTCGACGCACTGAAATCCATTCCACCGATGGGGATTTCCCGTTGATTGTGCCGTTCACCACGGTCGCTGCGGCCCCGATCCCCGCCCGAGTGAAATGCCGGGGCACTGCTTAGGTGCTCATGGCAGGGCATCGGCGAGGGCGATATGTCCCTCAAGGCCTAAGTCCGTGGCCATCTTTCGGTAACGGTCCCGGAAGTCCCGGTACCCTGCCTCGTCACCGTTGGCCTGGGCCAGCAATGCCCGCCCATGGACTCGCGTGGCCCGGCGCCGGCAGTTCACGCCCGCGGGTGGGCCTGGTCGTGCACCGCCCGCAACCGGGACACCGCGACATGGGTGTATAGCTGGGTGGTCGCCAGACTGGAATGGCCGAGCAACTCCTGGACGACCCGCAGGTCGGCGCCCCCTTCGAGCAGGTGGGTGGCGGCACTGTGGCGCAGCCCGTGCGGTCCCATGTCGGGCGCGCCGTCCACCGCCGCCACGGTCTGGTGCACGACGGTGCGCGCCTGACGCACATCGAGCCGCCGGCCTCGCGCGCCCAGCAGCAGCGCAGGCCCGGACTCCGCGGTCACCAGGGCGGGACGCCCGTCGGCCAGCCAGGCGCCGAGCGCGTCGGCGGCCGGCACCCCGAACGGCGCGGTGCGCTGCTTGTTGCCCTTGCCGAGGACGCGCACCACCCGATGCCGGTTGTCCACGTCGTCGACATCCAGGCCGCACAGCTCGCTCACCCGGATACCGGTGGCATACAACATCTCGACGATCAGCCGGTCCCGCAAAGCCAGCGGATCACCTTGCTCGGCACCGGATTTCGCGGCCGCCATGGCCCGCAGCGCCTGATCCTGGCGTAGCACCGACGGCAGGGTGCGGTGCGCCTTGGGCACCTGCAGTCGGGCCGCCGGATCCCCCGTGAGCAGGCCTCGCCGCGCCGCCCACGCGGTGAACGCCTTGACCGCCGAGGTACGACGGGCCAGTGTCGTGCGGGCCGCCCCCGCACCGGCGGCCGCGGCCAGCCACGACCGCAGGACCGGCAGACTCAACGCGTCCAGGCCGATTCCCACCCCGTTTCTTCGGCCGTCGAGAAACGCGAACAGCGAGCGCAGGTCGCCCAGGTACGCCCGACGGGTGTGCGCCGAACGGCCGCACTGCAGCTCGAGGTATTCGTCGAACTCGTCGAGGATCGCCTCCACGCCTGTAACGTTCGCAGGCGCCGCGGGTTCGGCTCAGCTGACGCGCCGCAACGTTTCCGGGGTGAGATCTTTCCGCGACGGATATCCGTCGACAGCCATGATCAGGTCGGCTTCGGCGAGGATCGCGCGCAGCACGTGCACGATGCCGTCGATGCCGCCGAGAGCAAGGCCGTAGGCGTACGGGCGGCCGATCCCCACTGCCGTGGCTCCCAGCGCGAGCGCCTTGATGACGTCGGCGCCGCTGCGGACGCCCGAGTCGAACAGCACGGGCAGCCCGTCGGCCGCCTCCACCACGCCGGGTAGGCAATCGATCGCCGGCAGGCCGCCGTTGGCTTGCCGGCCGCCGTGGTTGGAGCAGTAGATGCCGTCTACGCCGCCGTCCCGGGCGCGCCGGGCGTCGTCGGGATGGCAGATCCCCTTCACGATCAGCGGCAGGTCGGTCAGCGAGCGCAGCCAGGGCAGGTCGTCCCAGGTCAGGGGATTTCCGAACACTTGTACCCAGCGCAGCACCGCACCTTGCGGGTCCTCCTCGGGCGTGCGTTGCAGGCCGGCCCGGAAGACCGGGTCGCTGGTGTAGTTGGCCAGGCAGCGTCCGCGCAGCTGGGGGAAGTTCGACGTGCTCAGGTCGCGCGGGCGCCAGCCGGTGACCCAGGTGTCGAGGGTGACGACGATGCCCTTGAAGCCGGCCGCCTCGGCGCGGTGCACGAGGCTGACGGCCAGCTCGCGGTCGCTCGGTGTGTACAGCTGAAAGAAGCCTGGCGTGTCGCCGAAGGCGGCGGCGACCTCTTCCATCGGGTCGACCGTCAAGGTGGAAGCCACCATCGGTACGCCGGTGCGGGCGGCCGCGCGTGCGGTGGCCAGGTCGCCGTGGCCATCCTGGGCGCAGATGCCGATGACACCGATCGGCGCCATAAAGGTGGGCGTCGGCAGGGTCGTGCCGAATAGTTCGACGGACAGATCGCGCTTCGCGGCGCCGACGAACATGCGCGGGATTAGGCCCCACCGCTCGAAGGCCGTGCAGTTGACCCGCTGCGTGCGCTCATCGCCGGCCCCGCCCGCGACGTAGGACCAGACCGAGGGCGGCAGCGCCGTGGCGGCCCTGGCCTCCAACTCCGCGAAGACCATGGGCAGCTGCGGCACCACCCCGGCCAGGCCCTGCAGGTAGATCTCGTTCTGGTAGTCGCCGAAATGGGGTGAGAGTGCCATGCGATAGAGGATGCCAGTCGGGCGAAAGGCCCCTTCCTAAGCCCCGGCCTCGGCCTCGGCGAGTTCTTTCTTCCACTGCCGGAATGTCTCCTCGGTGCGGCCGCGCCGCCAGTAACCCGAGATCGACGACGCCCATTTCGCATCCACGCCGCGCTCTTTGCGGACGTAGGGCCGCAGGTTGTGCATGACGGCCTGCGACTCACCGTGGATGAAAACGTGCACCTGGCCGGGCAGCCACTGGGCGGTGGTAACCGCCTCGATCAGCGGCGCGAAATCGCCGGCGCGGTCCTCGGGGACCAGATCGGCGCGGCCCCCGCGGGAGACCCAGCTCACCTCGACGTTTTCCGGCGCGGTCAAGGGGATCTCGTCTTCCTGGCCCGCGACCTCGATGAACGCCTTGCCGACGGCATTGGGCGGCAAGGCTTCCAGCGCCGCGGCGATGGCCGGCAGCGCCGACTCGTCCCCGGCCAAAAGATGCCAATCGGCGGCCGGATCGGGGGTGTAGGCCCCGCCGGGCCCCATCAGATAGATCGGCTGGCCGGGTTGGGCCGCCTCCGCCCAGGGGCCCGCGATCCCGTGCTCGCCGTGCACCACGATGTCGACCGTGAGCTCGCGGGCCGCAACGTCGACGCGACGGACGGTCATGGTCCGTACCGAAGGGCTTTTCTCGGGGGACAGGTCGGCGAAGCTGTCCAGGGTCAGTGGCTGCGGCAGCACGGCCACGTCCACGTCGTCCGGGACGAAAACCAGCTTGACGTACGAGTCGGTGAATTTGCTGGGCACGAAGCTGTCGAAATTACTACTTCCGAGCACCACCCGGACCATGTGCGGCGTGAGCTGGTTGTTGCGAACAACTTCGAAGCCCTGCAGAGGTCGACCTGCCACTTGTCCTCCTGTCCAGACCCGACCCCTCGTCGACTATACGAGCCGCGTCGTCACCGCAGGCCGGCCGGCGGCGGCGCGCACAATGCACCACCGCCCGTCTCGGCGCTGCGCCAACCCGGTCACCTCGAGGATCGCCAGCGGCCCCAGGACTTGTTCGGGCGCCATCCCCGACGCCACCGCGATCTCGTCGACCGTGGCGGCGCCGCGGCCGGGCAACGCCTCGTACACCCGACGCTCGGCGTCGCTCAGCCCGTCGAGCTCGGTGGTGGGGTGCGGTTCTTCGGGCGCCAATTCACCGATGCGGCCAACGAGCTCAACGACCTCGTCGGCTCGGGTGACCAGCTCCGCGCCGTTGCGCAGCAGGGCATGACAACCCGCCGATGCCGACGACGTCACCGGCCCGGGCACCGCGGCCACCACCCGGCCCAACGCGCGCGCCCAGGCGGCGGTGTTCGCCGCACCGCTGCGCAGGCCCGCTTCCACCACCACCGCCGCCCCCGAGACGGCTGCGACCAGACGATTGCGGGTCAGGAATCGGTGCCGGGCCGGACGGACACCCGGCGGGTACTCGGTGAACAACAGCCCGTGCTGGCCGATGCGGTGCAGCAGCCCGGAATGACCGGCCGGATAAGGGATGTCGAGCCCGCCGGCAAGGACGGCCACGGTGATTCCGTCGCAGTCCAGCGCGGCGCGGTGCGCCGCGCCGTCGATGCCGTAGGCGCCACCGGAGACCACCGCGACGTCGCGCTCGACCAGCCCGGCGGCCAACTCAGCGGCTACGTGCTCGCCATACACCGTCGAAGCGCGGGTTCCGACCACGGCGGCCGCGCGTTGTGCGACCCCGTCGAGGCGTTCGGGCCCCAGCGCCCACAGCGCCATCGGGGGCCCGCCTCGAGGCTTGAGTTCACCAGCGCCGAATGCGGCGAACGCCAGCAGCGGCCACTCGTCGCCGTCGGGCGTGATCAGTCGCCCGCCGCGGCCGGCGAGCAGGTCCAGATCCGCTGCGGTCCGGTCTATTTCGCGCCTGGCCTGGGTGTGTCGTGCCACGTCGTCATCGACCGATCCGCGCCGGACCCGTTCGGCCGCCTCCACCGGGCCGACGCGTTGCACCAGCGCGGCCAGCTCCGCGCAGGGCGGTTCGGCCACCCGGGACAGGTAGGCCCATGCCCGCAGCACCGGATCGGTCATCGCCGCGCTCCCGGTTGCCGGAAGCTCAGCGCGGCGGCGACTTCGTCGAGCCCGGGCGACACCCGGCCCGCCAAGTCGGCCAGGCTCCAGGCGACGCGCAATGTGCGATCCAGGCCGCGGATGCTGACCATCCCATGGTCCAGCGCTGTCTTCAGCGGTGTCATCGCGGCGTTGCCAAGGCGAAACTTTCGCCGCAACAGCGTCCCGCTGACTTCGCCATTGGTGCGAAATCCGTGTGGTTGCCAACGCTCGGCGGCCGCGTCGCGGGCCGCCGACACCCGCCGGCGAACCTGCGCGGTGGATTCGGCGTCGGTGACCGTGAATGCCCCGGCGCGCACCGGATGCATCTCCACCCGCAGGTCGACCCGGTCCATCAAGGGCCCGGACAGCTTACCCAGATAACGCCGTTTGGCCGCCGCCGCGCAGATGCAGTCCCGCGGATCGGCCGGCGCGCACGGGCACAAGTTGGCGGCCAGCACCAGCTGGAAACGGGCCGGGTAACAGGCCACCCCGTCGCGGCGCGCCAGGCGAATCTCGCCGTCCTCCAACGGTGTTCGTAAAGCCTCCAGCGCGCTGACGCTGATCTCGGCGCACTCGTCGAGGAACAGGACCCCGCGATGCGCCCGGCTGACGGCGCCGGGGCGGGCCATCCCCGAACCCCCGCCGACGAGTGCCGCGACGCTGGAGCTGTGATGTGGCGCCACGAACGGCGGCCTGGTGATCAACGGCGTATCCGCCGACAGCAACCCGGCCACCGAGTGAATCGCGGTAACCTCGAGCGACTCGCTCTCCGACAGCGGCGGCAGCAATCCTGGAAGGCGTTGCGCCAACATCGTTTTGCCCACACCGGGTGGTCCCGTCAACATGAGATGATGCGCGCCGGCGGCCGCGACTTCCACCGCGAACCGCGCTTGCGCCTGTCCGACTACGTCGGCCAGATCCGCAGACGGCTCGGGGGCCGCATCCCCCGCGCTGATCCTGTGGTCCAGCCCACCGGAGCCGCCGAGCCAGCTTTGCAGTTGCCGCAGCGTGCGCACGCCCCAGACGTCGATCCCGTCGACCAGGCTGGCCTCCGCCAAGTTGTCCACCGGGACGATAACGGCCGGCCAGCCATCGCGTTTGGCGGCCAGGACGGCGGGCAGCACCCCGCGCACCGACCGCACCCGTCCGTCCAGCGACAGCTCGCCCAGCAGCACCGTCTTATCCAGGCGTTCCCAGGGGTGCTTTCGCTGCGCGGAAAGCACGGCCGCGGCCAGCGCGATGTCGTAGACCGATCCCATCTTCGGCAGCGTCGCGGGCGACAGCGCCAGCGTGAGCCGGGCCATGGGCCAGGTGTTGCCGCAATTGGTGACCGCCGCGCGGACCCGGTCCCGCGACTCCTGCAGGGCGGCATCGGGCAGGCCCACCAGGTGCACGCCCGGCAGGCCGGAGGTGATGTCGGCCTCGATTTCCACGATCGCGCCGTCCAATCCGCGCACCGCGACCGAGAATGCCCGTCCCAGCGCCATCAGCCGATTCCCTGCACGTGGGTGATCTCCGGGGTGCGCCGGCGCCCGATCCGCACACCGATCACGTCGATGCGCAGCGCCGCCCACCGCTGGTCCTGGCCGGCGAGCCAGAGCCCGGCCAGCCGGCGCAGCCGCCGGACCTTTCGCGGGGTCACCGCGTACGGCAGACCCCCGTAGCCGTCCCCGGTGCGGGTTTTGACCTCCACGAACACGACGGTGCGGGTGGCCTCGTCGGAGGCGATCACGTCGAGCTCGCCGTAGCGGCAGCGCCAGTTGCGGGCCAAGATCCGCAGGCCCATCCTCGTCAGCTGATCCACGGCGAGCGCCTCGCCCATCGCGCCCAGCTGAACCCGGGTCAAAGTCGTTTGGGTCGTCATGCGGGCCACGGTGCGCCCGGACCCCGACATGGCCGGCCGCCACCGGCGCCCGCGCCCTGCGGCAAGGGCCGGTTATCCCCAGTCCCGGGCCCATTCACAGCCGACGGCGGGGATGGTTACGTGATCCGGTCCGCCCTGGTGTACACGTTCATCGAGTCCTCCCGCAGGAACGCCACCAGCGTTATCCCCGCGTCCTCGGCCAAGGAGACCGCCAGCGACGACGGCGCCGACACCGCGGCCAGCACGGGAATCCCCGCCAGCACGGCCTTTTGCGTCAATTCGAACGACGCCCGGCCGCTGACCAGCAGCACGGAGGCCTGCAGCGGTATCCGCTGACGTTCCAGCGCCCAGCCGATGACCTTGTCGACCGCGTTGTGCCTGCCGATGTCCTCGCGCACCACCAGCGCCGTGCCGTCCACTGCGAACAACGCCGCGGCGTGCAGCCCACCGGTGCTGTCGAAAACCTTTTGGGCGGAACGAAGTTGGCCAGGCATCGCCTTGAGCGTGGCCGCGGCGACGGTCGAGGGATCCGCGCCGGGCGAGAAGCGACCGATCAGCCGGACCGCTTCCAGCGACGCCTTGCCGCAGACCCCGCACGACGAGGTGGTGTAGAAGTTGCGGGTGACATCGAGATCGGGCGGTTTGACCCCGGGTCCCAGGGCCACGTCCAAAACGTTGTAGGTGTTGGCTTCATCCTCGCCGCGCCCGCCGCAATAGCGGATGGTCAGCACGTCGCCGCGGCTCCCGATTACCCCCTCGGTGAGCAGAAAGCCTTGCGCGAGTTCGAAATCCGAGCCGGGCGTCCGCATGGTCACCGTGACCGGCGCGCCGTTGACGCGGATCTCCAACGGCTCCTCGACGGCCAGGGTTTCCGGTCGGGTGACGGCCCGGTCCGCGGTGAGATGATGCGCGCGCCGACGCGCCGTGACATGGCCCACTAGCGGACCGCGGCCGAACGCGCAAACCTCATGCAGTCAAACTACATTGGTTTGGCGCCCGGCCCACGGGAGCGGATTCGGCGGTCCCTATAACCTTGAGTCACACCGCCGACGCCAGCGCCGCCAAAGTCTCCGACGAGGAATACACCGGCCGCCACCCCAGTTGGGTCCGCGCCTTGGTCGTGTCCATCACCACCGACGTCCGCGCGGAATGCAGCCATTCCAGCATCGAAGGGACGAACGGCACCCGCGAAATCGCCGCCGACGCCGCCGAGGCGGCCACGGCGGGAACCCGTACCGGCCGGCCGCCCAGCGCCTTGGCCACCTGTGAAACCGTCACCAAGCCGTCGCCGGCGATGTTGTACGCCCCCGTCGGTGCCGGGGCCGTTGCCGCCAGCGCGATCGCCTCCGCGACGTCGTCGTGGTGGACCAGCTGCATGGGAAAACCGGGATCCGGCACGACCGGCTTCAATATCGGAGCCACCTTGGAAACGGCGCGCACCGGTCCCGGCAGCTGGTTCCACGGCATCGCGTCGGCCAAAGCGGTTGCCCCGGGCCCGGCGACGATGCATGGCCGCAGGGTGAACACCTCGAGCGACGAATCCTTGGTCACCTCAGCGAGCAGCGCCTCGCACGCGGCCTTCTGCTCGGAGTAGTAATGCTCGGCGGACCCCCGCACCGGCACGTCCTCGGTGAGCGGAACCGGGTTGTCCGAGTGGTAGCCGTACGCCGCCACCGACGAGGTGTAAACCAGGCGTCGCGGCCGCTCCGCGGCGACGGTCGCCTCGAACACGTTTCGGGTGCCCTGCAGATTGATGCGGGCGCTCTCCTCACGCGAGCCCATGATGATGAACGCCAGGTGGATCAGCACGTCGGCCCGTGCCACCAGCGCGTCGACGGCCTCGCGCTCGAGGATGTCGCCCTGCTGGTAAGTGGTTTTCACCCAGCCGCAGGCAGACGGGTCGAACGGCCGTCGTGCCATCCCGATGATGGTGTCCACCGTGGGCTCGCGTTCCAGCGCCGTCACCGCGGAGATACCGATCTCCCCGGTCGGCCCGGTCACCGCCACGGTCAGTCCCATTTCAGACGTCCTTCCCTCCCGCACCGTTCTGAAACCACGATGACAACGGTCGCGGGTCGCCGCGGCGACGATGAACTCGGTCGACCAGGCGATACGCGGTCACAAATGTCGATATTCTCGATGAAGGATCATGGGCACCCGACGCCAGGTAATCGATCGGCATTTCGACATACGGCGTGTGCGGCAGGTGTTGGCGACCGATAATCTACGGCGATCGCACGCGGGCCGAACACCGGCACGCAGGGATGGGGCACAACGTGGCAGACGAACCGGACGCCGTCGACGGTTCGATACCGGGCGGGGAGAAAGCCGACCCGGCGACCGTCTTCGCGGCCCTCGCCGAGATCATCTATCAAGGCTCGGACGCCACCCAGATGTATGCGGCCATCTGCGTCGCCGCGACCCTGGCCATCCGCGGCTGTGACCATGCCAGCCTGTTGGTGCGCGAAAACGACCGCTACATCACCGTTGGCGCGAGCGACCGGATCGCCCAGGTGATCGACGAGCTGGAACGACGCGCCGGCGACGGCCCGTGCATCGACGCGATCGAGGAGGAGACCCCCCAGATCGACACGGACCTGACCACGCCGTCCCTGTGGCCCAAGCTCGCGTCCGTCCTGGTGGCAGAGACACCGGTGCGTGGGGCCATGGGCTTTCGGCTCCTGGTCGACAAGCACAAAGGGGCCGCGCTGAACCTGTTCAGCGACACCCCCAACCTCTTCGACGCCGAGTCCGCCGGACGAGCGGCGGTGCTGGCATCTTTCGCCAGTGTGGCCATCAACGCGGTAGCCAAGGGCGAGGATGCCGCCAGCCTGCGACGGGGGCTGTTGAGCAACCGCGAGATCGGCAAGGCGGTCGGCATGCTCATGCTGCTGCACGAGTTGACCGAGGACCAGGCGTTCGACCTGCTGCGACGACACTCGCAGGCCCTGAACGTCAAGCTGGCCGAGGTGGCGCGGGCGGTCATCGACAATCGCGGTCAGCTGCCATCCAACGGGGAGAATCCGCCGCCGTTGGGCACCTAGCGCGGGCCGTTCGGGGCTATTCGGGCAGCCGCAACTCGGGCTTCTCGACCTCTTCGATGTTGACGTCCTTGAACGTCACCACCCGCACCTGCTTGACGAACCGCGCGGGACGGTACATGTCCCACACCCACGCATCCGACAGTCGCAACTCGAAGTACACCTCACCGTCGGCGTTGCGCGGGGTCATCTCCACGCTGTTGGCCAGATAGAAGCGCCGCTCCGTTTCCACGACGTAGCTGAACTGGCCGACGATGTCCTTGTATTCGCGGTACAGCGAGAGCTCCATCTCGGTTTCGTACTTTTCGAGATCTTCTGCACTCATCTGCCACTCATCTGCTCAGACGTCCCTCTCTGGGACCTCGTCCCATCTTTCCTCACCGGTATCCGTCCCGCTCGGCCGGAGGGTCCGGTTTGCATTCGGCCACCAGCCTGGCACCCGATCCGGTCGCCACCCGGCGGACGTTGATGAACGAATAGCGGTGCTGGGCGCAGGGGCCCAGCTCGGTCAGCGCCGTCGAGTGCGCCGGCGTGCTGTAACCCTTGTGGTCGGCGAAGCCGTAGCCGGGGTGGTCGGCGTCCATCGCGACCATCAGCCGATCGCGACTGACTTTGGCCAGCACGCTGGCCGCGGCGATGCACGCGGCCACGGCGTCCCCGCCGATGACCGGCAGCGACGGCATCGGCAGGCCGGGCACGCGAAAGCCGTCGCTGAGCACATAACCCGGACGCAAGGACAGCCCGGCCACCGCGCGGCGCATGCCCTCGATGTTGGCCACATGCACCCCCCGCCGGTCGACCTCTTCCGAGGGGATGAACACCACGTGGAAGGCCAGCGCGTAACGGCAGATCAAGGGGAACAGCTTCTCCCGCACCTTCTCGGTGAGCTTCTTCGAATCATCAAGGGCCGCAAGGCTTTCCAGCCGTCCCGACCCGAGCACACAGGCCGCCACCACCAGCGGGCCCGCGCAGGCGCCGCGGCCCACCTCGTCCACCCCGGCCACCGGCCCGAGACCGCTGCGGTACAGCGCGGATTCCAGGGTGCGCATCCCCCGCAAACCCCCAGACTTGCGGATCACCGTCCGCGGCGGCCACGTGGTGGTCATGGCTACTGACTCTGCTGGGGGTTCACCGATCCCACGCCGCCCCACCGCGACGGCGGCCAGACAATGAACCTGGCCTTGCCGATGACGTTGCCAATCGGCACGGTGCCCGAATTCGGGTCGCCGGTGCACAGGATGCCCTTGAGGGCTTCGGCCGGGACGCTGGTGCAGTGGGCCCGCGAGTCCGCAGAGTGCGTCCGGTTATCACCCATCACCCACAGCCGCCCGGCCGGGACGGTAACCGGCCCGAACTCGCTGCCCAGGCACGGGTACATCGACGGCTTGGCCATCATGGTGTCCGGATCGAGATAGGGCTCCTTGAGCGGCTTGCCGTCGACCGTCAACCCGGTATCGGCCCGGCACCGCACCGTCTGTCCCCCGACCGCGATGACCCGCTTGACCAGGTCGTTTTCGTCGGGGGGCACGAAACCGATGAACGACAGCGCGTTCTGCATCCAGCGCAGCGCGGTGTTGTCCGACCGGATGGACTTGTATCCGGCGTTCCACGACGGCGGTCCCTTGAAGACGATGACATCGCCGGGCCGCGGCTGGCCGAAACGGTACGTGACCTTGTCCACCATGATCCGGTCGCCGACGCAGCCCGTACATCCGTGCAGGGTGGGCTCCATGGATTCCGACGGAATCAGATACGGGCGGGCGATGAACGTCAGCATGACGTAATAGAGCACCACCGCGACCAGCGCCAGGATCGCGAGTTCGCGCACCGTGGACTTCTTCTTGCGCTCCGGCTCGGCCGCCTCGGGGGCAGCCGTGGGCGGGGTGCCCTCGGGGGGAGCGTCGGGGGCGCGGGTAGAGACCTTCGGCTCCGGCCGGCCAGCGTCGGACTGGGGCTCAGGTGAGTCCGTGGTATCGGTCACGAGATCAGCGTAGTCAGCACGCTTGGCGGCTTTGGTAAAGCGCCCCCGAACCGATCAGGCGACCCGGAAGGGCCGCCAAGGCGCGCCCTGTCAGCGCTTCTCCTTGATCTTGGCCTTCTTGCCGCGAAGTTCACGCAGGTAGTACAGCTTGGCGCGGCGGACATCGCCACGGGTCACCACCTCGATATGGTCGATGTTCGGCGAATGCACGGGGAAGGTGCGCTCGACGCCGACGCCATAGCTCTCCTTGCGCACGGTGAACGTCTCGCGGATGCCTCCGCCCTGTCGGCGGATCACCACGCCCTTGAACACCTGGATACGCTCCTTGGCGCCCTCGATGACCTTGACGTGCACGTTGATGGTGTCACCCGGGCTGAAGGCCGGGATGTCGTCGCGCAGCGACGCCTGGTCGACGAAGTCCAGCCTGTTCATCGTGAGAACACACTTCCTTGCGGTCGCGGCTTGCGACGGCTGCCCGCACGCGGTCGTGGGGCGGTCATCAAGCCGATGGTTTCGGGCTTTTAGGGCGTATCTCGCAGCGGCCAGCAAGCAATCCGGCCCGCTGACGGGTTCGAGACAACCCAGCAATTGTGCCAGACGGCCCGCGTGCATTGAAAATCACATGTAAACGTCGCGGTTCATAACGGGCCGAAGACGCTGGTGGGTGGTACATATGACTGGGGTCAATCCGCGCTAGTCGAACCCGAACTCTGGCGCCGGGGCAGACGGCGATGCGGCCCAGTGCACGTTTACGCCCGATCAGACCAGGGAGACCGACGCATGCGCGCCCGCCCGTTCACCGTGCTCACCGCCATGGCGGCGGTGACCCTGGTGTTGGCCGGCTGCGACGAGGCGTTGCTCGAGCCACAGGCGCGGGGGAAGGCATCCGAGAATCCGGGACACAGCGCGCCCGTTCGTCCGTCGCCCCTGCCGGAGACGATCCAGCTGCTGCTGGACACCGTCCCGCTGCACGGGTCACCGCAGGCGCTGCCCTTCACGGTGTTCGGGGGTCTACCGGGACGAATCCAGCAGGCCATCGACGGAGCCGCCGCCGCCGGGGCCACGCTTTCGATCGCCGTCCTCGATCGCAAGACGCACGAGCTGGTTTCCAACGGCAGTGCTCAAATTGTCGGCACCGCGTCGGTGGCCAAGCTCTTCATCGCCGACGATCTGCTGCTGGCCGAGGCCGAGGGCAGAACCAAGTTGTCCCCCGATGACCGCCAGGCCTTGGACGTCATGTTGCAGTCATCCGATGACGGAGCGGCCGAGAAGTTCTGGGGTCAGGGCGGCGGCCCCAACATCATCACCCAGGTCGCGTCCCGGTACGGGTTGTCGTCCACCACGCCACCCAGCGACGGACGCTGGTGGAACACGATGAGCTCGCTGACCGACCTGATCCACTACTACGACATGCTGCTTGACGGGTCAGGCGGGCTGCCGGCTGAGCGGGCCAAGATCATCCTCAACGATCTCGCCCGGTCCACGCCGACCGGAATCGACGGCTACCCGCAGCGGTTCGGCATTCCAGAGGGCCTGTTCGCAGAACCGGTGGCCGTCAAGCAGGGCTGGATGTGCTGCATCGGCACCGACTGGGTGCACCTGTCGACCGGTGTGATCGGCGCGGATCACCGCTACGTGATGGTGGTGCAGTCGCTGCAGTCCTCCGACGACGCCACCGCGCGGCAGACGATCACCCAGGCCGTCCGGGCGATATTTCCCAACGGCCGGATCTGACCCCTCTCTGACGGCGGCTAATCGCTCAACAGGTCGGGGCGGCGCTCCCGTGTGCGCTGCAGCGACACCTCCCGGCGCCAGGCGGCGATTCGCGCATGGTCGCCGGATAGCAGAACCTCGGGGACGTCGAGGCCGCGCCAGGTCGTCGGCCGGGTGTAGCTGGGCCCCTCCAGCGCCCTGTCCAGGGCCGGCGAGTGCGAATCATCGCGATGCGACGCAGGATTGCCCAGAACGCCGCCCAGCAGCCGCAGCACGGCTTCGATCATCACCACTGCCGCCGCCTCTCCGCCCGCCAACACGTAGTCGCCGATCGAGACTTCCTCGACCCGCATCCGCCGGGCCGCATCCTCGATGACCCGCTGGTCGATGCCCTCGTACCGCCCGCACGCGAACACCAGGTGCTTCTCGGTCGTCCAGCGCTGGGCGGTCGCCTGCGTGAACAGCGAACCGGCCGGAGTCGGGACAATCAAAACCGTTTCGGCGGAACACGTTTCATCCAACGCCTCACCCCATACCGGTGCCTTCATCACCATCCCGGGTCCGCCGCCGTAGGGTGCGTCGTCCACCGAGTGGTGCACGTCGTGGGTCCAACGCCGCAAGTCGCGCACGTGCAAATCGACCAGGCCCGACGCAATCGCCTTGCCCGGCAACGATTGTCGCAGGGGGTCCAGATAGGCCGGGAAAATCGTTATCACGTCGATTCGCATACCGCACGCACCTACTACCTGAGATCCAGCAGTCCCTCGGGGGGATCGATCTCGACGACACCCTTGCCCGAGCGGTCGTCCAGTGAAACCGACGTCACGATCGCGCCGACGAAAGGCACCAACACTTCTGCGCCGCCGGAGCCGTCGGTGGCGCGCCGCACCGCCAACAGCTCACCGGCCGCGGTGTGCAGCACCTCGGCGACGACGCCGACGTCTTGCCCCGTCGTCGTCCGGACATGAAGGCCTTCGAGCTGGTGGTCGTAGTAGGTGTCCGGCTCGTCGATCGGCGGCAGCTCATCGGAGTCCACGACGAACAAACTGCCGCGCAACGCGTCGGCGGCGTCGCGGTCGTCCACCCCGGCCAAACGGACCAGCAGCCGCCCACCGTGCTCGCGCACCTGGTCGACGACAAAGCTGCGTTCACCGCCGCCGCGAGAAATCTTGGCGCGCAACGTGTTACCCGGAGCGAACCGGGCGGCGGGATCGTCGGTGCGTATCTCCACGACCACCTCGCCGCTGATGCCGTGCGCCCTGACCACGCGCCCGACCGTTAACTCCAAGGGAGTTCCATGAACAGCGCTGGCCTACTGGTCGGTGTCCACCACGTCGACGCGGATACCGCGGCCACCAATCCCGGCGACCAGCGTGCGTAACGCGGTTGCGGTGCGCCCGCCGCGACCGATCACCTTGCCCAGATCGTCGGGATGGACGTGCACCTCCACGGTGCGCCCACGCCGACTGGTCACCATGTCCACCCGGACATCGTCGGGATTGTCGACGATCCCGCGGACCAGATGCTCGACAGCGTCAACGACGACCGTGCTCACGTCGGTCAGCCTTCCGCAGACGGCTGGGTCGGCTGGGTCGGCTCGGACTGCTCGCCGCCCTCGGCCGGCGCGGGGTCGGCGGGCGCGGCGTCGGCCGCCGTCTCGTCAGCGGCTTCGGTAGCGGCTTCGGGGGACGCCTCGGCGCCAGCTTCGGGTGCCGCCTTGGCGGCCTTCTTGGCCGGGGCCTTCTTCTTCGGCCTGGCGGCCTCCGTGGTGGGCGCGCCGTCGGCCTCGGCCAGCGCGGCGTTGAACAGCTCCAGCTTGGTGGGCTTGGCCGGCGCGGACTTCAGGCGGCCCTCGGCGCCGGGCACCCCCTTGAACTTCTGCCAGTCACCAGTGATCTTCAGCAGCTTGAGGACGGGCTCGGTCGGCTGGGCCCCCACCGACAGCCAGTACTGGGCGCGCTCGGAGTTGATCTCGATGAGGCTCGGGTCTTCCTTCGGGTGATACCGGCCGATGACCTCGATCGAGCGGCCGTCGCGGCGGGTCCGGGCGTCGGCGACGGCGATGCGGTACTGGGGATTGCGGATTTTGCCAAGCCGAGTGAGCTTGATCTTCACAGCCATGGTTAAGCGACTTCTCCTGATACGTGTCACGCTGCAATTCAGCGACCCGGGCGGGATGCCGGGGTCCGGTTTTGCCTCGCGTGTATGACCGGCCGAACGAGCACCCGACAGAGGTGGGTCGCGCAGCGGACAGCCGCCTATTGTGCCAGAACGAAGGTCCCCGAAAGAAATGCGCCGGAAATTCGGCCGACGGCCCTCACATGACCTTCTGGAAGACCTTCGTCGCGACCCGGCGAGTCATCCGCCAACCCTCGGGGATGCGGACGAACTCGTCGTCGTACCAGAGCCCGCAGAAAAGCGCCTGGTCCTTTTCGCCGGGAAGCACCATCGGGTTGAAGCAGATCACGCGTGACGACGCGCTATCCCCATCGATGCGCACGGAGAAGTTGCCGAGCATGTGCGCATACACCGGGAAGGTCGGCAGCACCTGCGCCAGCCACGCCTTCACCTCGGGATAACGGCCGTCGATGCCTCCCAGCGCCCGATAGTCGATGTAGGCATCCGGCGTGAACACCAGGTCGAGGTCGTCGAATCGGCGGTTGTCGATGGCGGTGGAGTAGTCCACCAGCAGTTGTTGAATTTCCAGCCGATCCGAGATTTCTTGCAGGCTCAACATGGCTTGATTGAACACGATCCGCGCGACCGGGTCAGTTTTCTCAGCGCTCACGACTGGGTGCCGTGTGCCGGCCTACTGATCGATGCGGGAGCAGACGTGGGTTATGCCCGGACCGGTGGCCCCGAAGTGCCCATCCGCTTCGATTGACGCGGCTTAGCCATAAGCAACAACATCCGACCGACTGCTGGCCAGCGCGTGAGGTAGTCGGCAACGCGATCCTGCACCACCTTCTGGGGCGTGGGCAGCAGGTTTTCGATGTGATCGTCTCGGCCTGCGGGCGCATACAGCCTCCACTCTCCGCGTATGCCCTTGAGCGCATGAGTACCGCGATCTTGGAAGGCGATCCCGGAACCATTGACCAGATCCTTGACGGTGCTCGACACGAGCACCTCTCCTGCGTTGGCCAGGGCGGCAATTCGTGCTCCGATGTGGACTGCAATGCCACCGATGTCGTCGCCGCGCGGCTCGCACTCGCCGGTGTGCAAGCCGCTTCGAACGTCGATGCCCAATTCCGGCATGCGTTCAGCGAGAGTGGTGGCACAGCGGAGCGCACGGGTCGGGCCGTCGAACGTGGCCAGGAACCCGTCGCCGGTGTGTTTTATGACGCGACCTTGGAAGCGGGTAATTTCGGCGCGGGCGATCTCATCGTGCCGCTCGAGCAATTCACGCCAGCGTTGGTCTCCGAGCTCAGTTGCGCGTCCGGTGGAATCGACGATGTCGGTGAACAGCACCGTGGCCAAGACGCGGTCGACAGCGTGCTCGTGGCGCTGACCGGTGAGGAACTCCTCGACCTCACCGGTGATCGACTTGATGTCCCCCACCCCGGGCCAGTGGTCGGCGCCATCGAGTTCGACAAGCCGTGCCCCTGGGATGTTCGCGGCCAACTCGCGCCCGTACTCAACCGGGACTACCTCGTCTCTACGCTGCAAAACAAGGGTAGGAACACGCACGCTTCCCAAGATGTCGCGGACATCGACCTGAGTAATACCCGCCTGCCACGCAATAAGCGCCATCCTGGGGCTCATGCCAGCTCTTTCCAGGGCGCCAACGGCCCTGCGGTAAAGGGCGCTGCGACTAACGCTGGGCGCCGCCCAATCGATCGTGCGTCCCTCCCCCCAGTGGTCGATTGAAGCCCGGAGGCCGGTCACATGCTCGATCCATTTAGCCCGACCAGGCGAACCATCGTCGTCAACGGACCCGGCGGCGAACGCACCATACAGGACCAGCGCATGGACACGCTCGGGATAACTCGCGGCGAAGAGCACACTGATCGCGCCGCCCTCAGAAAACCCAAACAACGCCGCTCGGTCACTGCCAGCCGCATCCAGGACGGCACACAAGTCGTCGGCGCGGCTTTCCAGGGTCGGCACTGCATCGACGGGGTCCGAGAGACCCGTGCCGAGCTTGTCGTACAAAATCACTCGAGCGAACGATGCCAGGTCGCCGACGAACGACACCCAACCTGGATCGCCCCAGAGCATGTCGACATGCGAGAACCAGCCCGGAACGATCACCAAGTCCGTCGGACCGTCCCCGACCACCTGGTAGGCGAGGTTTCCTTGCGGGCCTTTTGCGTAGCGCGTCTCCGGCTGACGGACCATCGCTCGAAAGTATCCCACCCCCTTTGGCTGGAAACGACCTTTCCGAGCTCGTCCCACCATGCGCCGGCCTTAGACCTTGGTCGACTGGCCGCGGGGAATCGCGCCCCTGCCCTTCCAACCCTTCAGCAGCGCAGCTGCAGCCGTGTCACGTGAACAGGTACGTTTTATCTGCCTGCGGTGGAGTAGTCCACGAGCAGCTGCTGGATCTCCAGACGGTCCGAGATCTCTTCCAGGCTCAGCATGTCGTTGATTCAACACGATCCCGCGGCGCGGCGCGGTGGTCGGGCTGGCTCGGTGGGAGAGCGCGGGCCGCGTTGCGGTAGCTGCTGGGACCGCAGCCGAACCACCGCCGACACGATCGGGTGAGCACGCTTTGCTCGGCGTAGCCGAGTTCTCGTGTCAGGTGCGACAGGCTGATGTCGGTGTCGCGCAGGTAGTGTTCGGCGGTTTCGCGGCGCACGCTATCGATGAGTGCGCCGAAGGTGGTTTTCTCCGCGGACAGACGGCGGTGCAGTGCCCTGGGATGCAGATCGAACTGGGCGGCGATCAGCTCGAGGCTGGCGGTGCCGGTGGGCAGGAGTTGGCGGACCATCCTGCGCACCGACTGGGTCATGCCGGGTTGGCGGTGTGTGGTGATTCCGGTCAAGTACTGCACGACCGCTTGATGGGCGAGCGCGTCCTGGTTGAGCGAGCGCGCGAGATCGGCGGTGCGGAAGGTGAAGCCCGCTCTTGGTTGCGTGAAGCACGGCCGGCAGCCGAAGTAGATGAGATAGTCGGCGGTCGCGGTGAGCGGCTGGTGGGGGAGGTGCACCGACAACGGTGCGTACTGCGCGCCGAGCAGGAACCGCAACACCCGCAGTGACACCCCGAGGGACAATTCGGTGGTCTGTGGGTGCGGGGGTGGCCGCTCGATCAGAACGTTGAATGCATAGAACGACTGTCCGGCGTCGGCACTCTGGGTAATGCGCGCGGAGATGGCCGGGCTGTAAGCCGCCAGGAATGTTTCGACAATCGTGAAGGCGTCGCCGACGGTGGCCGCGGTGCGCGCGGCCACCCCGAGCGGGCCGAGGATTTCGATGCCCTGCCGCAGCGCCAAGCGCCGCCCGAAATCCGGGGTTGAGGTGGCTGCCGCCGCCGTCTCAACGGCCACGATGAGGCTGCGGTAGGGCAGAAAGACTTCGTGCTCGCCGACGTCTTGGGGCCGGATGCCGGCAGCGCGCAGCAGCTCGACCGGATCGCCGCCCAGTTCGACGACTAGGCGCGGATAGCCCGACAGCGACGTTCCGCGCACCACGGACATGTCAACAAATGTCAAATAATCGTCCACAACTGTCAAGACTTCGGTGTTGGCGCGGCCGCATCCTGAAAGCCAACGAGGCAACCCGAGGAAAGGACCACCCCCATGAGCTTCGACACGGTCATCCGCAACGGCCGCTGGTTCGACGGCACCGGCGCACCGTCGGCGATCCGCAACATCGGCATCCGTGACGGTCATGTCGCGGCCGTCAGCGCGCTGCCGCTCGACGAATTCGGCTGCCAGCAGGTGATCGACGCCGAGGGCAAGTGGGTGCTGCCCGGCATGGTCGACATCCACACGCACTACGACGTCGAGGTGCTTGGCGGCCCGTCGCTGTCGGAGTCGCTGCGCCACGGCATAACGACAGTGATGGTGGGTTCGTGTTCGCTGTCGACCATCCACGTCGACGGCCAAGACGCCGGTGACCTGTTCGGCCGGGTGGAGGCCATCCCGCGCGAGCACGTCATCAACACGATTGACCAGCACAAGACCTGGAATAGCTGCGAGGAGTACATCGCCGCGCTAGAGGCGCGGCCGCTGGGGCCCAATGTCGCTGCCTTCATCGGGCATTCGGACATGCGGGCCGCAACGATGGGCTTGGACCGCGCCACACGCAAGCAAGTGCGTCCAACCAAGGCCGAGCAGGCCCGGATGGAGCAGATGCTTGCCGACGCGCTACGGGCCGGGTTTGTTGGCATGTCGTCGCAGCAACTGCTCTTCGACAAGCTGGACGGCGAGACCTGCCGCTCGCGCACTCTGCCCTCCACGTATGCCAAACCTCGGGAACTGCGGCGGCTGAAGTCCCTGCTGCGACGCAGCGGACGGGTCTTGCAGGCCGGCCCCGACATCCAGAACCCGTTCAACATCGGCTCCCAGACGGTGCAGTCGCTGGGCATCTTCCGCAGGCCGCTGAAGACCAGCCTGCTATCGGCCGCTGACATCAAGGCCAACCCGTGGCTGATCGCGATGATGGGCCCGGCGTCCCGCCTCGTCACCAAGCTGGGCGGCAACTTCCGGTGGCAGCACCTGCCGGTGCCATTCGAGGTCTACGCCGACGGCATCGACCTGGTGATCTTTGAGGAGTTCGGCTCCGGCGCGGCCGCCATGCATCTGAAAGAACAAGTGACCGACCGCAACGACCTGCTGCGCGATCAGGACTACCGTCGGCGATTCCGCAAGGACTACGACAGCAAGTACGGGCTGCGAGTGTGGCACCGCGACTTCTTCGACGCCGAGATCGTCGAATGCCCCGACCCGTCCGTGATCGGAAAGTCGTTCGGGCAGGTCGGAATTGACCGCGGCGGGCTGCACCCCGTCGACGCATTCCTCGACCTGGTCGTCGAGCACGGCACCGCGCTGCGGTGGCGCACCACGATCTCCAACCACCGCCCCGAGGTGCTCAAGAAGATGGCCCGCGAGCCGGGCATCCAGATGGGCTTCTCCGATGCCGGCGCACACCTACGCAACATGGCGTTCTACAACTTCGGGCTGCGACTGCTGCGCCACGTCCACGACACCCAGAAAGCCGGCACGCCATTCATGACCGTCGAGCAGGCGGTGCACCGGCTCACCGGCGAACTGGCCGACTGGTATCAGATCGACGCCGGCCATCTGCGGATGGGTGACCGCGCCGACCTGGTGATCGTCGACCCCGCACACCTCGACGACTCGCTGGACAGCTACACCGAGGAGAAGGTCGAGCAGTACGGCGGACTGTCGCGGATGGTCAACCGCAACGACAACACCGTCACCGCCGTCCTCGTCACCGGACAAGCGGTGTTCCTCAACGGGCAGCCCACCGAGGTGCTCGGCACGCAACGCACCGGCAGCTTCCTGCGCGCCAACACCACCACCCCCGCGAGCACCCGGACCGCGGCCGAGCCGGTTGCCACCGCCGTGTAGCCGACGTGCCTGTGGCGGGCGCCGTCGCGGCGGGACAGGAATTCGGTTAACACCTTCCTGTCCCGCCGCCTGCGTGTACG
>Ga0335076_10001576_pt1 | contig 22137 bp, 14 predicted proteins | sample Lox_Sample_25_FD_206717 | JGI IMG/M metagenome (GOLD analysis project Ga0335076, IMG submission 206717) | Soil microbial communities from Loxahatchee National Wildlife Refuge, Florida, United States - Lox_Sample_2.5 | ecosystem: Environmental > Terrestrial > Soil > Wetlands | place: USA... | reverse complement strand
GTTCGGATTAGATCACCCAGGGATTCTTGCTGCGGTGGGCAAGCGCACCGTGCACGCGTTACTTCAGGCCTTCCACCAAGTAAAGATCTGCAAGCGTTCGATGGAAGCCATAAACGTAAGTCTTTCCGTCCGGCGTGACGAGAATCGGGCCGATGGTGGAGAGCCCCGTCGGATCGATCGGAATGATTTGCTTCCACAGAGTTTTCTTTCCCGTGGCCAGCTCCAACTGATAAACCTTGGCGGGCACTTCGCCTGTGCGATATAGAAATAAAGAACGGCTGTCCTGCTTCCAGCTGATCAGCTGGTCTCCCGCCTCGAATCCGCTGATTGGGCGGGGATCGCCTCCGCTTGCGGAGTACAAGTATCCCTTCTGGTCGGGTCCGATGCCCGCGATCGTCTGCCCATCGGGCGAAACGGCAAAGGAAACAGCGTCGACTCCCTCCGGAGAAATCGCCTGTGGTTTCCCACCCGAAAGGCCTTGCACGTAGAGTCGCACGCCGTGATCGAGCTCGTTTCCGGAAAAAACAATATGCTTGCCATCAGGAAACCAGCGCGCCCACTGATGATTGATGGAATCGTTGGTGAGTTGTGTAGTTTCTCCCGCGCCGGTGGGCAGCAGGCGCAGCTGCTCCGGGGAGCTGGGAGTCTGCGCGATTACCCATTTCTGGTCGGGCGAGAGCGCGTTGGCAGCGCCTTCGCCAAGCCGGATTGCCGGGGAGCCGTCCGTGCTGCGAATGTAAACTGCGTAAGTCAGTTCTTTGGTGTTTGCGTACTGCACGCCGCCGCCCACGCCTTCTTCATCAAAAAGCAGCGTCTTGCCATCAGCCGAGATGTCAGCCGGGTAGGAATAATCAAGCCAGGAAAGGTCCCGTTCCCTTGGTTCTTCTCCATAACGCACCAGAACTTCGCGGCGGCGGCCGGAACGCGCCAGCAGAACACGCCCGTCGCGCCAAATGTCGAATATTACGATGGAGCCAGGTATGCGGGTGACCAGGCGTTCTTCGCCGGCCAGGTTGACCGCGGAGAGATAGTGATCAAGACCCAGCTCACTGGCCGTGAACCAGACTTCCTGACCATCCGGAGACCATGCCAAGCCTTGCGTGCCATACCAATCACGGGTCAGCTTTTTCTTCTTGCCGGAGAGATCAACCACCGCGACCGATCCGCCATCATCTCCCTGATTGGGGTGATCCATAAAAGCGACGTAATCACCCTTTGGAGAAACCCGAGGATAGCTGATCCATCCCCCGGTTGTTTCGTACAGAACTTTGCCAATGGGAAATTCCAGGCGGTCGCGGCCGCCAACATTGCGCACAACCGCCAGATTGTTTCCGTCGGGCGACCAATCCGCCCATTCGACGTCTTCGAGCACTGGCCGGGGTGCTCCGCCCGCTAGCGGCGCTCGCGCCAGAGTCCCCACGCTTACCCAGGTCCCAACCGGGTGGCTGCCCAGGGAGAGCGCCATCTCGCCCGCGGAGGAAACCGCAAGCAGTTCAGCCCGACCCAATCCAAGCGACCGCGATTCCACGGTGCCCTGGCGCGCGGCGAAGGTCTCGACCGGATTGCCCTGCCAGGCGGCGCTATACAAAATTGTCTGTCCATCGGGGGCAAATCGGGCCGAGCGAATTTCGCCGCGACGGAAGGTGATCTCGTGATAAAGCGGCGCGCTGGCCGCTGCCGTTCCCCACAGACGCTTGCCCACCAATAGTCCAGCGGCTAAACCGATCAGCAAGCCGGCAAAGGCCAGAGCCGGCCAAAGACGGCGAGATTTGCGCTCCTCCCCGGAAATAGCCACCGTGGCAATTTTCGTGCTGCTGGTTTTTGCGGCGCTGACCTGGGTCGACGAAGAGTCTCCGCTCCGCACACTGGACGTGTCGCTGTCGCGCTTCAGGCGCTTAAGATCCGCACGCAACTCGGCTGCACTCTGGCAGCGCAGCTCCCGGTCTTTCTCCAGCGCCTTGTTCAGAATTGGCTCCATTTGCGCAGGCAGGCCGGGATTCAGCTGCACCGCCGGAACTGGCAGCTTGTTCAGAATGGCATCGAAAACAACGGCCGAGGTCGCCCCAGAAAACGGCTGTTTGCCGGTCGACATTTCATAGAGCACCACGCCAAAGGAAAACAAATCAGCGCGGTGATCGAGCGTTTCGCCTCTCGCCTGCTCGGGCGACATGTAGCCAATCGTTCCCATGGCAGTGCCTGGAGTCGTCAGCTGCTCGGAGCTGACAGCCGTCGGCGCACTCAGGGAAGCGGTTGGGCCATCCAGGACATGGCTGCTTTGTGGGGTGAGCTTTGCGAGGCCGAAATCGAGCACTTTGGCTTGGCCTCGCCGTGTCACGAAGATGTTTGCCGGTTTGACGTCGCGGTGGACGATGCCGCTGCTGTGAGCGGCGTCGAGCGCATCGGCAATCTGGATTCCCAGGTCGAGCAGCTGCCCGGTCTTGAGCGGACGGCCTTCGATCAGGTGTTTCAGGGTGGTTCCATCCAGAAACTCCATGGCGATGAAGGCTTGCCCATTTTCCTCGCCGATGTCGTAGACGGTGCAGATGTTGGGATGGTTAAGCGCCGAGGCTGCCTGCGCTTCCCGCTGAAAACGGCTCAGTACCTGGGGATCGCGGGCGACCTCATCGGGCAGAAATTTCAGGGCAACAAAGCGCCGCAGCCGGGTGTCTTCGGCTTTATAAACCACGCCCATCCCGCCGCCACCGAGCTTTTCGACAATGCGGTAGTGCGAGACGACTTGGCCGATCATTGCGTCAGAATGTTACGTTGGCGAAACTCAGCAAGTCAATGAAGGATGCAGGGCGGAGAACTCTGGCCAAGTGCCATCATGTATGCTCTCACGCATGGATCTCGTCACCCTCACGCGGCAGCTGGTGGAAATCGAGTCCATCACCGGCAATGAAGGGGCGGTCGGAAACTTTTTGTTCGAGCATCTGGTGCAGCGCGGATTCCATGCGCGCAAAATGCCGGTCGAGGGCGCGCGCCAGAATGTGTACGCTACCTGCCCTGAACAACCGCATCCGCAAGTGGTATTTTCCACGCACATGGATACGGTGCCACCGTTCATCCCCTTCTCCGAGGACGCGGACCGGGTTTACGGGCGAGGTTCCTGCGACGCCAAAGGGATTATTGCGGCACAGATCGCCGCGGCGGAATCGCTGCGCCGGGAGGGAATCTATCCTGGTCTGCTATTCGTAGTCGGCGAAGAAAAAGACAGTCTGGGGGCGAAAGTCGCCAACCAGCAATCGCCGGGGTGCAAGTTTCTGATCAACGGCGAGCCGACTGAAAACAAGCTGGCCATCGCATCGAAAGGTACCCTGCGCGTGGAGATCATCGCCGAAGGGCGCATGGCGCATTCGGCGTATCCGGAGCTTGGCGAATCGGCGATCGACAAGTTGCTCGAAGCGCTGGATCGTGTGCGCACTCTGAAGTTGCCGGTTACGGAAGGTATCGGCCCGTGCACCATGAACATCGGCGTGATCGAAGGCGGCCGCGCGCCCAATGTAATTTCCGACCGCGCCAGAGCGCAACTACTCTACCGGCTGGTCGGACCGTCGGATGGTCTGCGCCGCGAGATCGTCGCTGCCGTGGGCAATCTGGCAAAAGTAGAATTTGTGCTGGAGATCCCCTTCATCCGCCTGCGCACCCTCGATGGCCTGCCCACGATAGTGGCGTCGTTCACTACCGACATTCCCACGCTCAGCAACTGGGGTGAGCCGCTGCTGATCGGGCCAGGCTCGATTCACGTGGCGCACACGGAGGGCGAGTATGTCGGGAAAAAGGAACTGAGTGAGGCCGTGAAGCTGTATCGCATGATTGCGAAGCGGCTGACCCAAACGCAGAACGCAGAAGTCAGAGTACAGAAATAACGGGCGCGCCAATGTCCTGGTGCATGTAATGGGTGCCCGTGGTCGGCAAAAGGGCCCAGTCTTCGAGCGGCTAGTTCCCAGTTCGCGCCCGCAAAACAGTTACACTTGCAATATGAGCACTACCACCCTGAACTCTCTCGCCCGCGCCTCTTCGGCTTATCTGCGCTCGGCCATGCATCAGCCCATCCAGTGGCATGAGTGGGGCGACGAAGCGTTTGCCGCCGCAAAGCGTGACAACAAGCCCATCCTGCTCGATATCGGCGCGGTGTGGTGCCACTGGTGCCACGTGATGGACCGCGAGTCCTACGACGATCCTGAAATTGCTGCCATCGTGAACCAGCATTTCATCGCGGTGAAAGTCGACCGCGACGAGCGCCCCGACATCGACAGCCGCTATCAAATCGCAGTGCAAGCCGTCAGCGGGCAGGGCGGATGGCCGCTCACCGCATTTCTTACGCCCGATGGCAAACCTTTTTACGGCGGAACGTATTTTCCTCCCAATGAGGGTTACGGACGCCCCAGCTTTCGCCGCGTACTGCTCAGCATCGCCAACGCCTATAAGGAGAAGCATGGCGACGTGGTCGATCAAGCGAAGTTAGTCGAAGGTGCGATCGCGAATGCGGAATCTCCGGCTGGCAAAGGCGAGGTTTCATCGCAAATCGTCGCCGATATCGTGCAGTCCGCGCTCGGCATGTTCGATGCCCGCAACGGAGGTTTCGGCAGCGCGCCGAAGTTCCCCCACTCCTCAATTCTCGATCTGCTGATCGATCAATACGGCCAAACTGGAGAGGATCAGTTGCGCGAAGTTTTCGTTACTACGCTCGAAAAAATGGCGCGCGGCGGCGTTTACGACCAGCTGGCGGGGGGTTTTCACCGTTATTCAGTCGATGAACGCTGGATTGTCCCGCATTTCGAGAAGATGTCCTACGACAACTCCGAATTGCTGAAGAATTATGTTCATGCCTATCAGGCGACCGGCTCTGAGTTTCTTGCGGGCGTTGCCCGCGACATCATCCGCTGGATGGATGAATGGCTGAGCGACCGCGAACATGCTGGCTTCTATTCCTCGCAGGACGCCGACTATTCCATGGACGATGACGGCGATTATTTCACTTGGACTGTGGGCGAAGTCAAAGCCGTTCTCACGGAAGAAGAAGGTGCTGTCGCTTGCCTGCATTACGACATCAACGAAGTCGGCGAGATGCACCACGATCCCGCAAAAAATGTGCTTTACGTCCGCGCCTCGATTGAAGAGATCGCCAGGCGTCTGAGTCTTGCACCTGCAAGAGTCGAGGATCTCCTGGAATCGGCAAAGAAAAAAATGTATGCCGCTCGGCTGCAGCGGCCCACGCCTTACGTGGACAAAACTGTCTATGTAAGCTGGAACGCGCTGTGCATTTCTGCGTATCTCGAGGCTGCAAAAGTGCTCGACCTCGACGCCGCGCGGCATTTTGCGCTGCGGTCGCTTGACCGAATCCTGAGCGCGGGATGGAACGCCGAAGGCGGCCTCGCGCACGTGATCGCATACTCTGACCCCGCCGCCGAGCATCGCGCCGTTCCCGGAATGCTCGATGATTACGCCTTTACAGCAATCGCCTGCCTGGACGCTTACGAGGCCACCTCTGATCTCACCTATTTCAACTTCGCCCGCGCTATCGCGGATGCCATGGTAGCTCGTTTCTTTGATCCAGCTTCGGGCGGATTTTTCGACTCGGAAACATTGCCGGATGAGAAAGCCTTGGGCGTGCTGGGCGCGCGCCGCAAGCCGTTTCAGGATTCGCCGACGCCGGCTGGCAATCCCATGGCAGCGATTGCTTTGTTGCGGCTTCACGCCTATATGAACGATCCGCTTTATCGCGAAAAGGCCGAACAAACCCTGGAAGTTTTGGCCGGATCAGCCGGCAAGTACGGAATCTTTGCGGCTACTTATGGGATCGCGGTCATTTACCTGACGCGGCCCCACACTCAAGTTGTGGTCGTGGGTAGTGATGATCTCGCTGGCAAGCTGGCTCAAGCCGCAACCGCCAGCTTTGCCTTCAATCAGCAATTTCTCAGGCTCGCCGCAAATGAAGTCATCGCGCAAAACCTGCCGCCTTCGCTGGCGGAAAGCATTCCTCACATTCCGGCGCTAAGCCAGGCCAGGAGTGCGGCCATCCTTTGTACGAATTTCGCCTGTCGGCCGCCAATTTTCGATCCGGGCGAACTTGCGCGGGGATTATCGGGGAAAATTGCCGGCCATTTCAGCGCAACAAAAAAATAGGGCTGACGATTGCGGCGCAATCGCGAGCCCGGGAAAATCCTAATAATTGCCTCTTCTGGCTCCAGTTCTGCTTGACGCCAGACCTACTACCGAGTAGTGGGCGGGCAAAGGTGATGCTGATCGCACGGCGATGGTCCACCATCAGCGTGGAGCGCTGGGGTTGAGACCACCACGTACGTGCAAACCAAACCTACCATCAGGATCAACATCCTGATCGCACGTTTCATGGGATTGTTCTCCTTGCATGCGGGCCCCCTGGGAGCGGGAAACCCCTCGGGCGCGAATTATACAGTGGATTCGCCGCAAGTCCAGAGCTTTCTGCCGGCAGATCGGCGTCTAGCGCAGCGATGCGCCCATGAAAAGATAAACTGCAACATTAACAACCTAAGATATTAGATTGACGATGCAGGAATTGATTAAGATAGTAAAACCACTATCGACCAAGATCGAAAGCCTCGCCTTGGGGCACTATGTTTTTGAGGCGGCCTGGGAAATTGAAAGGACGGAAGCCCGGGCGGGGGCAACTTGCCGGCGCGGTGATGGCGGGACGAGATCCACTTCTTCCGGCACGTGATCTGACGGCATATGATCGGGACGCGTGCGCGAGAAAGCACGATCCACCATGCCCTCGAACATCGGAATGAGCGAGTCGGCGGCCGGACTGTGCAGATCGGTCAGGCTTTGCTCCCAGCGTTGGGATGTCAAAAGCGTTGCGCTGCTGGCGCGCGCCGGACTCTTCACCAGCGAATAAGCCAGCCAAACCAGGATGGCCAGGTTGTAAGAAATCATGATGCCGAGATCTTTGGTCCCGTGATCGAGCCGGCCGCCGACGTTCAGCGTGGCCATGGCCAATTCCATGCCGGCAAAACCGCCGAACCCCAGCGCAATCCCAAAACTTTGCTGCTTCCAGGAAACTCCCAGATATCTCGAGAAGACGAGCAGAAACAGAATCAAACCGCATTGCACCACACGCACACAACGTTGCACGGTGATGACGGCTTGTCCTAGGGCATCGAGTGCCGTAGACGTGCTTCCTGCAGCTACCACAAAGGCCACCAGGATCATCACCAGCGCCGCCCATTTGAAGAGTACCGACCCCAGGTCCTTGAGCGTGTGATAGGGACGAAAAACATCCAGAAAAATTTCGTGAATGACCTTGAAGCCAATCGAAAGACTGATGGCTGCGCAAATCCAGTAAGCCCAAAAGAAGGCATCGGCATGCCCAGTCTCGTAGAGCGGAAACAAAATACAGAAGGTCACGATTTGAGAGATTATGTAGGTAAAGAAAACTGGAAACGCCCGGTGGAGTTTGCGTTTCAACATGACGCCCGCCACCCCCGATTGGAGTAGGGGGTGGGCGATCCAAAGCGCGAGCTGTTCGTTGGAACTCATGGTCGTTTGCAAACCGCTCAAAGCGCGATTGCAGACCTCAACCTTTTGTCCTGATTAGAAAACTAGCAGAATTCCCCGGATGGTCAATGTACGGAAGTAATGCTTGGTAATGGTTACCCCGCTTACCGATCACGTGGACAGAACTTTGCAGGACTCACGTTAAAGATAACGATAATGATGAAGATCGCCTCTCCTAAAGCCGGTCTTCCAGGTTGAATAGATCGCGAATCCGGCCATCGCTGTCGAGCAATAGAACGCGGCCGTTATAGACCACGCGCTCCAGGTCTCCGGGAAGGCCGGGAAGCTGCTGCTCGCAGGCGAGCGGCAAGGATTGCACCTGTTTTTGCTGGTCGGGCGAGAGCTTTGCTCCGCGATAGATTTGTGGCTCAGTACCAGGAGGAGCTTCGGAAAGCTCCGTCGTGCCCGGTGGGAAATCCGCCTCGTGCTCGCTCACGCAATTGCGGATGATCCTGCGGTCGCGCAGCGTGAAGGCCGGGTGCTCTCCGGCAGGTGCTGGGTTTGCAGAAGCAGGCGGAGTTGGCGTGGCTGGAGGCGCAGGAGCCGGGGTCTGAGGGGGAGTCTGAGCGGAAGACGGGCTCGCGCCAGCGAGCGAAGGATTTGGACTTTCTTCCGCGGTTGCGGTTGCCGTAGGAGCCGGAGTTGCGCTGGTGACGAAAGTCAACACCGCTTCTGAATCTACCGTCGCAGGCTTCTTTCCGGTTGCCGCCGCCGCTCCCGTGCCGGCTGCAGCGCCGGCAGCTGTGCCAATGCCCGCGCCTTTACCGCCCCCGGCGATGGCTCCAATCACCGCACCGAGCGCCGCTCCGCCGCCGATTTTCGTCGCATTGCTTTTGGTGTGCGATTCGCCCTTAATCACCAGCGGTTCCACCCGCACCGAAGTGGCGGCGTTGTGTGAGCTGATGGTAAGAAGAGTTAAATCCAGTTCGCCCGGTTCGCTGAGGTGGCCGGACTTGTGCACATCTGTAATGCGCCCCAGCACATCCGCGCCCTTGGGATAAAGCTCGCTGCTGTTGACCGCGATGGGTTCTTCCAGTGTGGCATGGAACGTGTCGCCGATTTGGTTCTGTTCGCTGCTGAGCTTGTCGATCATGCGCACGCGAATGGTGGTTCCAACCGGGATGTCCTGCGCCTGCGCACAGATTGCCGAGGCGGTCAGCAGAATCACCGCCGCCAGCAGCCCCGCAAACTTCGAGCCCTCAGTACGATTCATTCTTGCCCGCTCCGCTGAAAATCTGCCCGCCCTCACGAAATAATTCCTAACTTCGGATGCGCCATCCCGTGCTGTCGGCTGCATAGTCTCCACGATCAATTCTGGCTCCGGGACATGACCGCGTTTTTCGCGGCCATGTCTCCCATGAAAATAAAGTAAGAACATGCCCACAACGCGGCGGGAATCGTGCCTCGCGGCCGCGTGGTGACTACGATGTTATAGTCGTCGGAAATCTGCAGGTCCTCAATCAGGGATTTTCCGGCTTCGGGTTCGACTATTGCCAGGTAAGCCAGAAACTCGTAAATATCCGCGGTGCCCCGGTTGCCGCCCATGACAAAAGAAACGTCGGCGTCTTCCGCGGAGAAATGCCATCCCAGCGAAGCAGTCAAGGTCACGGCATTTTCGTATGCCGCAGTAGAAATAATCTCTGGCGCCGGGTTATCGAAAACGATGCGCAGCTTGCGCTCGTCCTCGCGGCTGAACTCGCGCACTTTCAGCGAGCCCGACTTGGCCGTGGCTTTCCAGTCCACGTGCCGCGCAGAATCTTCCGGCATATATTCCCGGATGCGGTAAAGATCAGTGCCTCGCCCCCGGGTGAAGGTTTCAAACTCTCCCGTGATCAGGGGCAAGACCTCGAAAAATTCGTCTGGCGGATCTATGCGCGGATACACGATGACTTCGCGCTGAAGCGGAATGCGCCGGATTTTGGTCAGGAAGGCGAACGGAAAACGCGTGGCCAGCCCAAAGCTCTCCTGTCGGTAACGCCCGCGCCGCTCGAAACGCAGTTCGAGTTCCGCGCTGAGCTCGATCCGGGCCGGAATGTAGGGAAAGTACGCAGAGCCCTGGAAGATGCGGCGCGGCGCGCTTGCCGTCACGCGTTGCAGTTTGCGGTCTGGAAGCCGGAACCACTGCTTCTGCGCCGGACGCCGTTGCGGAAACGCAAAAGTGCTCGGCACCCATTCCCAGTGTTTTTCTTTGGCTGCTTCCTTGATTGAGATCACCTGAATGGAAAACGAAGGCAGCCAGCGCCGGCGGTTGCGCAGCACAATTTTCCCCGGCGTCGAGCGCCCGGCGAAAACATGTTCCGGAACACGAATATCCAACTCCAGTTTGCGCAGGACCATGGCTGAGGCAATTCCGGAAACCAGGACCGCCGCCAGCATCGCCGAGACCACGATGTAGAGCAGATTATTTCCCGTATTGAGTGCGGCAATCCCAATCAGCAGGACGGTCACGATATAAAAGATCCCGACGCGCGTCACGTCGTATTCGATGGCCTCGCGCAAGCGAGTCGCGACAACACGGCGCGCCAGATAAGGCACCGTCGTCAGTCCCACGATGGTAGCGAGCAACAAGGAGAGCGACGCCAAAATCAGCGTAGCCCACAGGTTCCCCGATTCGCGGGACACGGTCGAAAAGAGCGCCGCGCCGAACGCCAGCGCCAGGCCCAGAAGGGCGAGCAGAAAGCGCACCCATACCGAAGGGATTTCCAGGAGCAGAAAACGTCCCAGCCCGTCGGGTTTTGCGGGCAAACCGGGGCACGAGGCGGGGGCCAAAGCGGAGATGACGCGATCCGGCATAACTCGATATTTCGAGGTTAGCACCGCGCCCGGAGCAGCATCAATCCGTCTCCCGTTGGCGAGTAAGGCGCTGCAGCCACCTCGAGGCCCGGTGCGTGGCTTCGTCCACCGTTCTCCCAAGCTTCGGGAACCGTTCCTTCAACCGAGCCAGCAGATGATGCGCCCAAACGTATTCCGTAGAAAGGATCACCAGCCCGATCACAATGAAGAGCACGCCCTGCAAAATCGGCAAGACCAAACCTGCGATGCCGACCAGAATGAACCCCCAGCCCACGATCAGCACAAGCACGCGTTTTGTCGTGCGGTTCACGGAATCCGTTTGGCGTTCAGGAACTCGATGACAATCCGGTTGAAATCCTCGGGCACCTCTTCATAGGGCAAATGGCCGATGCCCTCCATCATCACCAACCGGCAGCGCGAAAACTCCTGCCGAAGGCAGGTACAGGAGGTTGGGTGTACCGCGGTATCAAAGGTTCCCCACACCAGCAGCGTAGGAATTTCACGAATGCCGGGGAAGGCCTGGCGCAATTCGCCGAGGCCGCGGCTCCAATTACGCAGCACACCGAGAGGATATCGCAGCGCATTCGGGAGCCGCAGCGGGGCTGAATAACCGTCCATTGTGCCGGGAGCAATCCTTCGGGGATCGCCGTACATGCGCCGCAATACGACCTTGTTACAGATCTCCAGAAGCGGAGCCGAATGCAAAAGTAGCGGCGCGATTGCGCCATTGCCGATCAGGGGAGCCAGTAGCTTACCGCGCGGAGACCACGGATTGACCGGCGCCACCAAAATCAATCGCTTCACTCGCTCCGGCGCCAGCGAGGCGGCGATCATCGCAACCGCGCCGCCATGCGACGTTCCCAATAAATCGCAGGAAGCTATGCCTGCTTGATCGAGAAACCGCAACAAACGGTTGGCGGATGCAGAGAAGCTGCAGTCGAGATCTACTGGCCGGTCGGAATATCCGGCCCCTACCTGATCGACAGCAAACACGGCCGCCGACTGTGCCAACACTGGCATGGCAAACCGCCACGAGAACGAATAGCCGAGCAAGCCGTGGACCAGCACAAGGGGCGGTCCTGAACCGGCTCGCAGGTAACGCATGCGCGCTCCATCCAGTACGGCCCAACATTCGGAGATTTCAGAATCCAGCACCATGGCCCAATTCGGGGCTACGTCGTCTACGACTTGTGCCCCGGGAGACTGTGATTGTAACTGGCAATCAACCAGCGGCACCTCCGATCCATCGGAGGTCCCACCGCAGTAACACTATGTCCCGCTTTGATTTACCAAATCCAAAAGAACACTTCCAAAACTCATAGCGACCTTTCCACAAGGCATCTATAATCGTAAAAGTTGTTTCTTTGTAGCATGTTAGGAATCCTGCGATGTGGTTAGCCGTGGCACCGAACGTGCATAAGCCAAACCAGCGAGTTTCGCGCCCGCGGGTGGTGCCGCTGCGGTCCATGAATCGGGACTTTCCAATTCGTTTTACCGCGGGGGTTCTGGTTCTGCTTACCACCGCTGCCGTAGTTCTGGCTTGGATCAATTTCCAGAAGGAAAACGAATTTCCGGTTCCTACCGATGGGGTTTGGTGGGTCGAGCGCAACGGCGGGCTCACGGCCGACCGTGTCGAAGCAAACGGGCCGGGCGCGAAGGCCGGCATCAAGGCTGGCGACCGCCTGACTTCGGTCAATGAACGGGACGTTAAGAGCGCCGCCTCTCTTGAACAGCAGCTTTACCGCGCGGGCGTGTGGTCCAAAGTGACCTACTCTCTGAACCGTGGCCCGATTCCCGTGGAAACCTCGGTGATTCTGGCCCCGGCCGAGCGCTCCCTGAACTTCTGGCTGCGGTTAATCGCGCTGATTTACCTGGGAATCGGAATTTACGTCCTGCTTCGCCGCTGGACCGCCCCTGGTTCCATGCATTTCTACATTTTTTGTCTGGCTTCGTTCGTTTTCTATTCCTTCAAGTACACAGGCAAGCTGAACGATTTTGACTGGACGATTTATTGGGGCAACGTCGCAGCCTGGATGTTGCTTCCGGCCTTGTTCCTGCATTTTGTTCTGACCTTCCCGGAGCGGCGACGTTTCGTCCGCAAAAATCCCTGGCTGGTGCCGCTGATCTATGTTCCCGGCTTCCTCTTGTTGGGAATCCACATCGCGGCCTTGACCCTTCTGCGCGCAAGCGAACACCTGCGTTGGAACCTGGACCGCATGCAGATGGGCTACCTGGCGAGTTTCTTCGTAGTGGCAGCGGTCGTGCTGTGGAACAGCTACCGGCGGGCCAGCACACCGATTCTGCGCCAGCAACTGAAGTGGGTGACGCGCGGCACAATTCTGGCCGTCCTTCCCTTCACCGTGTTTTACGTTGTCCCCTACATGCTGGGTTTGCTGCCCTCGTCGGCGATGAAGATTTCCGTATTGTCGCTGGGATTGATACCGCTGACCTTCGGCTATGCAATCTTCCGCTACCGGCTGATGGATGTTGACCTGATCTTCAAGCGCGGCATGATCTACACGCTGGCCGCGGGAGCGATTATCGGCGCTTACTTCGCGGTGGTGGCGGGAGTGGCCGAATTCGTCCACATGCAAGTGCCGAGTTCTGGCCCACGCGGTCTGATTCTCGCCATCGTCATCACGGCCCTGCTCTTCGATCCCCTGCGCAAATGGATCCAGGAACGCATCGACCAGTTCTTTTACCACACGCGTTACGACTATCGTCGAACTCTGATCGAGTTCGGGCGTGAACTCAGCGGCGAGACCGATCTGGATAAGATGCTCAGTTCCGTGGTGGATCGCCTGTCGCACACCATGCTCGTGGATCGCATGGCCATTTTCCTCTCCGCCGGCGAGGCGCAGCAGCAACGCTGGGTTTTGGCCAAGTCGTTTGGCATGGGACAAAGTGCCGGCTTCGATCTGGGCTTCCTCAACGTGCAGCGGCCGGAAATGGAAGCCGGGCACCTGTTCTTCGAAAACACCCGCTACGTGCCTCGCGAAAGTGGGGGCGCGCAGGAAGCCATCGCCAAACTGGAGCTGAACTATTACATTCCCTGCCGCGCGCAACAGAAAACCATCGCCTTTCTTGGTTTGGGAAAAACCGTCGAGGGTGATTTTCTCTCCAGCGAGGATATCGAACTCTTGCAGACGCTGGCCGACTACATCGGCATCGCGATCCAGAACGCCCGCCTGTACGCCTCTCTCGAACAAAAAGCCGCGGAGTACGAGCGGCTCAAAGACTTCAACGAAAATATCGTCGAGTCGATCAATGTGGGCGTGCTCGCGGTCGATTTGGCGGACCGCATCGAGTCCTGGAATTCCCAGATGGAAGTGATGTATGCCCTGCCGCGGGCGCAAGCGCTGGCGCGGCCGCTGAGCGAAGTGTTTCCGGCCACCTTCGTCGAAGAGTTCTACCGGGTGCGGCAGAATCCGGGCATCCATAACCTGTACAAGTTCAAGCTGGGCACGCCGACCGGCGAAACGCGAACCGTGAACGTCGCCATCGCGCCCCTGGTCACGAGAAAGTTCAACGTGATCGGCCGGCTCATTATCGTGGATGACATTACCGAACGCATCGAGCTCGAATCCCAGCTCTCGCAGGCCGATAAACTTTCTTCCATTGGACTGCTGGCGGCGGGGGTGGCGCACGAAGTGAACACTCCGCTGGCGGTGATCTCCTCTTACACGCAGATGCTGTCGAAGCAATTGCAAGGCGATCCGCAAAAAGGAGCGCTGCTGGAAAAGATCACGCGGCAGACATTTCGGGCTTCGGAAATCGTCAGCAACCTGCTCAATTTCTCCCGCACCAGCGGTAGTGAATTTAGCGACGTCAATGTCAACAAGATCATTCTCGATACGCTGGCCTTGCTGGAACACCAGTTCAAAATCAACCGCGTCCATGTGCGCGACGAATTGTGCAAGCACCTGCCGCTGATCAACGGCAATCCGGGAAGGTTGCAGCAGGTTTTCCTGAATTTGTTCCTCAACGCCAAAGACGCCATGCCCGGCGGCGGCACTTTGACCGTCTCCACTTCCAATGGCGAAGGCGTGAGCGTCATCGTTTCGGACACCGGCAGCGGCATCGCGCACGAGCATATTCATCGCATCTACGATCCATTCTTTACCACCAAGAACTCAGTGCGCGAAGGCCAGCCCAAAGGCACGGGCCTGGGGCTGGCCGTGACATATGGAATTATCCAGGAGCACGCCGGCAAGATTCGCGTGGAGAGCCGGCCCGGTGAAGGCACGACTTTTTACGTTGACTTCCCACTGGCCAGGAAGGCTGTGAATGTCTGAAGCCGCTCTCATTACCCATCGTAGCCACGTGGAAACATCGAATGCATCGCCCGGTTGCATCCTGATCGTCGACGACGAAGCCGAAATCCGCGAATCTCTCCAGACCTTGCTGGAATTGGAAGGCTATGAAGTAGAGTCGGCTTGCGATGGCGCGGAGGGAATGGCACGGCTCGGCGAGCGGCCATTCGATCTGCTGCTGCTCGACCTGGCCCTGCCCGATCGCAATGGCCTGGACATCCTGGCTGAGATCAGCGCGCACGAGCCCGGTTTGCCGGTCATCATGATCACCGCTTACGGCACCGTGGAAAATGCCGTGAAGGCCATGCAGGCCGGGGCCGCAAATTTCATCCAAAAACCCTGGGACAACGAAAAACTGCTGGCCGATGTTCGCGCCGCCGTTGCCCGTCATCGCGCCGAAGAAGAAAACATTCAGCTCAAGCGCGCCCTCAAGCTGCGCTACAACTTTGAAAACATTGTGGGCAAAAGCGAACCCATGCTCAAGATTTTTGACGTGGTCTCGCAAGTGGCTTCCAGCCGCTCCACGGTGCTCTTGCAAGGCGAGAGCGGGACCGGGAAAGAACTGATCGCCAAGGCGATCCATTTGAATTCACCGCGGCATGACCGGCCATTTGTGCCCGTCAACACGGGCTCCATGCCGCCCGATCTACTGGAGTCCACACTGTTCGGCCATGTCAAAGGAGCTTTCACCAGCGCCATCGCTTCCAAGAAGGGACTGTTTGAAATCGCCGACCGGGGCACGCTCTTCCTCGACGAAATCGGCACCATGGGCCTGGACACGCAAAGCAAAATTCTCCGCGTTCTCCAGGACCGGAAATTCATGCACCTGGGCGGCGTGCAGGAGTTGCAGGTCGATGTTCGCATCATCGCCGCCACCAACGTTGATCTCAAACAACTGGTTCGGGAAGGCAAGTTCCGAGAAGATTTGTTCTATCGCCTGAACGTCATCGCTATCGATCTTCCCCCCTTGCGCCAGCGCAAAGAAGACATTCCACTGCTCGTGGACTTCTTCCTCGCCAAGTACGCGCAAGAAAACGAACGGCCCCCGCTGCGTTTCACCCCGGAAGCGCTGCGATTCCTGCTGGTGTACTCCTGGCCCGGGAACGTGCGCGAGCTGGAAAATGTGGTCGAGCGTGCCGTGGTGCTTTCTTCCGGATCTGAAATCGGCGTGGAATTGCTGCCGGATAACATTGCAGGCCGCGGCCCAGCCTTCCCCGTGCTCGAGTCTCGCGGCGACGTTTCCCTGTTCGACATCATGGAAGACTGCGAGCGGCACATCATCGTCGACATGCTGGAAAAATGCGCCTGGAACCAGACCGAAGCCGCCGAGCGCTTCCACGTGCCGCTCTCTACCCTGAATCAGAAAATCAAGCGCCTGAATATCGAGATCAAGAAAAAAGGCCGAGAGTAGGCAGTCAGCCTTCAGCCTTGCCCATGCTGTCCCTATGCCTGGAGTCCTTCAAATAGGACTCTTCCGGCTGAATGCTGAGTGCCGAATGCTGAGTGCTCTGTTATATTTCCCTGAAATACCCGAGCCATCCATGGAACTGATCTCGCCCACCGAATTCGCCAAAGAGAAGGTGCTGGAGGTCCAGGAATATACGCTGCTGGCAGTTCGTTCGATCGGCAATCTGTTTCGGCGGCCGCGCTACGTAGCCGATACCGTACAGCAGGCCGACTTGATCGGAGTCGGCTCGTTGCCCGTGGTGGTCCTTACGGGCGCGTTCACCGGCGCCGTGCTCGCGCTAAACAGCGCTCACACCTTGCAGCGCTTCGGGTCGCTTTCGCTGATCGGACAACTGGTCTCGGTGGGCATGATCACAGAACTCGGCCCGGTGATTACGGGCCTCATGGTCGCGGGACGAAATGCCTCGGGAATTGCCAGCGAATTGGGATCAATGGTCGTGACCGAGCAAATCGATGCCATGCGCGCGCTGGGCACCGATCCGCTCAAGAAACTGGTTACGCCGCGCGTCACCTCCACGGTATTCATGCTGTTCTTTCTGACCATCATTTCCGACCTGCTCGGGCTGCTCGGCGGCTCCGCGGTTTCCATTCTCAGCTTCGGCATCAGCGCCCATCAGTACTGGAACTCCGCCTGGCAGGTGCTGGTTTTTCAGGATGTGTTTACCGGATTGGTAAAGCCGGTTCTGTTCGGCTTCATTATCGCGACGATTGGCTGTTATTACGGGCTCACCACGCGCGGCGGAACGCAGGGCGTGGGCCGGTCCACAACCCAGGCCATGGTGGCCTCATCTGTCATGATTCTTGTGGTCGACTTCTTCGCCACCAAACTCCTGTTCGCCATTTTCGGAAGCCGCTAGTCATGGCCGCCCCGCCCAGTACGCTCGAGAGCCCACAGAAATCAGCGGTCTCGCCCACTTCCGACGTCATTATTTTTGACAAAGTGTCCCTCGCGTTCGAAGAACGGCCCTTGCTCGAGGAAATTTCCTTTCATTTGCCCGGGGGCGAGACCAAAGCCATTTTTGGCGTCGCCGGATCAGGCAAGAGCACGATTCTCAAACTTGTGCTTGGTTTGTTCAAACCGGACAGCGGCCGAATTGAAGTGCTAGGCCAGGACGTCACCAGCATGAAAGAGGAAGACCTTTTCAGCTTGCGCCGCAAGATTGGCATGGTGTTTCAGGAAAGCGCGCTGTTCGATTCCCTCACCGTGCGCGAAAATGTGGCCTTCCGGCTGATGGAGGAAGGCGGCCTTTCCGACGAGGAAATCGAGCGGCGCGTGCGCGAAGCCCTCAGTTTCGTGGAGCTCGAGCACACGTTGGATATGTTTCCTTCGGAACTCTCCGGTGGAATGCGGCGGCGGGTTGCGATCGCGCGCGCCATCATCACCCAGCCCGATATCCTGCTCTACGATTCCCCCACCGGCGGCCTGGATCCCGTAACCTCAACCAAGATCATTGAGCTGGTCGTCAAGCAGCGCGATGTATATAAAACCAGTTCCCTGCTGGTGACCCACCGCCTCCAGGATGCTTTCATCATGGCCACCCACTATTTTGATCCCAAGCTGAACCGGATGGAGCAGCTTCCTCCGGGCCAGCATTGCGAGGTGCCGATGACCTTCCTCATCCTTCGCGATGGCAAGATAATTTTCGACGGCGATGCCCAAGAATTAAAGCAATCGAGGGACGAATATATCCGGGAATATATTTCGTAGCGGCTTTCCGCAACCAAAAGTGGCGGTAGCAGCTTGAAATCGCCTAAGCGGCCGCCTCTTTCATCGCTTTGCGGCGCGCAGCCACGCGCTGCTCAAACATCTTTAAGGTGTTGCGGCCTTTCTCCGAGGTGGTAATGATTTTCTCGACATTGCCCAACACGTTCGTGCCCATCTTTTGGCGAATTTCACTCAGAAAGGGCTGCACTTTGGCAAAAATCATGAACATCTCGCCGCAAAAGCTGGTTTCGAGAAACAGGTCCTGGCTGAGCGTGCCGTGCACCACCAGCGACGCGGCCATCTCCCAATAACCGTTCACCTGGCGCATCCAGGCATTTTCCTGAGTGCCCATGGCGTTCGCGACTCTCATGACTTCGTCGGCGCTCTCCGGCCAGAATTGTCCAACCATGAAATTGCGGGCGCGGCGCATTTCGGCTTCGCGGCGCAGATCGTAGAGTTTGAGGATGAGTTCAGCATCGGTGGGAGTTGCGGGCATGGGCGGTCTCCTTAGAGTGGATTTGTAATTCTGTAATCGGGTAATTTGGTAATTTTTCTAACTCCGCGGTTTCTGGGGGTTCAAATTACGAAATTACCCGATCACAAAATTGCCCAACGGATTCCTTACGTCGAAGTCGCGGCAACGGCCTCGACCGGCGCGGCGCGCTCATAATCACATTCTTTGTTCGGGCACGCGATTACCGGCCCGCTCTTCAAAATCTTCTCGACCAGATATTCGCTGCCACAGCTTGGGCACTTCTCGGCGATTGGCCGGTTGGCCGAAGTGAATTTGCACTTGGGATAATTCGAGCACCCATAAAACGTATTGCCTTTACGCGCCTTTTTCTCGACCAAATCGCCGTCTTTGCAGAGCGGACATTTTACGCCGATGAAATTCTGCTTGACATACTTGCAATCAGGATAACCGCTGCAGGCCGTAAATTCGCCGAAGCGCCCATGCCGGATCATTAAATTTCGCCCACATTTCGGGCAAAGCTCGTCGAGCGGAATGTCGGGAACTTTCTTGCCCTGGTCCAGCCGTCGCGTGGTCTTGCAATCCGGATATCCCGTGCATGCCATAAATTGCCCGAAGCGTCCGCGCTTCAGCACCATCACGCGCCCGCAATTTTCGCAGTATTCTTCCTGCGAGGTTTCCTGTATGTCGGCGGAATCGAGATCGGGCAGATTGATCGGGTTTTCTTTGGTGAACGTGCAGGTATTCGGGTCGTCTTTGTCGTACGAGCTGCAGGCGTAAAACGATCCGTGCTTGCCCCATTTGATCACCAGCGGCGAGCCGCAGCGTTCGCACTTTTCGTCGGTCGGCTTCTCCATCCGCTTGATGTTTTCCATGTGCTTTTCAGCATAACGGAGATCTTTGGCGAACCGTTTGTAGAAGTCGGCCAGCGCGCCGGTCCAGGTTTCTTTGCCTTCTTCGATTTCGTCCAGCTCTTCTTCCAGGCGCGCCGTGTACTGCACATCGAAGATGTCGCGGAAATTTTCGACCAGCAGATCCGTGACCACGAGTCCGATTTCCGTGGGCACGAATTTGCCGCCCAGTTTTTGCGCGTACTGCCGCTCCTGGATCGTGCTGAGAATCGTCGCGTAGGTCGAAGGCCGTCCAATGCCCCGCTCTTCCAGTTCTTTCACCAGCGAAGCCTCGTTGTAACGCGGCGGCGGCTCGGTGAAATGCTGCTCGGGTTTCAGTTCACGCAGAGTGAGTTTTTGCCCCGGCTCGAGCGGAGGCAGCTTGTGCTTCAGCTCTTCTTCTTCTTCGTCTTTACCTTCCTTGGCCTCATCGTAAACTTTCAGGAAGCCGTCGAACTTCATCACCGAACCGGTCACCCGGAACCAGAAAGTATCCGCGTCCGATTTTGCGTCGATGTCGACCGTAGTTTGATCGAAAACCGCCGGATTGATCTGCGAAGCCACAAACCGCTGCCAGATCAGCTTGTAGACCTTGAATTCATCTTCTTTTAAGTATTGTTTGATCTGGTCGGGATGGCGCAGCGCCGAAGTCGGCCGGATCGCTTCGTGCGCGGCCTGCGCTTCCTTCTTTTCTTTATAGAAATTCGGCGAACCCGGCAGGTACGGCTCGCCATACTGCGTCTTGATGTAATCGCGCACTTCATTCAGCGCTTCGTTCGAAACGCGCGTGGAATCGGTTCGCATGTAGGTGATCAGACCGACCGATCCCTCTTCGCCCAGTTCTACGCCTTCATACAAGCGCTGCGCAATCATCATCGTGCGTTTCACGCTGAAACGCAGTTTGCGGGAAGAATCCTGCTGAAGTTTGCTGGTCGTGAACGGCGGAGCGGCATTGCGGCGGCGTTCTTTGCGATCGACGGAACGCACCACCCAATCCGCCTTTTCCAGCGCCGCGCGGATTTTTTCCGCTTCCTCGCCGTTCGGAATCTCGATCTTCTCTTCGCCCCTGCCCAGAAACCGGGCGTCAAACGCAGGCGGCTTGGCCGCGGCGAGATGCGCGTCGATCGTCCAATATTCCTTCTTTTCGAATGCCTTGATTTCCCGCTCGCGCTCGACGATCAAGCGCAGCGCGACGGTTTGTACGCGGCCGGCAGAAAGCCCGCGCCGTACTTTGTCCCAAAGCAATGGCGAAACCTGATATCCGACCAGCCGGTCGAGAACCCGGCGCGCCAGCTGCGCATCAACTAAGTTCCGATCGATGTCGCGGGGATGCTCAAACGCCTCCTGCACCGCGCGCTTGGTGATTTCGTTGAAGGTTACCCGGCGAATGCGCTCGTTCTCTTCATCTTTAACTTTCTTCTTTTTCTTTTTGTTCGAGCCATCGCCCAGCTCTTCGGCCAGGTGCGCGGCGATGGCTTCGCCTTCGCGGTCCGGATCAGGAGCGAGATAAATGGTGTCGGCAGAGCCGGCCAGCTTTTTCAGCTTGGCCAAGACTTTTTCTTTTCCAGGGATGACGACGTACTCGGCATCGAAGTCGTTGTCGACGTCCACGCCTAGATTGCTTTTCGGCAGGTCCTTCACGTGGCCGAGCGAAGCTTCGACCGTGTATCCCTTGCCCAGATATTTCTGGATGGTCTTCGCCTTGGCGGGCGATTCCACGATGACTAAACCTTTGGCCAATGTATCCTCAATTTCATGGTGTGCTGATTTTGACCCTAGCACGAATGTCAAGCTGGCAACAAGTTACGGCACAAGCCGTCAGCCATCAGCCTTCAGCATTCAGCCCAAAAACACCGCGCTTTCCTGACGGCTGAAAGCTGACGGCTGACGGCTTGCTAAAAGCTCTTTACAAAATTCTTCCCCGGAAGCTGCCTGACCTTCCCCGCAAGTTCCAGCTCGAAGAGCGCCGCGAAGATTTCCGATGATGAGACCTCCGGCTCCAGCCGTTCCACGATCTGATCAATATGGGTTGCTTCATCCGCCTTCAACAAGGCCAGAATTTTTCGTTCATGTGGTCCCAGCTCGCTTTCGCCGAATAGAGATGCAGTTTCGCCCGCCGAAGATTCATTGCCCGCCGCCGGAGCCAGCGCAAGCCGCACATCTTCCGGCAGTTCCTCCCAAACGTCTTCCCACGTCGCGGTCAGCTTTGCGCCCTGTTTAATCAGCGTGTTCGGGCCCCAGGAATTTTTGTTGGTGACGTTGCCGGGAACCGCAAAAACCTCGCGGTTTTGCTCGAGCGCGCAGCGCGAGGTGATGCGGGTGCCGCTATATTCCGCCGCTTCCACGACCAGAACCCCCAGCGAAATTCCGCTGATGATCCGGTTGCGAATGGGAAAATTCTGGGGTGCAGCAAATGTGCCAATCGGAAACTCCGAAATCACTGCGCCGCCCAATCCCAGCATCTGGTCGACGATCCGCGAGCTTTCTTTGGGATAAACCACATCCACCCCTGTGCCAAACACCGCAACAGTTTTTCCCTTGGCCGCAATTGCGCCGCGATGTCCGGCAGCGTCCACGCCGCGCGCCAGCCCGCTGAAAATCACCAGCCCGCGCGCCGCCAGATCGCAAGCCAGCCGCTCCGCCATTCCCAATCCATAAGGCGTAGGATGCCGCGTGCCCACGAGCGCGATTCCGGCTTGCGAAATTACTTCGACACTGCCGCGCACATAAAGCACCAGCGGTGGGTCGTAAATTTGTTTCAGTTGCGCCGGATACGCCGGTTCGTCAAGCCCGATCATATGCACGCCCGCCGAATCCGCGCGCGCGATCTCTTCCTGCGCCAGTTCCGCCGAGCGCCCCGTCCCCAGCGATTGGGCTGCGGCAGCCGGAATTCCCGCCGCTTCCAGCTCCGTGAGAGTTGCTTTGAAAATGTTCTGCACTCCGCCAAAATGCTCGACC
>Ga0335076_10001575_pt1 | contig 22138 bp, 16 predicted proteins | sample Lox_Sample_25_FD_206717 | JGI IMG/M metagenome (GOLD analysis project Ga0335076, IMG submission 206717) | Soil microbial communities from Loxahatchee National Wildlife Refuge, Florida, United States - Lox_Sample_2.5 | ecosystem: Environmental > Terrestrial > Soil > Wetlands | place: USA... | reverse complement strand
CGCGAGCGGGGGGTCCGCGACCAGGTCGTGGTGATCACCAAGGGCGGCCACGCGTCCTTCGGCCGCTCGCGCGTCTCCCCGCCGCAGATCCAGACGGACCTCGAAGCGTCGCTGCGCCGGCTCGGCACCGAGCGCGTCGACGTCTACCTCGTGCACGCGGACGACCCGCGGGCAGCCGTGGGACCGCTCGTCGACGCTCTCGAGGCGCAGCGGCGGTCGGGGAAGCTCCTCGTGTGGGGAGTGTCGAACTGGCAGGCCGCCCGCGTCGAGGAGGCGAACAACTACGCCGCGGCCGTCCGGGCCTCCGGCGTCGCCGTCTCGAGCCCGCAGCTCAGCCTCTGCACGTGGGCGGCGTCTCCCTGGCCCGGGTGCCACAGCATCGGCGGGCGCGCGGGACGCGAGGAGCGCGCGTTCTACAGACGCAGCCGCCTTCCGGTGCTGGCCTGGTCGCCGCTCGGTGGCGGCTTCTTCTCGGGCCGCTTCGAAGCCGGCCGGCGTCCGCGGCCGCGCTCGGCCTGGGAGCGCGCCTGCGTGCGCGCCTACTGCCACGAGACCAACTTCGCCCGACTCGCCCGCGCACGCGAGCTCGCCGAGCGACGCGGCCTGTCCCCGGCGCAGATCGCGCTCGCGTTCGTGCTGCACCGCGAGCTCGACGTGTTCGCCGTGGTGGGTGCCTCGACTCCCGACCGGCTCCGCGACGACGCGGCGGCCTGCGGCGTGCGCCTCGATCCCGAAGAGCAGGCCTGGCTCGAGCCCGACGAGGGCGCGCGGTGACCGCCCCCACCCTGATGCTGCCGCAGCAGCCCTACGACGCCGTCGTGGTCGGCTCGGGGAGCACCGGCGGCTGGGCGGCGAAGGAGCTGTCCGAGCGCGGGCTCCGCGTGCTGGTGCTCGAGGCCGGCGACGAGGTCCGGACCGAAGCCCTCGACGGCAACCGGCCGCCGGCGCGGCGCAAGCGCTGGCTGCGCCGGTTGGTGCGCCGCCGCCAGCGGGTCCAGAGCCGACACATCGCCTGGAACTTCGTCGATCCCGACCTGTTCGTCGACGACGTCGACAATCCGTACTCGACGCCGGACGGGAAGCCCTTCGTGTGGATCCGCGGCCGGCAGGTGGGCGGCCGCTCGCTCACCTGGCGCGGGCTGTGCCTGCGGCTGTCCGACTACGAGCTGCGTGAGTCTGGCCGGGACGGCTACGGCGAGGAGTGGCCGTTCGACTACGCCGACATCGCGCGCTACTACGATCGGGTCGAGGCCTTCATGGGCGTCCGGGGCTCGCGGGAAGGCCTGCGCCAGATGCCCGACGGCTGCTTCAAGGACGCCGCGCCTCTGACGCCCGCCGAGCGGCACTTCCGCGACGCCGTCCACCGGCGCTGGCCCGAGCGCCGCGTGATTCCGAACCGCGGCCTCAGCCCGGAGGACCCGGGCGCGAGCTATCGCGGCGAGGACTGGCCGCCGCTCAGCAGCCAGGGCACGACGCTGCCCGCGGCGCTCGCGACGCGACGCGTGACGTTGAGGTCGTCCGCCGTCGTGAGCCACGTCCTCTCGGACGAAGACGGCTCCCGCGCGCGCGGCGTCGTTTTCGTCGATCGCAACGACGGCAGCAGCCACGAGGTGCGGGCGCGCTGCATCGTGCTGTGCGCGTCGACGATCGAGTCGACCCGCATCCTGCTCAACAGCACCGCATCTTCGCACCCCGACGGGCTCGGGAACTCGTCGGGGCAGCTCGGGCGCCATCTGATGGACCACGTCTCGATGGCCCTGCTGGGCCGGCTGCCCGGTGCGCCTCCCTCGGACCGGGACTACGGCTTTCTCGGCCCACAGGGGATCCTGATTCCCCGCTTCCGCAACCTCGAGGGCGCCACGAGCGGGTTCCTCCGCGGGTACGGGATCTGGGGCGGCATCCAGAGGGGACGTATCGAAGCGCTCTTTCCGAGCGTCCTTCGGCTCTTGGGTCCGTTCGACCGATCCCCGGTCGTGCTGCTGCTGGCCCAGGGGGAAGCGCTGTCACGGCCGGAGAATCGGGTGGTCCTCGACCGCGAGCGCAAGGACGCGCTCGGGATCCCGACGGTGCGCATCGAGTACGAGTGGCACGACAACGAGCGCCGCATGGCCCGCGACATCGAGGCCAGCATGCGGGAGATGGTGGAAGCCGCGGGAGGCAAGGTGCTGATCGTGGGCGCGCCGGATCCGCCGGGGCTCTACGTGCACGAGTCCGGAACCGCGCGCATGGGCCGAGACCCCAAGCGGTCCGTGCTGAACGGCTTTCAGCAGTCGTGGGACGTTCCCAACCTGTTCGTGATGGACGGCGCCGGCTGGGTGAGCGGCGGCTGGCAGAACCCGACGTTGACGATGATGGCGTTGGCGGTGCGATCGACCGAGTATTTGGCCGCGGAGCTGGAGCGCGGTCGGCTGTGAGGGCCGATGGCTCTGGAGGGGAAGGCAGTATGACGAAGGAAACCAAGGTCGTGATCCTGTGCGGCGGCAAGGGGACGCGCTCGTACCCGTTCACCGAGTACTTCCCGAAGCCCATGATGCCGATCTACGGCAAGCCGATCCTCGTGCACCTGATGCAGATCTACGCCGAGCAGGGCTTCAACAGCTTCGTGCTCGCCGCCGGGCACCGCAAGGAGATCCTGTACGACTACTTCGGCGGCCGCTTCCCGGACTGGCGGGTGCAGATCGTGGACACCGGCGCGGACGCGGACACCGGCGAGCGTCTGAGGCAGTGCGCGCCTCACGTGGGCGAGACCTTCTTCGCGAACTACGGCGACGCCGTCGGCGACATCCAGCTCCACGACCTCTTGACCTTCCACGAGCGCTCGGGCGGCCTCGCCACGCTGACGTCGGTGCCCCTGCGCTCCCAGTACGGCACCGTCGAGGCCGACGAGCGGGGCCGCGTGCGCCTGTTTCGTGAGAAGCCCGTCATCCAGGACCAGTGGATCAACGCCGGGTTCTTCGTGTTCGAGAAGGCGGTCTTCGACCTCTGGACCGGCAGCAACCTCGAGAGCCATGTCTTCCCCGCGCTCGTCGAGCGCGGTCTCGTGCACACTTACCGCCACGAGGGCTTCTGGAAGTCCGTGGACACGAGCAAGGATCAACAGGAGCTGGAGGCGATGTACCTGCGCGGCGAGGCGCGCTGGAGCGTTGCGGCGTCGCCCGCGCCGCGGCATGGCGCCAGCACCACCCCGGCCTCGGAGTAGACCTTGCCCGACGATTCCTTCTGGCGCCGGCGCCGGGTCTTCGTCACGGGCGGAACCGGGCTCCTGGGCGGCTGGCTCGTCAAGGACCTGGCCGCGCGCGGCGCGGACCTCGTGGTCCTCGTGCGCGACGTCGTTCCGCAGAGCCTGTTCTTCCGCGAAGGCTGGCCGACGCGCGTCACGACCGTGCGCGGCGACATCTCCGACCACGTTCTGCTGCGCCGAGCGCTCTGCGAGTACGAGATCGACACCGTCTTCCACCTCGCCGCGCAGGCCCTGGTCGGGGTGGCGAAGAACGACCCCGTCGGAACGCTCGAGACCAACGTCCGTGGCACCTGGAACCTGCTCGAGGCCGTGCGCTCCTCGCCGGTGCGCCAGGTGGTGGTCGCCTCCTCCGACAAGGCCTATGGGATCGCGGACCGCCTGCCGTACACCGAGCAGCACCCGTTGCGCGGGGAGTTCCCCTACGAGGTCTCGAAGAGCTGCGCCGACCTGGTGTGCGCGATGTACGCGCGGACCTACGGCGTGCCGGTCTGCGTCACCCGCTGCGGCAACCTCTACGGCGGCGGCGACCTCAACTGGAGTCGAACGGTCCCCGGCGTGATCCGCGCCGCGTACTTCGGGCAGCCGTTCGAGATCCGCAGCGACGGCAAGTTCGTGCGCGACGTTCTGTACGTGGGCGACGCGGCCGACGCGTACATCGGGCTCGCCGCGAGCATGGCGGCCGACCGGCGCCTGCTCGGGGAAGCCTTCAACTTCAGCATCGAGGCGCGCCTCACGGTGCTCGAGGTCGTGCGGAAGACGCTCGAGCTCATGGGCAAGCCCGACCTGGAGCTGCGGATCCTGAACCAGGCCAGCACGGAGATCCGCGAGCAGTACATGACGTCCGAGAAGGCGCGGAGCGTCCTCGGCTGGCGGCCGAAGCACGGGTTCGAAGCCGGCCTCGTCGAGACGATCGCCTGGTACCGGGAGTTCTTCGCGGCCGAGGCGGACACGGGTCGGGCCACGTGAGGGTCGCGCTCTACTACCCCTGGGTGTATCTGCCTAGCGGAGCGGAACGCACCATCCTCGAGCTGGCGAAGCGCAGCCGGCACGCGGTGACCGTCTACACCAACCGCTACGAGCCCGACCAGACCTTCCCGGGCTTCCGCAGCCAGGACGTGAGGCTGCTGCCGCAGGTCAGCGTGCGCAGGCGCCCGCACGCGGTGGCGGCCGCGGCGGCCCAGCTCCTCGTGCAGCGGCTGCCGCTCGAGGGCCACGACGCGCTGGTGGTGGTGTGCGAAGGCGTGGGCGATCTGGTCGTATTCAGGAACCACCAGCTGCCGACGCTGTGCGTGTGCCTGACGCCGCTGCGCGTCGCATTCGACGAGGCGTATCGGAAACGCTGGGCGGCCGGGCAGTCGCTCGCGACGCGCCTCGTGGTCCGCCTCGGCTCGGCGCTCTTCCGCAGCGTGGACCGCCGCGCCTGGCGGCGCTACGAACGCGTGTTGTGCATCAGCGAGGAGGCGCGCCGGCGGGCGCGGGCCGGCCGGCTGTGCTCCGACGACAAGATGGAGGTCTGTCACGTCGGCCTCGGCTTCGATCCCGAACCCGAGGGCGTGAGCTTCGAGCGCTTCTTCCTGCTGCCCGGACGCATCATGTGGACGAAGAACCTCGAGCTCGGCATCGAGGCGTTCCGCCGCTTCCGGGACGCCCGCCCCGAGCACCGGGACTTCCGGCTCGTGATCGCGGGGCTGGTCGACGAGAAGAGCCGGCCGTACCTGGCGCGGCTCGAGCAGCTGGCCGGTGGCGACCCCGCGGTGGAGTTCCGCTTCTGGCCCAGCGATGCCGAGTTGAAGCGGCTCTATCGCTCGTGCTATGGGGTGCTCTTTACCGCCTTCAACGAGGACTGGGGGATCGTGCCGCTCGAAGCCATGGCTTTTGCCAAGCCGGTCATCGCCACCGCTTCCGGGGGCCCGCGCGAGTCCGTGGAGCACGGCCGAAACGGCTTCCTGGAGCCGCCGACGCCGGAGGCGTTCGCGGCGCGCATGCAGACGCTCGCGGCCGACCCCGCCCTGGCGCGTCGGGTGGGAGCCGCCGGTCCCGAGCGGGCCCGGCTCTTCTCCTGGGAGCGGTTCGTCTCGAACGTCGACGCCAACGTCGAGCGCGCCGTCGAGGCCTGGTCGCGCGGCGGCGCGCGGGGCCTCTCGAAGGCGAGCCGCGCCCTGGTGGCGGCCGCCCTGCTCGGCCTCGCCGGCCCCGCGGCGCGCGCGCAGAACCCACCCCCGCCGCCCGCCGCCGCGGAGCCGACGTCCGCCTACCGCCTCGCGCCGGGAGACGTCATCGAGATCAAGCTCTTCTACTCCCCCGAGCTCAACGACCAGCTCACCGTTCGTCCCGACGGATACGTGACCGTTCAGCGGGTCGGGGAAGTGCTTGCCGCCGGCCGCACGCCCGCCGAGCTGACCGACGCGCTCACCCAGGCCTTCGCCCGCTTCCAGAAGCACCCCGAGGTGACGGTGATCGTGCGCGAGTTCGAGGCTCAGCGCGCCTACGTAGGCGGAGAGGTCGCGACGCCCGGCATCGTGCCCTTGCGGGGAAGGGTGACGCTCGCCCAGGCGGTGATGGCCAGCGGGGGCCTCAAGCTCTCGGCGCGGGGCGGCAAGGTGATCCTGCTGCACCATCTGGGCGCCAACAACGCGAGCGTCGAGACCGTGGACCTGGGCGCCGTGCTGTCCGGACGCGGGGCGGACCTGGTGCTGCGCCCCTACGACGTCGTGTACGTCCCGGCTTCGGGCATCGCCAAGGTCGGACGCTTCGTCGAGCAGTACATCAACGCGATCGTGCCTCGGGCACTTTCCTTTCCCTACAATCTGAACACGGTTGTCACCATCCAGTAGCCCCAACCCGCTGTCCACGTCCCTAAGGGACCTGCTGGCCATCCTGTTCCGGCGCAAGTGGACCGTGCTCGTCATCCTGGTTTCCGGGTTGGCGGGCGGCGTCGCCTGGCTGTTCGTGATCCGCGACCCGGCCTACGAGGTGTCCGCCAAACTGCTGGTGCGGTTCGGCAGCGAGCAGGGCGTTCCGACGACGGTGCTGGACCAGCGGCCCGTGTTCATTCCGCAAGGCCAGCAGTTCGTCGCCTCGGAGGTGGACCTGCTGCACAACCGCGACCTGCTCGCGCGCGTCGTGGACAAGCTGCATCTCGACCAGCCCCCGCCGCCGGCCCCGCCTCCCGAGTCGCTCGTCCCGCGGCTGCGCTACGAGGCGCGCCGAGCCGTGCGCGCGGTCAAGGAGCTCTACTCGGAGGTGCTGATCCGAATCGGCCTCAGGGAGAGGCTCGACCCGCGCGAGCGGGCGATCGCGGTTCTCGGGCGCTCGCTCGAGGTCGCTCCCCAGCGCAACTCGAACGTGATCCTCGCCACGCTCGCGCTGCCCGTTCGCCAGGGCGCTTCCCAGGTGCTGAACACGCTGCTCGAGATGCACCAGACCTTCCGCCTGGAGGCCTTCGAGGACCGCAGCGCCGTGGACTTCTTCTCGGCGAAGGTCAAGGACCTCGAGCGGCGGCTGCGCGAGGCCGAGACGCGCCAGTCCGGCTACGAAGCGCAGAAGGGGATCCAGGCCCTCGAGGAGCAGAAACGCGTGCTCTTGACCGCGGCGACCGACGTGGAGGCCGCCGAGCAGTCCGCGCGCGTCCTTTACCAGCGGTCGGCCGAGCGCGCGCGGCGCGTCGAGGCGCTGGCCCGCAGCCCCGAGCCGAGCTTCTCCTCCGTGGGCTCGTTCGAGGAGGGCTCGTTCGCGCATGCCATGCTGCTCCAGCTCGCCGAGCTGCAGCGCGAGCGCGACAAGCTGCGCCTCAACGCCTTCGACTCGGACCCCAAGATCCTCAACAACCGCAGCCAGTTCGAGACCCTGATGGGGCTCTTGCGCTCGAATCTGGCCGCCGACGTGGCCGAGAAGCAGGCGGCGCTCGAGACCCGCTCGCGCGAGGCGCTCGACCTGCGGAGCCGCCTCGACCACCTGCAGTCGGCCCAGATGGAGTGGACGGCGCTGCAGCGCTCGGGCAAGGCGCTCGAGGAGAGCTACCTCTTCTACCGCCGCAAGCTGGAGGAGACCGAGGCCACCCAGGCGATGCGCCGCGACCGCATCGGCAGCGTCACGGTGATCGAGCACGCGATGGACGCGGTCCAGGAGAAAGGCCCTTCGAAGACGACGCTGCTCGGCCTGGTGCTCGCCGCCACGATCTTCCTGGCGCTCGCCTGGGTGGCGGTCGCCGAGTTCTTCGACCATCGCCTGCACGGACGCGAGGACCTCGAGCAAGCCCTGCCCGGCGTCCCGGTGATCGCCGCGCTGCCCGCGCTCGGCTCGCTGCACGCCCCCCCACCGGCGTACGCCGACGCGCTGCGTGAGGCGGCCACGTTCCTGGCCGTGCGCGCGCGCCAGGAGCAGGTCCGCGAGTTCGTGGTCGCGAGCGCCTCCACGGGAGAGGGCGTGGCGACGGTCGCCGCGGGCGTCGCCCGCGAGCTGCGCCGCGAGCTCGGGCTGCGCGTGCTCCTCGCCGAGTTCGACCTCGAGCATCCCTCGCTCGCGATTCTGCTCGGCCTCGACCCCGAGCGCGGCGTGCAGGCCGTGGCCGACGGCAGGCTCGGCGCGGCCGACGCCGTGCAGAACGGGCCGGACGGTCTCGAGGTCGTGGTGGCCACGCCGGAGGCGCCGCCGGTCACAGCCGCCCGGGCCGTCGCTGCTCTCGACGGCCTGCGCCGCGGTCCAGCCGAGGGCTGCGACCTCCTGCTCGTCGAGGCGCCCGCGCTGCTCACCGGCGGGCTCGCGATCGCGCTCGCGAAGCAGATCCCGCGCGTGGTCCTGGTGGTGGAGGCGGACCGCACGCGCCTCGAGGTCCTGCAGCGCGTGACCCGCGACCTGGAGCAGGCCGGGATCCGCCTGGTCGCAGCCGTGCTCAACAAGCAGAGGCGGGTGCTGCCCGGCTGGCTGCATCGCTGGGTGGCGGGGTGAGCGCCCCGGAGCCCGCGGCGTCGGCCGAAGCCCGCGAGCGCCTGCGCGCTTCGGTGGTGATTCCCTGCCGCAACCGGGCCGCGCTCACCGTGGAGCTCGTCGAGGCCCTCTTCGCCCAGACGCTGCCGCATTCGGACTACGAGATCGTCGTCGTCGACAACCGATCGACGGACGACACGGCGCAGTGCGTCGCCGCGTTGCAGGAGCGCTCCCCCTGCCGCCTGCTGTTCCACGTCATGCCGGAGAACCGCGGCCCCGCTCACTCGCGCAACGCGGGCGTGGGCCTGGCGCGCGGCGAGATCATAGCGTTCACCGACAGCGACTGCCGTCCGCGCCCCGACTGGCTCGAGCGCGGCCTCGCGCCTTTCGCGGCGCCGGAGGTGGCCTTCGTGACGGGCTCGGTGTTCGACAAGCCCGAGCAGCGCGGCGGCTTCTTCGCGCGCGCCACCGGGGCGCTCACGGTGGAGCACCCCACCTACCCGACGATGAACGCCTTCTACCGCCGGCGTTTCTTCCTGGAGGCCGGCGGCTTCGACGAGTCGCTCTGCTTTCGCGACTTCCGCGACCGCCCCAACGAGTGCGCGGACACCGACCTCGCATGGCGCCTCAAGGAGAAGGGGCTGCGCAACGTGTTCGACCGCGAGCTCGTGATCTTCCACGAGGTCGAGACTCAGCGGCCGATCGCGTGGGTGCTCGAGCCGTTTCGCCTGTGGCTCGTGCCCGCGCTCGTCCGGCGGCATCCCCAGCTCCGGCGCTCGCTGCTGCGGGCCCGGCTCTTCTTCTGCAAGGAGAACGCGCTCGCCTGCCTCGCCCTGCTGGGCGCCACCGCGGGCCTCGCCTTCGACCGCGCGCTGTTCCTGTTCGTGCTGCCTTACGGCATGGCGCTTCCCTACCTGTGGTGGGCGATCGCCCTGCACAAGCGGCCCGTCCGGTCTCGCGACCTGCTGCGGTTCCTGCCGGAGACCGCCCTCATCGCCGCGCGCCAGCTCGTCATGTGCGCGGGTCTCGTCTACGGGAGCCTGCGCTTCCGCTGCCTCGTGCTGTGATGGCCGGGGTCGCGCTGTCGGTGCGCGCCGTCTCCAAGCGCTACGGACGCGTGGGGCTGGCGGCCCGCCTGCTCGGGAAGAAGCGGGTGCAGGTCCAGGCCTTGCGCGAAGTGTCGTTCGAGGTGCGCGAAGGCGAAACCTTCGGACTGCTCGGCCCGAACGGGGCCGGCAAGACGACGCTGCTCAAGATCGTCTCGTCGCTGATCGTACCCGACACGGGATCGGTCGCCGTCGGTGGGCACGACGTGCACCAGGACGAGACGGCTGCCCGCCGGCTCCTCGGTCTCGTCACCTGCGACGAGCGCAGCTTCTACTGGCGGCTCACCGGGCGGCAGAACCTGGGCTTCTTCGCCACGCTCTACGGCCTCCACGGCCGTGCGCGCCGCAGCCGAGTCGAGGAGCTGCTGGCGGCGGTCGGCCTGGAGCACGCGGCGGACCGCCGCTACGACGGCTACTCCTCGGGGATGAAGCAGAAGCTGGCGATCGCGCGTGGCCTGCTGAGCGACCCGAAGCTCGTGCTGTACGATGAGCCTACGCGCAGCCTGGACCCCTTGAGCGCCCAGAACGTGAGGCGCTGGATCCTTAGCCGGCGCGCCTACGCCCCGTCGCAGACTCACGTGATCGCCACCAACCAGCTCGACGAAGCGGAGCAGCTCTGCGATCGGGTCGTGATCGTGAACCGCGGCGCGGTCATCGCCCAGGGGACGATCGCGGAGATCCGGGAACGCTGGCGGCGGGGCCGCTACGACTCCCACGTCGTGACGTACCGCGGCGGGCCCGCGGCCGCGAGCCTCGCGGCCGCACCCGAGCGCGGACTGCTCGCCGTGCGCGCCGCCGCGGCCGAGGACGGAGCGACGGCGCTCTCGCTCCACACCGCCGCCGGCAGCACGGCGTTGAGCGAGGTGCTGCACGCTATACTGCGCGAGGGCGGCGACGTGATGCGCTGCGAAACGCACGAGGTGCCGTTTGACGAGGTCTTCTGCTCGCTCGTGCTCGGCGATCCCCCGGAAGCCGCCGCCAAGGGTGTCTGAGAAGGGCGCGCTGGGCGCGCTGCTGCTGGCCGCCGCGTGCGTCGCGGCGCCCCAGCCCGCGGACCGCGTCGCTCTGGTCAACCCGGGCTTCGAAGCCGAAGGCGAGCCCGGGCGGCCGTCCGGCTGGCACGTGGACGCGAAGCTGCTCGACAAGGGCAGCGTCGGCCTCGACCGCAAGCTGAAGGCGAGCGGCAACGCGTCGCTCGTGCTCGCGCCGAACGAGCGCAACACGCCCGGGGCGGATCCGCTGGCCGCGGGCCAGATGCTTTCGGCCGCGCCGTGGCGTGGACGGAGGATCCAGGTCTCGGCCTGGCTCGAGGCCGACGGCGGGGCGACCGCGGTGCTCGGCCTGGCGGTGATTCCCAAAGGCGGCGGCCAGCCGCTCGCGTTCCAGCGGCTCTCCCGCGACTCGGACGCCGGCGCGTCGGTCTCGGAGGCGTCCCTCGACGTGCCCGACACGTCCCAGGCGGAGTACCTGATCGTGTTCTGCGCGGTCGAGGGCACGAGCGGCGCGGCCCGCTTCGACGACGTCGAGCTGCGCTCCGGCGAGACGAAGGCGGCCGCCGCCGACGCTCCCGGCCCGCCGCTCGACGCCGAGGTTCGCGTCGACGCGCGCGACGACCTTCGTGCGATCCCGCGATCGCTCTACGGCACCAACGTGGAGTGGGTCTGGAACGGCAACGGCATCTGGGACGCCGCGCGCGACGCGCCCGACGACGAGGTGGTGCGGCTCTCGGCCGGCCTGGGTGTGAGTCTGATCCGCTTTCCGGGCGGAGTCTTCTCCGACTACTACCACTTCCGCGACGGACTCGGTCCGCAGGCCGCGCGCAAGGAATCGCTCCATTACCCGAACGGGCCCAAGTCGCGCCACACCTTCGGCACAGAAGAAGCTTTCCGCTTCGCAGACAAGGTCGGCGCCCGGCTTCTGATCACCGTCAATGCCGGCAGCGGCAGCGCGGACGAGGCGGCGGACTGGGTCCGCTACGCGAACCGGGCGGGCCGTCGCGTGGAGCTGTGGGAGGTCGGCAACGAGCTCTACATGAAGGGCGACTACTCCGGTGGCTCGCTGCCGCCCTCCGACTACGCCCGCCACTTCCTCGAGTTCGCGAAGGCCATGCGCGCCGCCGACCCGACGATCCGGATCGGCGCGATCGGCGGCCAGAACTACGGGCGCTACCGCTTCATGAGCTACTCGGACTGGGATCCGGTCGTTCTCGAGGCGGCCGGCGGAGCGATCGACTTCCTGGCCGTGCACAACGCGTACGCGCCGGTGCTCGTCGGAGAGTCGCAGCCGGACCCGCGCGCGGTGTACGCCGCGCTGCTCGCGGCTCCGGTGCAGATCCAGGCCAACCTCGCGACGCTCGCGCGGCAGATCCGGTCCCACGTCCCGCGCCGCGCCGGCGAGATCCAGATCGCGGTTACCGAGTGGGGGCCGCTGTTCGACATCCGCCCCGACAGTCCCTTCGTCGACCACGTGAAGACGCTGGGCTCGGCGCTCTTCGTCGCAAGCACCATGAACGCGTTCCTGCGCTCTCCCTCGACCACGGTCGCGAACTTCTTCAAACTCACCGAGCCGACCTTCATGGGCTGGATCGGGCCTCGCGACGGTCACATGGTCGCCAAGGCGCCCTACCTCGCGCTGCAGCTGTTCACGCGCCATTTCGGGGACGAGCTGGTCACGAGCGCGGTCGAGGGCCCGGCTTACGACAGCCCCGCCGTCGGCGCGCTCGAGGCCGTCAAGGACGTCCCCTACCTCGACATCACGGCGTCGCGCAGCGTGGACAGGCGGCGGCTCTTCATCATGGCCGTGAACCGGCATCCGAGCCGCGCGATCCGAGCGCGGATCCGGCTCGACGGCTTCATGCCGAAGCCTGCGGGCGAAGCCTGGACGCTGCGCGGCTCGGGGCTCGACGCCAATACGGGAACCGCGATCCGGAACGAGACGCCCGGCCTCGTATGGGCGCGCCAGCAGGAGGTGCCGCCGTGGCGCCGCTTCTACAAGGGTGGCCCCGAAGAGGTCCGGCTGGCGCCCGCTCCGCTCGACGGCCTGGGCCCGGAGTTCCGCTACGAGTTCACGCCGCTCTCCGCCACCTCGATCGAGATCCGCGCCCAGTGAAGCAGCAGGGCAAGGCGGCCGCCGCAGCCCTCACGCTTCTCGGGGGCTCGCTGCTCGGCCTGCTGGCGTGCGTCGCCGCTCTCAGCGTGCCAAGCCTCGGCAACCGCGCGCGCCTCGCGCTCGTGCTGGGTCCGGCCCTGCTGCTCTTCGCGCTCTGGTCCGGGCGCCCGCGGCTGGTGTTCCTGTTCGCGTGGGTGGCGCTGCTGACGTACAACCGCCAGTTCTTCTCCTTCGACTCGGTCTTCGGCGACTACGGGTCGCAGGGCGCCTACTGGATCCCGGCCGACCCCGCGCTGCTCGCGCTCTTCGTCGTCTGGGGGCTCGAGAGGCGAAGGCGCCGCGCCCCCTCCGCACCCGTCGGCCTCCCTTCCTGGCCCCTGCTGCTCCCGTACGCGCTCGTCGCGATCGCCTCCAGCCTCGCGGCGGCGCACCCGATCTGGGGAGCCTTCGAGCTGCTGCGCGTGATCCGGTTCGCGCTGGTGCTCTACTATGTGCGTCGCAACTTCGGGCGTGCGGAGCTCTGGACCTGCGTCGCCGCCTTTGCGGTCGTGACCCTGCTCCAGTCCGGCCTGGCCACGCTTCAGGTGGTGCGCAACGTCGGCTCGGGCCTCACCTCGCTCGTGGGCGCGCAGGGCCCGTCAGACAACTCCATCACCGTGGAATTCGCCGGCCAGGAGCAGGTGCGCGGGGCGGGAACGATGGTCCACCCCAACATACTCGCCCCCTACCTGCTCTTCCTGCTGCCGGTGTTCGCTGCGCTCGCGCTGACGCTGTCCGACAGGCGCTGGCGGACTCTCGCAGGCGCGACCGCGGCCGTCGGGCTGGTCGGGGTGGTGAGCACGATGTCCAGGCTCCCATTCGCGCTCGCGCTGCTCGAGCTGATCGCCGTGGCGGTCGTCCTCACGCGCCTGCGGGCGGTTTCGGTGGAGAAGGCGCTCGGCGCCGCGTTCGCCGCCGCGTTCGTCGGCACCTTGATCCTGCTGCCGCTCGCCGGCAAGGTGCAGGCGAGGCTGACGGCGGACTTCCGCGAGTCGATCGAGCTGCGCGAGCGCTACAACCGCGCCGCGCTCGGGATCGCCTCGCGGCGCCCGGTGCTCGGCGTCGGGTTGAACAACTTTCGCGCGTACCTCGCGCAGGAAGAGCCCGAGTTCGCGCAGATGCTCGACGAGGGCGAGTTCGCGCGAAAGCAGATCGGGCTGCGCGTCGCGGCCCCCGTGCACAACTTCTACCTGCTCGTGCTCAGCGAGACGGGGGCGCTCGGGCTTCTGACGTTCCTGCTGTTTCTCGCGGGCATCATCTACCGCGGATTCGTGGCCGTCGCGCGGACCGAGGACAAGGAGCGCGCGGTCGTGCTGGGGCTCGTCGTGGGGCTGCTGGCCCAGGTGCTGCAGCAGACGATGGACTACTCGCTGTGGGCCGATCCCTCGTACTACACGCTCGCGCTGATCGCGGGCCTGCTCGGGGTCGCGACGCGGGGTTTCGGCGCGTCCGGCCAGGGCCGCCCGCACGCGGAGCCGGCCCCCGGGCACGCCGCCGAGGCCGCGTGAGGCTCGCCTTGCTGGCGCGCCTGCGCCACGTGCGGGCGGTACGGGCGTTCGCCAGACGCTGCGCCCGCGTGGTCGACGCGTTCGAGAACGCGAACGACTACAGCTTCGAGACGAACGGCGAAGCGCGCGTGCTGCACGCCCTCGCGGCGCGCGGCGCGAAGCGGCTGTTCGACGTGGGCGCCCACGTCGGAGACTGGGCGTCGCTCGCGCGTCGCCTCGTGCCACAGGCCGAGATCCACTGCTTCGAGATCGTCCCCGAAACCTTCGCGCTGCTCGAGCGCCGGCTGGGCCGCGAGCCGGGTTTCGTGCTCAACGGCTTCGGCCTCGGAAGCGAGGACGGCGAGGCGACGGTGCGCCACTATCCCGACGCGAGCGCGCTGTCGACGACCACGGCGTACCCGCACGGGCGCGAGTGGCGAGAGCTGCGCGCCCGGGTCCGCGCGGGAGACTCCTACCTGAGGGAGCGCGGCCTCGATCTCGTCGACCTCGTCAAGATCGACGCGGAAGGCGCGGAGCCCCGGATCCTCGACGGCTTCGCGTCCGCGCTCGAGCGGAGAAGCCTCCACGCGGTGCAGTTCGAGTACGGACAGGTCAGCATCCTGACGCGCTTCCTGCTGCGGGACTTCCACGAGCTGTTCGAGGCGCGCGGCTACCGCGTCGGCCGTCTGTACCCGCTCGGTGTGGAGTTCCGCGACTACGCCTTCACGCAGGAGGACTTTCGGGGAGGCAACTTCCTCGCCGTCCGAGCCGACCGGGACGATCTGGTGAAGGCGTTGCGGCCGCCGGGCTAGAGCACGAGGCTGCGGTGGCGGAGCGAGCTCCACGCCAGCACCAGGAAGATCGCGAGCCCGCGGGGCAGGCCGAGCAGCACGCGCGCCGCGCGCAGCCCCGGCGAGCGGAAGCGGCCGCCCTCGGAGTAGCGCACCGCCGCGTAGGGGAGCCAGAGCAGGAGCGCCGCGGGGTGGAGCGCGACCGCCAGCAGCGACCCCAGCACGCCGAGGTCGAAGAGGGCCGTGATCCGCAGCAGGAAGTAGCGCCGGAAGATCTCCCCGCGCAGCTCGGGCACGCGCTTCACGAGCGGGGGCCAGGCGCCGACGTGCCGGGTGAGCGCGAGCCATTCGAGCGGGCCCACCGGGAACACGTGGTGGTAGACGAGCGCCCGCTCCTCGAACACCGACGCGTGGCCGGCGCGCTTCACGGCCCACGCGAGCTCGGTGTCCTCGCCGAAGAACTCGAAGCGGCCCGAGAAGCCGCCCGCCTCGAGCGCGGCCGCGCGTCGATAGAAGACGTTGCAGGTTTCGTAGAGCGGGCCCTCGTGGGTGATCTCGATCGTCCGCTCGAGGAAGCGACGTTCTTGCTCGGGGTTCGGAAGCGTGCGGCCCTGCACGATGCCGACCTCGGGCCTGAACGCCGAGACGCCGGCCTCCAGCCAGCCCGGCGAGGCCACGCAGTCGCTATCGGTGAACGCCACGAACTCGCCCTTCGCCGCCTCAAGCCCGTGCTGGCGCGACAGCGCGGGCCCGCGGTTGTTCTGCAGGAAGTAGCGCAGGGAGTAGGGCGCCCTGCGCGCCGCCTCCGCCACCATCTCGGGCGTCCCGTCCCGGCTCGAGTTGTCGACGACCAGGACCTCCATCCGCGCGGGTGGATAGGACTGCTCGGCGAGCGACTCCAGCAGGCGCGCGAGCAGCTCGCGCCGGTCGAAGGTCGGCACGATGACGCTGACGAAGGGGCGCTCAGCCACGCGCCACCCGCTGGTAGAGATCTTCGTAGCGAGGGCCGAGCACGGCCCAGCCGAACGGCTGCGCGTGGGCCCGACAGCGCTCCGCGGTTTCCGGACGCCGCGCGATCCCGATCGCCGCGACGATGGCATCGGCCAGGCCGCTCGCGTTGGTGGCCTCGCGGCGATCGCTGCCGGGCGGGAAGAGAACCCCGACCTCCGGCGAGCCGATCACCTCGGGGATGCCCGCGTGGTCGGCGCCCACGACCGCGCTGCCGCAGGCGAGAGCCTCCACCAGCACCATGCCCAGCGCCTCCCAGACCGCGGGCAGCACCGTCACACCGGCCTGCGCATAGAGCCGCGGCAGCGAGGCGCGCTCGCCCGCGCCCAGCATCTCGACGTCGGAGCGCAGCGCGTCGGGCAAGAGCGCCAGCAGGGCGCGCTCGCGATCCGGGGCGATCTGGCCCGTGAGCCGCAGGCGCGCCCGGGGCGCCGCGCGCTTCACGAGCGGGAAGGCCCGCATCAGGAGCGCTGCGCCCTTGCGCTCCTCGTCGAGCGCCCCCGACATCAGGACGAGGTCCGGCTCCCGCCGAGCATCCGCGGGCGCCTGGAAGTGCTCGAGGTCCACGGGAGGCAGCAGGACCTCGCCCGCGACGCCGAAGTCCCGCTTCAGCATCGCGCCGGCGAAACGGCTCACGACGAGCACGCTCGCGGCCCGCGCGAGCGCGCAGCGGAACATCAGGTAGTCGTGAGGAACCGTGCGGAAGGCGCGCTTCAACGGTATCCCGGGCGACTGAAAGACGTAGCGCGTGCCGCTGCGCGACGCGAGCGCCCCGGCGAAGGCGTCGAACTGGGAAAGGCAGTGGACGACGTCGAAACCGCCCCGCGCCAGCGCCCCGCGGCACTGGAACGGAAAGAAGTGGGCCGACGTGAGCCGCCGCCCCAGCAGCGCCGGCGGCCGCCACTGCTCGAACACGATGCGCCTTACCGCGCTCGTGCCCTCGACCGCGACTCCGCGCGGGCTGCTGGTGATCACGGTCACGTCGTGGCCACGCGCGGTCAGGTAGCGGCCGAGGTCGTCGATGAACCGCTCGGCGCCGCGCCGCACCTGCGGCCAGGCGTAGGGATAGGCGAGCGCGATGCGCAACACGCGGAGCTTCAGCCGGTCTGCGGCTTGCGGACGGGCTGCGGCGACGGCTCGGCCGGCGCGGGCGCTTCGCCCTTCGCCGGGACGTCCGTTTCGGCGAGCCCGCGTCGCCGCCGCCGCCTCAGCGGGACGGGCGGGAAGAGGCGACGGCTGAAGAGGGGTTCGAGCGATCCGTCCGGAGTCCGCCTCAGGCTCTGCACCCGACGTCGTTCGCGCAAGGTGTCGGAGAGGTGGCCGAGGTTCCAGGCGAGCGCGCGCAGCTTCGCCGCGCGCGGCGGCCGCGCCAGCGCGTCCACGACCGCGTAGGCCATGTAGACGGGCAGCCACCGCGTCAGCGCGGCGGGCCCGTAGTTCTTGAGCAGCGATCGCAGGCGGTTCTTGCAGTAGTGGAACACGAACTGCGAGCTGCTCGCCTCGAGCGCGGCCGACACGTGATGCTGGGCCCGCAGCTCCGGGATCGCCGCTGCTCCGATCCCGGCGACCGCCGCGCGCCAGCCGAGGTCCGAGTCCTCGTAGGCGTGGAAGAAGCGCGGGTCGAAGCCGCCGAGGCGCAGGAACTCCTCGCGGCGGACGAAGAGCGCGGCCGTCGGGAGCCAGAGGCAGCGGCGCTCCGCGAGCGATGCCTCGTCGGGCTGGCCTTCGTCGCGGTCCCATCCGAGCCCGATGCGGCTCAGCTCGCCACCGAAGGAGTTGAGCACCTCGGGTCGCTGGGCGTAGAGCACCTTGCCGCCGACGAAGCCTACCGTGGGATGGGCCTCCGAATAGCGCACTGCAGCATCCAGCCACCTTTCGTCGAGAGCGACGTCGCTGTCCAGGAAGAGCACGAACTCGCCCTCGGCCAGCCGGGCACCGTGGTCCCGGGCCGGGCCGGGGCCTTCGGGCGCCTTCACCACGTGGCGCAGCCGACTCCCCGCGGGAACGGCGAAGGCCGAAAGCATCTCGCCCGTTCCGTCGTGCGAGGAGTTGTCGACGACGATGACTTCGAAGCAGTCTGCGGGATAGCGCTGCGCGAACACCGCCCTCAGCGTGTGCTGGAGCTCGCCTTTCCGGTTGAAGGTGGGAATGACGACCGACACGAATGCGCGCAACTCGAACCTTGTGGCGATTCTACCGAGTCCCGGCACGCGCGCAATGTGACGCAGAGCGCGCCCTTGGGCACACGGGCCGGGCACACGGCCCTTTACAGACGTCGCCGTCGGGACTACATTCACGCTCTACCCTCCGTCGGTATCCGTGCGGGAGGTGAGGTGTGCCCAACGGCATCGAGCTCAAGGCCCTGTCCGAACCGCTTCGCGGCACGCCGCGGACGGAAGCCGCCGCGGGCGCGGCGGCCCTGAGGGTCAAGCGCTTGGTTGACGTCGTGGGCTCGGCGACGCTCCTCGTCGCCACGGCTCCGGTGATGCTCGCGATCGCCTGCGCCGTTCGGCTCGACAGCCGGGGGCCGGCTCTCTTCCGCCAGGTTCGGATCGGCCGCAATCGACGCCGTCCGGGAGAGATCGTCCCTCCTGAAATCCTGAACCGTCGGCGCGAAGACCTCTTTGGAAAGCCGTTCACCATCTACAAGTTCCGGACGATGGGCGTCACATCCTCGCCGTACGCGACGACGCCCTCCGGAGGGGGCGATCCGCGCGTGACGCGGCTCGGCCGCTTCTTGAGGCGCAGCTGTCTCGACGAGCTGCCGCAGGTCATCAACGTGCTGCGCGGCGAGATGAGCCTCGTCGGCCCGCGTCCCGAGATGCCTTTCATCGTCAGGGACTACGCGCCGCATGTCCGTCGCCGCCTCGACGTGGCGCCTGGTATCACGGGACTCTGGCAGATACACGCCACCCGAGAGCGCGCGATCCACGAATCGATCGAGTGGGACCTCGAGTACATCGACCAGTGGTCGCTCGGGCTCGATATGCGTGTACTCCTGGACACACTGCTGTTCGTCCTGCGCCTGAAGAACTTCTAGATCGGCGCCGTCGATAGGGGTCATGCGGGCTTCTCGCCTTGACAATCGGCGAGACCCGCCTCATTCTCACCGGCAAACTCACCGGGTCCGGATCGTAAGCCGCCATTCCCCCTCGCCTGCTAGCAACCGGTTTCGGCTCTCGGTGCTGGCCGGTGAAGGCGGTCGATCCACTGAGTCCGAGGACACCGCCGGTCGGCGTGTTCGGACGACCGGAGAGGGGGAAGGATGCCAGTCAGAGTTTTTCTCGCCGATCTCAGACACAACTACACGGGCGTGCTCGCGAACGACTGCATGCCGCTCGGCGTCGGCTACATCAAGGCCGTGATGGATGCCGGGCTGGGAGCCGAAGTCGACTCGCAGGTGTTCGCGTATCCCGACCACCTGGCTGCGGCGATGCGGGAGAACCCGCCCGACGTGCTGATGCTCAGCAACTACATGTGGAACGAGCAGCTGAGCCTCGCGTTCGCGCGCATCGCGAAGGCGCTGCGTCCGGAGACGCTCGTGGTGATGGGCGGCCCCAACATCTCGCTCGAGGACGAGCGCAAGATCGAGTACTTCAAGGGCATGCCGGAGGTGGACCTCTACGTGCTCGGCGAGGGCGACTTCCTCGGCACTGAGGTGGTGCGCCAGTTCATGGGCGCCGGCCTCTCGATCCCGCGCCTCGGCGCGCAGGAGGTGCCGTCGGCGCTCTACCGGCGGCCGGACGGGCAGCCCGTGATCAACAAGATGCACCCGCGCCGCCTGACGATCGACGACATCCCCTCGCCCTGGCTCACGGGCGTGCTCGACTCGTTCTTCGACGGGCGGCTCGCCCCGATGATCGAGACGAACCGAGGCTGCCCGTTCACCTGCACCTTCTGCGTGCAGGGCGTGTCGTGGTACACGAAGGTGAACTACTTCGACAAGCAACGGCTGCGCGAGGAGATCGACTACATCGGGCGCCGCATCAAACAGCACTCGCCACAGATGGGCACGCTGCGCATCGCCGACTCGAACTACGGAATGTTCGAGCGCGACGTCGAGCTGTCGGGGTTCATCGCGGAGGCGCAGCGCGAGTACGGCTGGCCGACCTACATCGACGCCACGACCGGGAAGAACCGGCCGGAGCGGATCATCCAGTCGCTGGAGCGCGTGAGCGGCGCGCTCGTGCTGTACCAGGCCGTTCAGTCGCTCGACGACTCGGTCCTGCGCGAGGTGAAGCGCGCGAGCATCAAGAAGGACGCCTACGAGCAGATCATGGTGCACGTGCGCGGCCGGGGCCTGCGCTCGCTCTCCGACCTGATCCTGGGGCTGCCGGGTGAGACGTTCACCTCGCACGTCGACAATATCCACACGCTGCTCGACGCGGGCACTCACGAGATGCACAACTTCCAGTCGATGATGCTGAAGGGCTCGGAGATGGAAACGCTCGCCTCGCGCCAGCGCTACCGCTTCGACAGCCGCTTCCGGGTGCTGCCCAAGAACTTCGGCGAGTACGACGGCGAGCGCGTCTTCGACCTGGACGAGATCGTGGTTGCCACGGACACGCTGCCTTTCGAGGACTACGTCAAGGCGCGCCAATACCACCTCGCGTGCAGCATCTACACCAACAACTCCTGGTTCGACGACGCGGTCGCGTTCGCCAGGGAGTTCGGGGTGAAGCGCTCGGAGTGGATCCACGCGATCGTCGACGCGATGACAGCCGACCAGGGTGTGATCGGGAAGCTGCTTACCGACTTCACTAAGGAGACCGAAGGCGAGCTGTTCCCGACGGCCGAGGCCTGCCGAGCGTTCTACACCGAGGACGAGAACTTCAAGCGGCTGCGTGAAGGCGAGATCGGCGACAACCTGATGTACAAGTACCGCGCGATCGCCTCCTTCTTCGAGTGGCACGCGGTCTGCTCGCTGGCGCTCACGGTGACGCGCCGGCTGCTGGTGGAGCGCGGCGCCGCCCGGCAGGTGGACGGCTTCGAGGAGTTCTGGTCCGACTTCGCGCGCTTCCTGGAGCTGCGCCACGCGCACGGCGCGACGCTCGACGAGCTCCTGCCTCCGGCGACGGCGCGCTTCCACTACGACATCGGCGAGTGGCTGAAGGCCGGGATGCCCAAGGAGGTCGCGCGCTTCCGGCTGCCGAACCCGCACCACCTGGAGTTCCAGCTCAGCAGCGAAGGCGAGCGCGAGCTGAAGGCCGCCCTGCAGGTCTGGGGGACGAGCCTCAAGGGGCTCACCAAGGGAGTCACGCGCATCCGCGTCGCCGCGCAGGTCCGCGAGCCGCGCCGCGCGAGCGGGTCGTACGCCAGCGCCTGAGCCACGCCGGCTGCGGGTCCTGATCGTCCACGAGCGCTTCGCCCCCGACTTCGGCGGCGGCGGCGAGCGCGTGGTCCTGGAGACCGCGCGGCATCTGCGCGCTCGTGGCGTGGACGCGCGCGTGCTCACGACAGGCCCCTCGGGCTTGCGTGAGCACGAAGGGATCCCGACCGACCGGCTTCCGATTCCGCGTTACGCCTTCAACCTCGCATTCCCCCAGGTGGCCGCGCGCGCCGCATCCTGCGATCTCGTCCAGACCTTCACTTATCACGGCTGCCTGCCAGCCTGGATCGGCGGGCGCCTGCTCGGCAAACCCGTCGTGTGCCAGGTGCTCGGCCTGTTCCGCGACGCGTGGCTGGAGATGGCCGGCCCGATCCGGGGCCGGCTGTGGCGGGGGATCGAGGCCTACCTGGTGCGACGCCCCTACGCCCGGGTGCTCTTCATCAGCGAGTACTCGCGTCGCGAAGGTCTCGCGCTCGGCGTGCGGCCGGAACGCGCGGCGCTCACCGAGCCGGGCATCGACCTCGCCGCCTACCGCGCCGATCTTCCCAAGACCCACGACGTGCTGTTCGTGGGGAAACTGGACGCGCGCAAGGGGATCCAGGACGTGCTCGAGGTCGCGCGAGCGCTGCCGGGGCTGCGCTTCCGCGCCCACGGCTGGGGCCCGGAGAACGAGGCGATCCGGCGCTCCGCTCCGCCAAACCTCGCGCTCGTGCCGTTCGAGGGCGGCGCTCCGCTTCGCGAGGCCTTCGCGCGCGCGCGCGTCTTCCTGTTTCCGTCGCGCGCCGAGACGTTCGGGATTGCGATCGTCGAGGCCATGGCCTCCGGGTGCGCGGTCGTGTCATCGGTACCTCTCGAGTACGCCGGAGCGCGTGTGCGGCCCGGCGACATCCCGGCGATGGTGGAGGCCGTCTCGCGGCTCAGCGCGGATCCGGCGGAAGCCGCGCGCCTCGGGGCTCGGAACGCCGCGCTCGCACAGGCCTACACCTGGGACCGCTACACCGACCAGCTGCTCGCGGTGTACGACGAGGTCCTGCGGAGCTCGCGCCGAGGGCCGACAGAGCGGGCAAGATCGTAGCAAAAGGGGGGCCTGGGGGGCGCGCCGC
>Ga0335076_10001574_pt1 | contig 22145 bp, 20 predicted proteins | sample Lox_Sample_25_FD_206717 | JGI IMG/M metagenome (GOLD analysis project Ga0335076, IMG submission 206717) | Soil microbial communities from Loxahatchee National Wildlife Refuge, Florida, United States - Lox_Sample_2.5 | ecosystem: Environmental > Terrestrial > Soil > Wetlands | place: USA... | reverse complement strand
ACACGCTCACCGAGCGTGAGCTCGAAGTGCTTGCTCACGTTGTCCGGGGACAGCTCAACAAGCAGATTGCAGGCGATCTGAACATCCACGAGCGGACAGTAAAGCTGCATCGCACCGCGATCACCACAAAATTGAAAGTGCAGTCCGTGGCGGAACTCACCCGACTTACTGCAGGAGGCGGGCATCTTCCCCCTACCCACGGAACCTTCCCCAAAGGGCAGTAGACGGCACTTCCTCACCATTCCTATAGTGCTCATCAGCATATGTTACCTACGGGGTCTAGTCTTAGAGCAAGACTCGAGTACGCAGGAATACTAGTGAAGGCTCGAGCAACTCGTCAGGATCCCGTTCGGCAAGCGTTTCGCGTGCGCCGATGCGGTGCTGGGGAGACCCCTAGCACTCTCCTCCAAGTGATAGTTGCTTCATGGCTGGCGCTCCCAATCATCTTGAGCCACTGGCTATGGTTGCGCTTACTTCGGGCCGCATGCCCCCAAGGAGAATAGCGACCGTGCAGATTTCGGCTAGACAATCGGCGGCTGGCACAATTTTCGATTTAATCGGAGACATCGACCTGGCGCACTCGACGCAAATGCGAAAGGCGCTCCTCTCCGAAATCAAGGAGAAACAAACGCCCAAAGTGTTTCTGAACCTCCGAAATGTCCAGTACATAGACAGCTCGGGAATTGCGTCTCTAGTCGAGGGACTTAAGGCTTCGCGGGATATCGGTTCGCGATTGATTCTGTTCGCCCTTAGTTCGCCCGTTCGAGAGGTCATGGAGCTTTCGCGCCTGCAGAAGATTTTCGAGATTTACGAGAGTGAAGAACAGGCTCTTGCCGTTAGCGGGTAAGGGCCTTTCTGACGGAAGAGGTCACCAGTCACTTGGAAGCCGTCCAACAGATCGGTGAGAAGGTTCTCGGTGGTCTTTCGTATGTCGGCTCGCTGGCGATGCTCGCGGGTCGTTCGGCCTATTTCACGTTTATTGGTCCTTTTACAGGTAAACCGGTCCGAGCACAACGGGCCGTTTCGCAAGCTATGGAAGCCGGCGTCCGAGCACTTCCCATCCTCTCCCTGATCACTTTCTTCATCGGACTGATCCTGGCGCTGCAGGCCGGCTATGAAATGCGCCGCTTCGGAGCCATGAGTTACGTCGCAAGCGCCGTCGCCCTCTCCATGACGCGCGAATTGGGGCCTTTGATTACTGCCGTGATCGTCATCGGACGCTCCGGGTCCGCTTTCGCCGCCGAGATCGGCACTATGAAAGTGACGGAAGAAATCGACGCGCTCGAAACCATGGCCATCAGTCCTGTGAGCTTCCTCGTGGCTCCGAAATTTATCGCCATGATTTTGATGCTGCCCTGCCTGACCATCTGGGCGAACTTCATGGGGATCTTGGGAGGATCATTATTCGGCGTCTGGCAGGCGGACTTTACGTTCACCCGCTATATCGTCGCGTCTCTCAATGCCTTGTACCTGCGCGACGTGACAACAGGCCTGGTGAAGAGTTTTATGTTTGGCATCACCATCACAGCGGTCGGCTGCCAGGAAGGCTTTAACACTGACGGCGGCGCCGAACAAGTCGGGCGTTCCACGACCAAAGCCGTTGTGATGTCCATATTTCTTGTGATTTTGGTGGATTTGATTTTCACAATGCTTTTCTTCTTCCTCGGATCGGACTAAATCGATGGTCGATAAAATTCAAGCCGACGAAAGAGGAGCAATGCCGAAGGGACCGATGATTTCTCTGCGCGACCTCCGGGTGAGCTATAGAGGCGGGAGAGAAATTCTCCACGGTATTACCTTCGACGTGCAACACGGCGAGACTCTCGTCATCCTTGGCGGTTCAGGGTCCGGCAAGAGCACGCTATTGAGAACGCTCGTCGGCCTGGAGAAGCCTACTTCTGGTGAAGTGTGGATACGCGGCAAGAATTTCGGCGCCATCTCTGACGCCGAAAGGGACGAGATTCGCAAGCATCTCGGTATGTCCTTTCAAGGAGGGGCGCTGTTCGGTTCGATGACGGTCGGCGAAAATGTCGCTCTCCCGCTGCGCGAGCACACCAATCTGAACGAGTCGACGGTCGAAATCATGGTTCGGCTGAAGCTCGATCAGGTCGGTTTGTCCGGCTTTGAGGATTTCCTGCCCTCAGAACTGAGCGGTGGCATGAAGAAGCGTGCCGCCGTCGCGCGGGCTCTCGCGATGGATCCTGAGATTCTTTTTTTCGACGAACCTTCGGCCGGACTCGATCCGATCATCGCCGCCGGGATCGATCAGTTGATTCTCGATTTGAAGAAGGCGTTTCACATGACGATTATTGTGGTCACCCACGAATTAGCCAGCGCATATTTGATCGCGGATCGCATCGTTCTGATCAATAAAGGTGAGGTCGTCGCTATGGGAACGGTGCAGGAAGCGCGAAACAGCAAGCACCCGAAAGTTCGGCAGTTCCTCGATCGCATCGCGGAACCGGCGGTGGCCCAGGAATTGGATTATCTGCAAATGCTGACGGAGCCTGCCTCAAAACGAGGTGAAGGACGTCAGGGGAAGAGCAGGTAAAGATGGAAGCGAGACGTGAGCAAGTCTTCGTAGGATCGTTTGTCATCGCCGCCGCCGCGATTCTTGTAGCCACGGTGTTTTCCTTGTCGGGTGTGCTTGCCAGCGCCACCAAGACCTACCATGCAAAATTCCCCAATGCGGCTGGCTTGGAACCTGGCACGACCGTTCGCTACGCTGGAGGGCTCAAAGTCGGGCGGGTCGAGAAGTTGCAAATCGACCCTGCGAACGCAGCATTGATGGATATGACCTTCACGGTGAAGAGCGACATACCGGTCAAAACCGACAGCCACGTCGCGATTCTGAGTTTCAGTCCTTTGGGCGACAATCACTTGGAAATCAAGGCCGGTTCTCAGTTGGCCCCACGGGCCACCGACGGCGCTTGGTTGCCGGCGGATCCTTACGTGGGGTTCAATGACCTGACGCAGCAGATCAATGATTTAACCCCGCAGGCCCGTCAACTGCTCGCCAACCTGAACGACCGCGTCACGCAGCTCAGACTCACGCTCGACCGCGTTAATGATCTGTTGAATGACAAGAACCGAGAGAATATCTCCGACACAATTTCACAGCTTCACGGCATCCTTGCGGAAAATCGACCCCAGATCAAGAATACGATGAATAACATCAACCAGGCGAGCGCCAAGATCAGTCCGCTTCTAGATCAACTTCATGGCACTATCGATCAAGCAAACAGTACCCTCAAGAAGGTCGACTCGCTGGTCGGCGACAATCGGGAAGATATCCGGGCGTCCGTTATCAAGCTCAGAGAGTCACTGGAAAACGTTGCAGATCTTTCGGCCCAACTGCAGCGAATGCTGGATAACAACGACTACAACATCGACGAACTTTTGAACAATCTCCGCATCGTCTCGGAAAACCTGAAACAGTTTACCGACACGGTCAAAACGCGACCATCGAGCTTGATCAATCCCGGAAGCCCACATGACCGTAAGCCTGGAGACAAGCAATGAGAATACCTGCGCACCGCCCATCGCGAACCGTAGCCAGTCCTCGGGTGATCACCTCACTTCTGCCGGTCGGCCTAATCATGCTCCTTGTCAGTCTGGCCGGCTGCGGCAGTTCGCGGCCAATCAAGTACTACCACATCAGCTACCCAACGACCGCTAACCCCTCGGCGGACACCATCGACGCAATTCTCATGGTGCGCACCTTCGAAGCTTCTCATTTGTATCTCGATGACAAGATCGTCTACGGCATGGATTCGCCGGAAATGGGTACTTACGAGTACCAGCGTTGGGTTGAACCCCCCGTCGAGATTCTCCAGGATTCCCTGGTTCGGGGATTGCGTGCCTCGGGGCGCTTCCGTGGTGTCTACGGATTACGCTCCGATATTAATGGCCAATTCATCCTGGCAGGGCACTTGTATGAATTCAAAGAAGTGGACGGCGCGACGATTGTTGCCCGCCTCAGCTACGAAACTAGACTACGCGACCGCAAGACCGGTCTGACGGTCTGGAATCATGTCTACAACCATGACGAACCCGTCTCTGAAAAAAGTGTCTCTGTATTCGTCCAAGCCATGGGCAAGAACGTTCAACGCAGCGTCTTGGAGGTCCAGGCGAGCCTCGAGGAATATTTCCGAGCCCATCCACTGAAGTAGTCCTATTTTCATCGGTAGGGTCCGGGACTGGCCCCAGGCACAGAGATTCAGCCGTCTTGAAGTCGAAGCGAACTGATATCGCGTGGACTGAATGATAAAAACTCAATCAAGGGCAATTTCTGCATCGTTTCTTCGCGCAGGTATCTGGAGGGTTGGTACAAGGAGCACTACGTGAGCAAGGGTCAGACGTCCACCATCTACGCGGGCCAGTTGGCGGTCGATATGTATGACTCGAAAAACCACCATCTGGCCTGGCGCGGCGTCGTCAGTAAGGCCCTCGACCCCACGGCTACCCCCGACATGCAGGAAAAGATCCTCAAAAAATCCGTGGCCAAGCTCTTAACAAACTATCCGCCTTCGATTGACATTCCCGGGGCTACGGGAACCTACCGTGTACCAATCCTCGGCTACTATCATTCGTTTGGCTTTTTTGGACGCGCAGCAAACGTCAGCGCTCTTTTGCTTGACGGTGTAGGAGACTTTCACGGAAAGGTGCTTTGCACCGATTTCCCAAGACCTAACGTATTACGAATGCTAGCAATTGTTCAATCAGACTTAACGATGGAGAACCAGCGCATCGCCTTTGTGCCGTCTCGGCGGACGCGCGATGCGAAATGTATTGTGCAACGGGGACGAGAACCTCGGCGTGCTAATACTGCCTACGCCCGCCACGGCCAGAGCGTCCACCCGAAAATCCCCCTCGTTCGTTACCAGAGCGATGCCCGCCGCCACGCGATTCTTGCGGCCGCGCTTCGTTGACCACCAGCGCCCGGCCTTCAACATTCATGCCGTTGAATTCTGCGATGGCCTTCGCCGCGTCATCTTCTGGCCCGAGTTCCACAAATCCGAAACCTTTCGACCGGCCTGTATCTCTGTCGGAGATGACGCGGGCAGAGACCGGCTTATAACCCTTCTCGGAAAACAACTGCAGGAGGCTCTCATCGGTAATGCTGTATGGCAGGCTCCCCACGTAAAGCTTTGGCATATTTCCTCGGTTCTGATCGAAACGATCGCCCGCCGCACATGAAAACGAAACGGGATTAGTTCAAACTCCTATAGCATGGTATGCTCTTTATGCGCTTAATGCATTCGGTTGTGTAGTGCGGCCCCTTGGTTCTGCGAATTGACCTGAGAATACCCGCCCTTCGATCCCTCCGTTCGTTTTCAGCGTAATTTAAAAAGAAGACTGGCAATGGATATTGCCGCGGCAGCCCGCATCTTTGCAGAGTTTGCCCGCCAACTCCGGCCAGCAAGAAAGCAAAATGCAGAATTTTTCAGAATTAAACCTGGCTCCGTCCTTGAAGGAGCGCCTGGCAAAGGCGCGCTTTTCGACTCCGACGCCGGTGCAGGCGGCAGCCATTCCGCAGGCACTCGATGGCAAGGATGTGATCGCCACAGCCCAGACAGGAACCGGCAAGACATTGGCGTTCCTCATTCCCGTCATGGAGAAACTGTCCGCACAAGAGGCCTCAACCATTGCCGCGCTTGTCCTTGTGCCAACACGCGAACTAGCGATGCAAGTAGTCGCGCAGTACGACGCGCTAAGGGGCAAACAGGCACAACCCGCGGCCCTGGTGGTCGGGGGCCTGCCGGAAAGAAAGCAGCTTGACGCCATTCGACGGGGTGCGCGGATTGTCGTAGCAACTCCAGGCCGCCTCCAAGATTACATGACTCGCAGGCTCGTATCTCTATCTGGCGTAAAGACACTGGTGCTTGATGAAGCAGATCGCATGCTGGACATGGGATTTCTACCGGCGATACGGCGGATTCTGGCGGCTCTGCCCACGGAACGCCAGACTCTCTGTTTCTCTGCGACCATGGACGGAGCTATCGCCCAGTTGCTCAGGGATTACACGAGAAACCCGATTCACTTGTCGTTTGGTTCGACGCTCAAACCATCGGAAAATGTGCGGCTGCAGGCGTTTGAAGTGGCAGACGGCGAGAAGCCAAACCTGCTGTTCAGCTTGTTGGATCAGGAGAACGGGCGGTGCCTGATTTTCTCTCGGACGAAACGCGGAACAGAGCGAATTGCAAAGAGCTTGAACCGCCAGGGAATTAATGCCGCGATGATCCATGGGGATCGTTCGCAATCCCAGCGAACTGCGGCCCTAATGGGCTTTCAGCGAGGGCAATACCGCGTGCTTGTCGCGACGGATGTAGCGGCCCGCGGCATTCACGTGCAGGACATCGCCCACGTCATTAACTATGATCTCCCTGACATAGCCGAAAACTTTATTCACCGCGTCGGCCGCACCGGACGCGCCGGCGAGCGCGGCGTGGCTTCTACTCTCTTCATCAGGGACCAGCGGACAGAGTTGTTCCAATTGGAACGGACACTTGGGATTCGGATGGAGCGAGTTTCCGTGAGTGACGGATCAAGCGAGAAGGCCTCGCGCGCCTTTCGCCGTGACGTAGAGAGCCGTCCTGCAACGCCGCGTCCCAAAATGGTTCGTTTGCCGGGGGAGTTCTTGCAGGCGCAAATAGATTGTTAGTTGACGCCGGATTATCCATCAGCCAGAAATGAGCGTAGGCCAATGCGCATAAGTGTGCGACTATTGTAGCTGCCGCGATTGTTGTTCTTCCGGAACCTCTCGGGTTGTTCCAGAGGTGCCTAAGTTCACACCTGCGACGATTTCCATTGTTTGGAAATGGCGGGTACTTGTGAGCGAACCGGTTTCCCTACAGTACGTTGGATTTGAGAACAGGGGCGTAGTGCGCGAGTACGCCTTCACCCTCCGCGGTTCGGGGGGCACATCCACGGAGTATTTTGTGACCATCGCGAATGCTGCTTTTGTGGCGCATCGCGTGCGCTATCAGGATGGGCCGGACATTTGTTCTCTCCGGCTTCACCGGGAGTTTGCCTCCCGGACGGAGCCCCCTCCGTCTACACGCTTCTCCGTTACGGATACGGAACTCGCAGACTACATGAATGCCCATCTCCCGAAACCCAAGCCCGGTGCCTCTGGTTACAAGAAAAACCAAGAGTTTTGATGTCACGCGCTTCTTTCCATTGGAGCAAGTTCGGGAGAATATGTGGCGCGACCGATTGAAGACGACTTTGACCATGTTCAGCAGTTAGTCCTGCTTGGCAAGGAGCGCGGCTACCTGCTCTACGATGAGGTCAACGCGGGTCTGCCCGCGGACGTCATTTCGTCTCAGGAAATTGATGACCTCCTGTCGATCCTGGAGCGCCAGGGAATTGAAGTTTACGAGGATCTTGCGACCGCCAACGCGGCTCTTACCAGTGTAAATGCGGTGGAGAGCCCAGAACCTGAAGAGAAAGAGGAACTGCCCGCCGACGTCGGTCTTGATCTCAGCGCCGGTGTGGACTCCAAGTCCCAGGATCCAGTTCGGATTTACCTCCGTGAAATGGGCTTAGTGCCGCTGCTGACACGCGAACGCGAAGTCGCCATCGCCAGGCGCATGGAACGTGGACAACTGGTGGTGACCAAGGCAATCACGCGTTCACCGCTCGTGATCAAGGAACTGATTGTTGTTGGCGAAGACCTGCGAAATGGCACACGGTCGATCAAGGAGATCGTCCCGTTTGACGACGAAGAACTAACGGAAGCGAAGATTGAAAAAAAGACCAAGCAGACGCTGAAGCACGTTGACCGGGTTTCGGAGTTATACGGTATCGCGCTCAAGCAAGCCGAAAGACTCGCTGAAAGCCCAAAGTCGAATAAGCCGACGTTTGTTCGGGCCAAGTGGGCTCTGGCGCGAACCTGCATCCAAATTTCTCTATCGATACGCGGCATATCTTTGCACTGGCGCGAGAGACTCCGTTTGGTTGACAAACTGCGCTCGACGGTTGAGCGTCTGCACGCCATCGAGCGCGAAGCGCACCGCTTGGAGCGGCGAGTGAATGCCGCCCTGGGCGACGTCGCCGCCGAAGCTCGCAAAGAGCTACGTGCGCGCCGTGCCGAGCTGAAGGAAATCGAAGAATCGAGCGAGGTAGGATTGAGCGGCCTGAAACGCTCGCTCACCCTTATTCAGCGAGGTGAGGCACAGGCAGAGCAAGCGAAAAACGAGCTGACCCAGGCCAACCTTCGCCTCGTTGTTTCTATCGCCAAGAAATATACGCATCACGGACTTCAGTTTCTAGATTTGATCCAGGAAGGCAATCTCGGGCTCATGCGGGGGGCCGACAAATTCGACTGGCGACGCGGTTACAAGTTTTCGACTTATGCTACATGGTGGATTCGCCAGGCAATTACCCGTGCCATCGCCGACCAGGCACGTACCATTCGCGTGCCCGTTCACATGATCGAGGTCATCAATAAGCTTACGAGATGCACTCGGCAGTTGGTACAGGAGCTTGGCCGAGAGCCCACTTCGGAGGAACTAGCCAAGCGGTTGGACATGACGGTCGAAAAAGTGCGCCAGACGCGGAAAATTGCTCAAACACCCATTTCTTTCGAGACCCCTATCGGTGAAGAGCAGGACGCTCACCTCGGTGATTTCATCGAAGACAAGGCAGTCATCTCACCATCCGAGGCAGCGATGAGATTGAGCCTCAAAGAGAAGATGGCCTCTGTGCTGAAGAAGCTCACTCCTCGTGAGGAGCGCATCATCCGCATGCGTTTCGGCTTTGAGGACGGCGCTCCGCGCACTCTAGAAGAAGTTGGCCAGGTGTTTGCCGTCACGCGGGAGCGTATCCGTCAGATTGAAGCGAAAGCCCTGCGCAAGCTCCGCCACCCGTCGCGCTCCAGTCATGTCCGCGCCTTTGTCGAAGGTTCGTGGTGATGAGTTTCGTTCTCCAATGACGTGAGACGCAGAGAGGACCATTGTGCTCCAGACGGAATAACATGGGAGGCTGCATCTATGAGCATCACATACCAAAAGCGCCAGAAGGAGCTGAAGAGGCAAGAAAAGCAACGGGCGAAGGCAGAAAAGCGGGAGCAGAGGAAATCGGCCAAACGCGCTGCCAAAGAAGAGGGCACATCGACAACACCGCCGCCGGACACCGAACTGCAGCGCTAATCGAATGACGAACAGCGGGTCCCGCACGGATAGACGAACAATTAGGACTAGTCCAGTTCCATCCAAAATTCGGAGAGGTGGAGTTTCTGACCCAGCCCATTGTTGACTCCAACGCCCGTTTCGTTTTTACTGTTTTTACTAAAATGGGCGGAACAGGGCTTGCCAAGCGCTAAAAGGACTAACGGCGATCGAAAGTACCTGACCGCCAACTGATTGGAAAAGTACGTTTCCCTTGTTTTTGCCGCGTTTTGAAGATCCTGCTGGACAATTCCGGTATCGCTACCCACTCTTGGAGCTATTTTGCCCGCTGTACCTTTCGCCTGATCTCGCTCTTGAAATACTGCATCGGCGTTGTTCCTAGCTGCTTGCGGAACATCGATATGAACGCGCTGGGACTTTGATATCCCGCTTCCAACGCGGCTGCCGTCACCTTCTCGCCGCTAGCCAGCAGCTCCATTCCCCGTAACAGTCGGAACTGCTGCCGCCATTTCCCGAAGGACATTCTTGTTTCCTCCAGAAAAAGCCGCTGTATCGTTCTCTTGCTTGCCCCACAATCCTTGCAGAGCTTTGCTAGCGTTCGTTGGTCCGCCGGATTCGCCATAATAAACCGAACCACTCTCATCGGACGCGCATCCGACGGGTGCGGCAATTGCAGCGGAATGGACCCCACACCCTGCAGTTGGTCGACCAGAAAATCCACAATCCGTCGTTCCACGGAAACTCTTCTGTTTAACTTTGCAAATCCGCACGCAAGCAGGATCAGCTCTTTCAACAGCGGCGACACGTTCATCACAAAACATTTCTTCGGCAGACTCCGGCCTAACTGCGGTAGAAAATAAAGCGTTCTCATCGACACTTGGCCCGACGTTGCCACCGAGTGCGGCGTCTTCGCGGGTATCCACACTGCCCGCATCGGTGGCACCACCCAAATTCCCTCTTTCGTGTGCACGGTCATAACGCCTTTCGACGCGAATAGCAGTTGGTCCTCTGGGTGCCAGTGCTCAGGAATTATCTGGCCATCGCCCAGGTCCGCCGACACGCTAGCTAGATGGGCCTGTACTCGCCCGTTGCGGCCCATCAACAGGCTATGGCACTTATGCGACATTTCTTGGCACGATAACGAGAGAAATTACATCCCGCAAGTGCTATTCCTTAGCACGCATTCAATGGGGAGGACAAGACATGCTCGCTTCCGCAAAGATGGTTGGCTTTATTCCCACTACCGATTACGAACGGGCCCGCGCTTTCTACGAAGGTAAGCTCGGATTGCAGTTCATCAGCCAAGATCAATTCGCCTTGGTCCTCAGCGTCGCTGACCACAAAATCCGCATCACCAAAATCCCCAATTTCACTCCGCTGCAAGGCACCATCCTCGGCTGGGAAGTGCAAGATATCGAAGCCGTCGCCCAATGGCTCATAGACCGGGGAGTTCCCCCGGAGAAATTTCCATTCGCGCAAGATCAACAGTTGGGTATCTGGACCGCCCCAAGCGGCGCCAGGGTTGCCTGGCTCAAAGATCCCGACGGTAACATCCTCAGCGTGTCTCAGCATCTCTAGTTTGCGTTCACCATTGCTTATTGATCTGCCCACGGCGCGACGCCCAGTGCTTTCTCGCTGATTTTCGCACGCCTGCCCCATCGATCACTTATATTCTCTAAACGCTACGGGTGTCCTGCCTCTACCTCTTCAAGGATCCATTTGTCGTTTGGCTCGAGGTGGCAATCGTAGCCATAGAACCGCCCTTGGAAAAAGTTTTGGAACAGGCAGGCACGCTGGCCCCGCAGAATGGGATTGTCGGCCACCGGCTGAAAATCTCCATCGGGTGCGTCTGCGGCAAAGACCTTGACCTGCCACTCGCCTTCGGGATTGTCGGTATAGCGGTGCGGGTAGACTTCCGTGGCCAGATAATAGACGCCCTTCCGCGATCCATGCCCCGCAACGTACAGCAGCGTGGGCGCGGCCACGGTCTCGGATGAGCGAATCAGAATCTTCTCGGGGGCACGATCCAAGTCGGTAACCGCTGCGGCGTTCCGGCTGACAATCTCAAAGTGATCTTTGTCGTTTCCGCGGTAAAAGGTGAGATAGAAACGCCCGGAAGCAGCATCGCGAAAAAGGTTAGGGTTTTGATTGCGCTGATTGGGGGCGCCGGCAACAAGAATTTTCTCCTGTTTCAAATCAATGCCATCACCGGAGCTGGCTAGCACGATGTGACTGCTCGGGGTGTCATAGTCTCTGGTAATCGCGAGATACAGCAGAGTCGGATTCCGTGGATCGGCTTTTTCGAGCACGCTGGGCCAGCGCGCGTTCGTCCATAACGGATTTTTCTCGTATTTCGTCCAGTGAACCAGGTCGTTGCTTCGCGCCAGCCCGATTCCTTTTCCTTCGTTCAGCCCATACCAACCCCAGTAACGGTAGCCCTCGCGTTTGAGTTCGAGAACGCTCAGCGTGTGCGGGAATTCGTTGCCCTCCCAGGGCTGCGCGTCAGCGAGGACGTGTCGAGGCTCACTGAGCTTGAAATACTTCGTCGCTGTGGCCTCCTTCGATTGCTCATGATTCTGAGCGAAAGCCATAACGGTCGCCACTGCTAGGCACATCGGAACAACCAATACGCGTCTATGATTGAGATTTAACCACATCGGAAACTCCTTGTTGCTCGCCTTGTAGTATTGTGGCGTTCGTAATCAGTGGCTTGGCCCAAAAGCCCACGCTCCACACACAGCCAAAAGTCAAAAACAGAAAACACATGCCCGCGCGCAGTCCGAAGCGGTCACCAAGATGGCCAATGATCACCGGCCCGAATGCTCCTCCGACAATCCCGGTGCACAGAATACCGGCGAAGGAGCCGTGATGTTCGGCCACGGAGTTCAACGCCAAAGACGAAATCACCGGCCACATGATTGATGCGAAAAGCCCCACAAGCGGGAAAGCGATGATGGAGACCCTGACGGGGCCGAACAGCGCAACCGAAAGGCAAATCAGCGTCGCACTGCTGAACCCGATCAGCACGTACCGGCTGTCAAAAAGTTTTAGCAGAAGCATGCCAATCAAACAGCCCACGGTAAGCAGCCCCCAGAAAAGAGACACCGCATTGGCTCCAGTGGTATGCGGGTCGGCGTGATGGTAAGTGGCCAGAAACTGGGATATCCAGTTGGCCGTGCCTTGTTCGGAAGCGACGTACGCGAAAACACAACCAAAGAAAAGCCAAACTACCTTTTTGCGCAGAAGATCGCGGTACATGCTCAACGTGCCTGCGCGTTCATCTTCCTTGCGCTCTACTCTCGGCATTGGGGACGCGCCGATGATCGCCATCATCAAAACCGTAGCGGCCGCAAAAATCCAGTAGATCGCAATCCACGGCAGAGCCGGTGGCGTGATGCTATCGAGCGTGCGCAGCAATGTGTGGGAGGAAACGGAAGACGCGGCGCGGTTCGCAACGATGTAGGAGTAGACCCGTGGGCTTAGGAACGAAGCGGCGCCGAAGACCAATTGCGCGAAAGCGGAGTTGAACGCGAAGTGCTCTTCGCCGCCGGCCACCCGGAGCAACGGATTAATTGCGACCTGCAGAGCCGCCATTCCCGCACCGATCACGAACGACGCGACCACAATCACCACGAAGGAAGGATGCACCGCAATGCTCACCGATCCGATCAGCCCCGCCAAAAACGAACTGACCATCACCGGCTTCTCCGAGTAGCGCTCCACCAGGAATCCAGCGGGAATTGACATGATGCCGTAGGCGCTGAAGAAAAAGAACGGCAGCAAGGCTACAACTGCAAGGCTTACATTGAACCCCGTAATAATGTCTGGAATGATCGCGCCGGGAATATTCGTCAGAAACGACATGACGAAGAAGATCAACAATATCAGCGCAACGATGTAACGGCTGCGAGTCATAAGCGGCTAGCCCACTGCGAGATGGCGTTCATGTCACTCCGTTGACGTAATCTTGCTGGCGAATCGGAATTGCCCTGGTTGCCGCCCGACCATGGCCGCCAGCGCTAGAGTCAGGATCTGCACGGGAAGAATTTCCAGCATCGGGAGCAAACTGGCAGCGACCTTGGGAACGCGAAAGGGCGAGGGTTGGTCATGGTGAACGTATGCACCTTTGCCACAGTGCTTCTGAATATCCTCAAATAACCGGCGGTTTAGTTTTTCCGTCTTTGACCCGCCTCCGAAGACCAAGACAAAGGTTTCCGGACTGACCATCTCGAATGGGCCGTGCCGGAACGCTGCGCTGCTCAAACCCTCGGAAGGGAATTGCGTGGACTCCTTCAGGATCAGAGCGCCCGTGCCTGCGGTTGCCAGAGAGTATCCACGACCCACCAGAAACAATTGGCGAATCCCCTGCAGCATCGGGAGCATCGCTTGCACATGCTCTTTCCATCCCGCCAGGTACTCCGCAGCAGGCCCGAGCACCGGTTGCAGTTCTTTCTTCGTACGCGCGATGGAGAGGCGGCAAAGCTGGTCGGCGAGAAACTTGAGGGCCACTAGTCCGGCGATATATGTCTTGCAAGAGACCGAGAATTCCTGCCCGGCATACGTGAGCACGGTGGCCGCGCTCCTACGTGCGAGCGGGCTGTCGGCAGTATTCGTCACCGCAATGATAGGCGCACGCTTCCGGTTTACTTCCAGCAGCCGGATAATCTCCGCGCTCTGCCCGGATTGAGACATGGCCACAACCAAGGAATCGGGACGGAACAGGCGATTGCCGTAGTAAATGAGTTCGGATGTCTCCACCAACATGGTCGGGATGCCAAGTTCCGTGAGTGGCAGCAGCAGCGTGTGTAAAGCGTGAAACGAAGAACCCATTCCGGTCAGAACGACCGTCGTGAATTTTCCTTTGTGTAACCGGGCCACCAGCGACTTCAGCTCCGTGGACTCCTCAAAATGCTGCAACGTGTCTTGCAGAGCTTTGGGCTGCTCCAGCAAGTCGCGAAAGTAATCGCCCTCTATGACTGAGAGATCAATCACCACGCGATCCTCCGTCCGGAGCAAAGCGGTGGTACCACACTCGAGCGGCTCCAATGAGATTGGCTTCTTCGCCGAGTGACGCGAGCGCAAGCTCCGCCCGTTCGTGGGGAACGAATCGGCAGCTCGACGCGATAAGACTGCGCATCGTGCCCAGGAAAAGATCAGCGCTCTTCATCACGCTGCCACCCAGGACAATCGCATCGGGAACATAGAGAGTTACCAGATTCGCTAGGCCCCAACCCAGATAACGAGCCTCCCGCTCGACCGCTTGCTTGGCGAACGCGTCGCCAGCGCGCGCTAGGTCGCAAATCTCTTCAGCGCTAAGCTTTTGCTGCGGATAACCAGAGGGTTTGTTTTCGCTAACCCAGTTCTCCATCGCTGGTCCCGTTGCGAACGATTCCCAACACCCATGAAACCCGCAGTAGCAGGCCGGACCGGACGGGTCGATCAAGTGGTGACCGATTTCCGGATGAGAATAGTCCACGCCCCGGTAGATTCTGCCGTCGAAAATCAAACCGACGCCGATGCCTGTCCCAATCGTCACGTAAATCAGCCGCGATTTGTCTCGCCCAGCACCCCAACCAGCTTCACCGAGCGCGGCGGCATCCGCGTCGTTCTCTATGGCTACCCCAACTCCGAACGCCTGTTCTAGATCCTTGACCGGGTTCTCCCCATTCCAGTTCGGAAAGAAGTTCACGTCGCCGATGGCGCCGGTCAGGGGATAGACTGGGCCCGTAGAACCAATGCCTATTCCCGTAATCTTCTGTCCCGTGGTCTTGGCGCCGCATCCGAGCATGCGTACGACGCCCGTAATCGCACTCCGATACCCCGCCTCTGCGTTCGTAGGAATCTGGTCGCGGTACAAAACACGGCCGTTTTCGTCAACGAGCCCGGCAGCGATTTTCGTCCCCCCGATATCGACTGCGGCGATCACGCAGCTCTCCTGAACAGGCTCCGAAAAAGTGAGGTCACTGTTTCCATTCCAGTATTTTCCCGTCGTAGGGTTCGAGATGAATCACCGCCGAGGAATCTCGTACAGGGATCGGGTTTGTTCCCTCAGGAGAAACGCCTTCCAGCGACCGCAAGGGAACAGCGGCCATGATTTTTGCGTCTTGTGGTTTTGCGGTGTGATTCACCATCACCAGATAACCCCGATGATCGCCCTGCAGGTCGGATAACTCCACCTCGGGTCGGTCCGAGCGAAACGCCGGCTTCACGCCTGCCCATTCCCGGAACGCCTCATAGATCGCGTGCGTATTTTCTGCCTGATCGAACACTGCCGGCACTCCGGCTAAGTAATGTTCAATCGGATAGGCGCAAAGGAGAGTCTTGCCCGTGCCGATGTTGTTTGTGACCAGGGCGGGGCGGCCATCCTGATCCACGGCGATCACTTTCCCGCCCGCCATCTCCAGAATCACACCCCACGACTGAATGTTCTGGGAGGGTACGACAAAGTGAAAGCTGTCTCCAGGACTGAGCTGACCGAACGGCTCGACAAACTTGATGGTCACCTCGGAACTCACCGCGCGGTCCGCGATGCGCGCTCCAAAAAGTGAACTCATTTCCGGCACAGCGCCATCGGATGCCAGCGAGGCATACAGGTATCCTCCTCTCTCAACGTACTTCCTCGCCTTCTCGTAAAAGTCCGAGTGCACATGAGAAAGGAACGGGTCCGAGGTACTCGTCAACGGTGACGGCAGAAACACCATGGGTCGTTTATCCCAATCCGAGTACTCGCGTGGAAAATCCGCCTTCAGCCCAACTTGTCGCGCCAAGATAAATGACGTGAGTGCCGAAGACATGAGCCAAAGATTGGCCGCACTCGCGTCCGGCTCCATGCGTCCCGGCATCGCATCGCCATCTGCCTGCGAAACGTACGGCGTAATCGCGGGTCCCGTAAGCCCGAAACGCGAGAAGTCTCCATGTGTCTTGGCCCACTCGTCCGGTATCACAATGCCAACTTCCGCGGGAGCCGGAGAAATTCCCACGAGGTCAAGCCGGGACACTATTTGTGAGATTTTTTTGAACTCACGCGCCAGCGGCTTGTCCTGGCGGTCCCAAGTCGTCATGCCCCATCCCGTTTCCTGAGGCGTTCGCAGGTACGGCACTTTGTGGAACTGTTCCGGAGCTGCATCTGTGTAGCACCACAGATCGACCCCAATGCTACCCGCACCGAGCCCTGACAAGATCTGGGCCCGATCGTACGCGGCCACTCTTTCCGGCGCGAACTGCGCCGTGGACGCACCCATCTCGTGAATCATCACCGGATGCCCGGCTCCCTGCGACAATGTGATCTCGAACGCCGCTCCATACGTGCCCCGGACCGAAAGCAAAGCATCTGGAAAAAGATCGGGAGCGTACAGCGTAAAAGGATGAACGCTGAAGAAGTCCACGAACTTGGCAATGTTGTCCGCGCGAAAAGGGCCATGCGAGATTTCTTCGCCGCTGGTTCCCACGACGATCGGGTGCGCTTTGTCGTGTTCCCGTAATCCGTCCACAATCAATCGCGTCCAATTGATCGCCATGGCATCGTTCGTTTGCGGCGACGGAACAATCCAGAACGGCGGCTCATCCGTCAGATCCCACCCGATAATCGCGGACTCATTGGCGTAACGCCGGCCAAATTCTGAGGCGAAATTCGTTTCCAGGCGCAACATCTCAGGATCCGCGTGCGGATGCCGGCCCAGCCGCCACGGAACATCCCAGTACGCTTCTCCGACTTCGCCCCCGATGAACAGACTCGGGTGCAGGTAGATTTTGTATTTGTGCGCCAGCGAAATCAGATAGTCCAGTTGCTGGAACGCCGCGGGATTGTAATCTCCGGGACGCGGCTCAAACCATGCCCACATGATGTCGAACCGCACGATGCTGTAACCGAGTTCATGCATTTTCGCGAAATCAGCTTCAATGTCCTTGGCATCCCACTGCACGTTCCACTGCATGGCCGCTTTCGCCGGAACCCAGTGTGCACCCACCGGGATAAATCGCTTTCCATTCGCGGAAAAGTACGAACCGTCAAGTCGTACAAATGGAAGCTTCGAGTCGTTCGGCTCTTTGCTTTGTTGTCCCGCCGCTTCCAGACACGCGCACGCCGAAGTGAGCACCACGAACAAAACCACTACCCGGAAAATCCAGTTTTTGCAGTTCATGAAGGTTCTCGAGTTGGCCTCATTCTCTCAGAACCTCAGCAACAGTGCGATCTGAAGCTGTCGAGACGAATGGACCGTACTGGAAATCGATCCGGACAAGCCGGGAACATCGACGCTGTTGTTCGGAATCGCAAACTGCGGGGTATTAAACAGGTTGAACGCTTCCCCGCGCAGCTCAAGTTTCATCGCCTCGGTAAATTGGAAATCCTTGAAGATCGAAAAATCAACGTTGTATTGTGCCGGGCCCCGCAAAATGCCGCGACCGGCGTTCCCATACAGACGCGCGAAAGTCTGTCCGGGCGCCAATGCCGGGTACATAAAGGTGCTCGGGTTGACCTGACCAAAGGCCACAGGGTTGAACCAGCATTGTAGCGTCTGCGAGTTGGAGGGACAGCCCGCGTCCGTCGCATTGATGAACGAGTAAGGGCTGCTGTAGATGTTCGGGCGCGCCCCGTTGGAACCCGTGTTGGTGTCGTCGAAGGAAAGCAACGGCGTGAACGCCTGCCCCGAGTACATCGTCACGATGCCGTTCAGTTGCCAACCCCCGGCAATCCACCGTGACGGGCCATCGGAAGTCGCGAACCTCTTACCAGGTCCAAATGGCAGCTCGTAAGTCCACGCCGCGGTGAACTGGTGCCGGAAATCTGGCCCGACGTCCCCGCGTTCAGCGCGCATGTCGTAAGTGTTTTGCGGCTCGGCGGAACCGGCGGCGCTTTCATCCTCTTCGGTAATCCCGATGGTGTGCTGGAAGGTGTACGCGGCAAGCACACTCCACCCGGCGGAGAATCGGTGCTCGAAGCGCACCTGCAGGCTGTTGGAACTGTTGCTGACATCGTTCACCGATGTGCGAATGGCGGCTATCTGCGGAACCGCTTTGTAGTAAGGTCGGCCAAAGTTCGATCCCAGCCCATCACCGCAGTACGGATCCGTTGGCGTCGGGCATACTTCGAAGTTGGTATCCAACGGCTGCGTCGCCTGATTCAAATTGCGAAGAAAGGTCAGGTGCGTAGCATGAACCCCGACGTAGGCGATCTGGAGAATCGTGTCCTTAGCCAGTTGGCGTTCGACGTTCAAATTCCATTCCTGGATCGATGGCGTAGGGTTGTGAAACGGAGTGGCGCTAGCGCGTCCGCTGGGGTCGGCCAGGTTCGAGGGCGGAAGCGAACCGGACGGATTGGATGGCGTGGCAAAACCGGTTGAGAGTTGCACATTGGGAATGGAGTTGGCGTTGAACTGAATGGTCTGGTTGCTGAACAGCCCGGTCGGATTGTACGCTAGCTCGCCGTCATTCTGGTCGGCTTGCAGACTGTAAAAGATGCCATAGCTCCCACGAAGCACCGTTTTGTTATCAGAAAAAGGTGTATAGGCGAAGCCGATCCGCGGCGCGAAATTTTTATAGTTCGTCTTGACGTTTCCGGTGTCACTGACTCCCGGCATGCCGGGCGCGATAAACGACCCTGTCGCGAAGTCGAAGTTGGCAATGCGGTTGTGCTCCTCCACCATCGGGGTGAAGACGTCATAGCGGAGCCCGAGATTCAGGGTCAGCCTCGGGGACACTCGGTAATCATCCATGAAGTAGCCGCTCACTTCCCACCACCTCATCCCGAACGAGCCCTTCAGTCCATCACGGAACGAGTAAATGGGATTGCCGATAAGAAAGCTGGCCAGCGAGCTGCCCGGATCTTCCGGCGTGTTGTTCAGGTTTTCCGTAAATTGCGGATCGAAGGTAAAGTCTCCACGCGAGTTTTGCACCTGGAAAAACCCGTGTTGCCGGCGTATCAAATCACCTCCGGCCTTGAACGAATGGCGGCCGTGAATCCAGGTCAGCGAATCTTTCAGCTGATAATTGTTTTCCTTGAGGTTTTCCGGAAACCAGTCTTGATTCCCGATGGCACTGTAGCCCCCAATCATAATATTGGGCAGACCCCCGGTGTTAGGATCACCCGGGATGTTAATCCCCGGAATGCCCAGTTCCGTGGCGAGGGCTTCGTTGGAGAAGAACGGCGTGGCCTTAACCACATACCGCGTGTAGCCAAGTTTGAACTCATTGACCATGGTTGGCGAGAACGAGTGAGCGTCCGCAATGCCAGCCACGTACGCGTTGTTATCGATGTTCCCGGAAAAAGATCCGCCCCCCGCCTGACCTGGAAACGGATCGGGATGCAGCGACGAAACCGTCCCGTAACTAAACGTGCCGGAAATCGTGTCTGATTTCAGGTGGTGGTCCACGCGAATATCAAACGAGTCTTGATTATTGCTGGCCAACGGATTGTACAGAAAGTTGTTTGCAGTCCCCGCTCCGGGAATATTGGGCTGCGGAAAAAGATTCATGACGTTCAGCGCCGCCGGGTCCAGGCAACTACCACCGGTAGCACTGCGACGAGTCGATCCAACACAAGGCGGAATAATGTTGCCGGGGAACGCGGTCCGATTGTTATTGGTGTCGGTCGTCAGCGGGTCGTAAATCTGACCGGTTGGATTGCCTTGACCATCAGTGCCCAGCAAATCAGAAAAATCACCGCTGCGTTCCGCACCGGTCGGCACCGTGGAGATAAACGTCTGGGACTCGCGAATCCGCGTGCCCTGGTAGTCCACGAAGAAAAACGTTTTGTCTTTGAAAATCGGACCACCCAAAGTGCCGCCAAACTGGTTCTGCTTGAACGGCGGGATCGGGGAATTGGGATCGTCGAAGAAGTTCTTCGCGTCTACCGCGGAGTTGCGTAGGAATTCGAACGCGCTACCGTGGAAGCTGTTCGTTCCTGATCGAATCACCACGTTTACCACCGCCCCGCCCTTGCCAATGTCCGCGCCAAAGTTGCTCGTTTGTACCTTGAACTCTTCGATTGCCTCCACTGGCGGCTGCAGCACTTCAAAACCGATCTGCTGCTCATTATTGTCGAAGCCGTTCAACAAAAAGTTGTTGTTGGTGGCCATCAGCCCATTCACTTGAATAGCCCCGTTGCCGCGCTCGTTTTCAGGTATGCCTCCCTGTTGCACGATGCCCGAGGGTCCTTGATTCACCCCCGGGCTCAGGTACGCGAGCTGTAGGAAGTTTCGCCCGTTGAGCGGTAGCTCATGAACCTGCGTCTGCTCGATCACTTGACCGATGGAGGAAGTCTGCGACTCGATCAGCGGCTCCGCGGTGCTTACCTCTACCACCTCACTCACCGCGCCGGGAACTAGAACCACATCCACGCGAATCACCTGGGTGATGTCCAGTTTGATATTGGACTCGACTGCTGTCTTGAATCCTGGTGCTTCGACCGTGACCGTATAAACGCCCGGAATCAGGTGCCCGATGTTGTATTCGCCTTGGCCGTTGGTAATAGTTTTCGAGGCCACATTCGTCTGCACGTTTGTGACTGTCACCTTGGCTCCAACCACCACAGCTCCAGAGGAATCGTGTGCCAGGCCTACGAAAGTCCCGGACTCCACTTGCGCCGAAACTCTCACTGCACAAAAGCACAGGAGAGCGCAGAAGCCGAAGAAGTGTGAAAAACCGCGTGCACGTGACGCGCTCGCAACTCGCATAGAACCTCCCAAAGAGTAGCTTGGGGTGTGGGTTCGATTGTGGCCAACATAGCATCATATGTTCAATGGCTGTCAAGAGAGAATTTTGTGCCTGCAAAAGCATCGCTGAATACTCCTCTGAGTTTGTGTAAACATATATAAATAATCAGCTTACTCTAGAAGCGCCTTGTTCTCCCTTCCGACCGTGCGCAAACGAAAGCCTGCACACATAGCAACATTGTATGTTATGTTGTTACGGCTATGGCTCTCAATCACAAGACCACCAACCCCTTTTCCGCTCGCGCGCAAGCCCTCCGTCTCGTGCTCGATTCGGAGAGCTTTGTCCCGTTCTACGAGCAAATCGCAGCTCACGTTCGCCATTTGATAAAAGACCAAAAGCTACTCCAAGGGCAGACGTTTTATTCTGAAGGCGAACTAGCGCGCATGTTAGGCATCAGCAAAATGCCAGTCCGGCAGGCGTTCCAGAAGTTGCGCTCCGAAGGTTTGCTCCTGTTGGCGCGTGGAAAACGTCCGGTCATCGGCTCCGGCAAACTGCCTTGGAATTTTCAGGAGCTTCGCGGCTTCAGTGAAGAAATGCGGCGGCGCGGGCTGCAGCCATCGGCAAAGGTCTTGTCCGTGGAGATGTGCGAGCCGGATGCACAGGTGGCGAATGCCTTAAAGCTCTCACCGGACGCAAAAATCTATTGCTTGCGGCGGCTCAGGTTCGTTGACGGCGAGCCGGTAGCCGTCGTCACCAGCTATTTGCCCGCGAGCATCTTTCCGGAGATTGACAAACAAGATCTGGAAGGTCAGTCCCTTTATCGCATATTTGAACACGTCTATAAGCGTCGCCTGCACTGGGCGCAAGAGATTATCGGCGCTGCCTTGGCCACTGAGGAAGACGGCAAAGTCTTGCAAGCGGGAACTGGTATCCCCGTGCTGCTGATCAAAGAGACGACCTATGACAGCCAGGAAGTCCCCATCGAATATAGCGTCTCGGTCCTGCGAGGTGATCGCTATTCCGCCTCCGTGGTCTCGATTCGTAAGGTGTAGGCTGTCGCCGATTTGGGTTTACGACGGAACGCACCGTGACTTTGCCAGAATACTCTTAAAGCTGCAACCCTTTCACTCTTCTTTGCTCGATTTGCCCTAGCAGCTTCGCTGTTCCTTTGCGGAATTGCTCACCCTCGGTAATCAGACTCAACACCAGGTATCCGTCACCCGAAAAATCATAGAAATGACCAGGATGCACCAGTACGTGGGCCTCGCGCATGAGCTCAATCGCCAGCCCTTCATCGTTCTCCGCCGCGCGCACTTGCAAAACCGCGTACCACCCGCCTTCCGTCTCCAGCAAACGGCA
>Ga0335076_10001573_pt1 | contig 22147 bp, 23 predicted proteins | sample Lox_Sample_25_FD_206717 | JGI IMG/M metagenome (GOLD analysis project Ga0335076, IMG submission 206717) | Soil microbial communities from Loxahatchee National Wildlife Refuge, Florida, United States - Lox_Sample_2.5 | ecosystem: Environmental > Terrestrial > Soil > Wetlands | place: USA... | reverse complement strand
GAGTCCCACGCGCTGAACGGCGCCGAGCAGACGCTGCGTCGCTTCCGGCCACGTCTGGCGCTGGCCGCGTACCACGAGTTCGACGATATGTGGGCCCTGATGCGGCAGGTCGACCGGCTCGAATTGGGGTATCGGTTCGCGATGGCTCATTTCACGCCGCACCACGAGGAGACCATCCTGTACGCATGGGTTGAGGAGGCACCGTGAGCTCGCCTTCGATCGGCCACAACCCGCCGCTCGTCTCGGTGTTGACGCCCGTCTACAACTACGGCCGCTACCTGGCCCGCACGTTGGACAGCGCGCTGGCTCAGGACTATCCGGCGGACCGGATGGAGATCGTGATCGTCGACGACGGCTCGACGGATGAGACCCCGGACGTCATTGCCGAGTACTCGGCCAAGCACCCGGAGCGGATCCGCGCCTTCCGCCAGGAAAACCAGGGGTTCATCGCCGCGACGAACGCGACCTTCCGCGAGGCGCGCGGCGAGCTGTGGGCGTTCCTCGACTCGGACGACATCTGGCCGCCCGAGAAGACCCGCGAGCAGGTCGAGATCATGCGCCGCCGGCCCGAGGTGGGAGCCGTCTATAGCGACACGGAGCTGGTCGACCCCTACGACAAGGTGATCACGCCGTCGGTCTGGACGCTGTACACGCAGACGCCGATCGTCGGCGGCCCCGGCGCGATGTACAGGATGTGCGGCGAGCCGTCGGGCAACCCGGCGCTCAACTCGACGATCATGCTCCGCGCCGAGCTGGCCGAGCAGTTCGCGCCGATCCCGGACGGCGTGCCCTACGTCGACTGGTGGGTGGTCGCGCGGATCGCGCGCGTCGCGGAGCTGGCGATCAACGAATCGCGCGTCGGCTACCGCACCCACGGCGCGAACATCACGCTGGGCGCGACCGGCCAGCGGGCGGTGCGCGAGGTGCTCAAGGCGGTGCAGATGCGCCGGCAGTTGCTGCTGCACGGCGCGGGCGATGATCTGACGACCGAGCAGCTGTTCATGGTCTGGCGCGTGTTCGAGCAGGCCGCAGTTCACACGGCGAGCATCGCCCAAACGGTGTTCCTGCCGCTGATCCCGGCGACCGAGGCCGAGGTGGAGCGCGGCCGCGCCTGTGCCGCCGAGGCCGAGTCGGCCACGCGGGACGGCCGGTATCAGGACGCCCTACGCGGTCGCGTGATGGCCGTCGCCGCCAATCCGTGGGACGCGGACTCGCGCGAGTGGCTCCTCGACCTCGGTGCGTTCGCCCTTGCCAATGCCGAGATCGAGGACCACCTGACCGAGGCGCGGGAGTCGGTAGTGCTCGCCTTCCTGGACGAGCTCGAGAACGAACCGCAGCTTCTTGCCGCGTATGCGGACGTGGTCGGCGCGGACGACGCGATCACACTGGTCGTCGATGCCACGGACGTCGAAGAGGCGGTCGCGCTCGCCCGCGTCCAGCAGGTGATCGGCGAAGCGGGCGTCGATCCGGCGTCAATGCCGGACGCTCTGCTCGTCGGCAAGGACGCCAACGCCCCGGACAAGGCGGTCAAGGTCGAGTTGGAGCGCCGCGCCCACGCCGTGCTGACGCGTCGTCCGGCGCGACTCGGCGTCCCGGCCTACAGTCCCGAGCGCCTGGGAGAGCTGAAAGCCGACCTGGCGGCGCGCCAGGGAGTGGCTTTCAGGCCGTAACCCGGTCGCGACCGAACACCGACTGCGTGGCGGCGACGACCGCGCTGCGGTTCCAGCGCTCGATCGCCTCTCCGAACGCGCGGACCTCGGCGCGGAGGCTGTAGTAGTTGACGTGGTGGCAGAAGATGCTGGTGTCGACGACGTAGGTCGCGCGGCCGGCGTAGACCGCCTCCGCGAACAGGACCTCGTCGACGCCGGGACTTTCGCCCATCATCGTCAGGTAGTCGGCGGCGCGGAACGCCATCACCGTGCAGGAGATGCCGCGGCGCTCGTCGGTGTCGCTGACGTCCATCAGACCCTCGGGGCCCCAGTCGTCGCGACCGAGCCGTCGAGTTGACCCGTGGTCCTCGCACAGCTTTACCAGCGCGCGCGGGTCGGCGGAGTACACCGCGTTCATCGCTCGGAGCCGTGTGTCCTCGCCGGTGTCCGGGTGAGGGCGGTGCCACAGCCACGGGTGACTCGGCGCGAGCTCAGCCAGATCGGGGTCCAGGCGCTCGAAGAAGAAGCGCGACGTGTAGTTGTTGACGGTGACCGCGGGGACCTTCAGCTCCATTGGAGCGAGGTCCCAGTCCTCGGGACGCGAGACGATCAGGACATCCTCGTCGAGCTTGAGGATGGTCTCGTCCGGCCACATCGCAGAGACATCCTTGAACGCCTCGTGGGCGTACGGGATCGTGTCCTCGCCGTTCGCAAGCTCGTGATTGCGGCCGGTGCCGACGCTCCACCGCGACGCGATGCGCTCGATCGCATCGGTCCGCTCGGGCACGTTGCCGTTGTTGATGACCAGGATGTCCTCGGGCGGCAGCCAACGCGTCAGGGCGTCGAGGCACAGATCCAGGTGCTGGGGTTCGAGGCAGGCGAGAACGACGGCTTTCATGGTCGGGTCCTAGGCGGCGAGGTGGTCGGTGTCTGAAATCGTCCTCAACGTGGACCAGCGCTCGACCGCCGCGAGTGCGCCGGCGACGACCTGGTCCATGTTGAGGTACTGGTAACGGGCGAGGCGGCCGACGAACAGGACGTTCGGACGGGCGTCGGCGAGCTGCTCATAACGGTGGTAGAGCTCTCGGTTCTCGGGACGCGGAATCGGGTAGTAAGGATCGCCCTCGGCGGACGGGAATTCATAGGCAAGCGTGCTCGTCTCCGCGACCTGACCGGTGAGGTGGCGGTACTCGGTGACCCGGGTGTAGGGGATTCGCTCGTTGGGGTAGTTGACGGTTCCGGCCGGCTGCACGAGGCGCCCGCCGGGGGTCGCGCGGATCTCGTGCTCGAAGCGCATAGAGCGGTACGGCAGCCGCCCGTAGCGGTAGCCGAAAAACGCGTCAATCGGGCCGGTCCACACGAGCGGGATGCCGGCGTGTTGGTGCTCGACGTCGGCGTAGTCGACGCCCGTCTGGACCGTGATGTTGGGGTGATCGAGCATCCGCTCGAACATCGCCGTGTAGCCATCGGCGGGCATCTTCTGGAAGCTGTCGTTGAAATAGCGGTCGTCGTCGTTGGCACGGACAGGGATCCGCGCGCACACCGACGCGTGCAGCTGGCTCGGGTCGAGGTCCCACTGCTTGCGTGTGTACCCGCGGAACAGGCGCTCGTAGAGGTCACGCCCGACCTTCGCCACGACGGAGTCCTCGGAGGTGTGCATCGCCTCGCGCGGTTCGGACACCCATGCGAGATAGGCGGCGGTCTCCTCCTCCCCGTACAGCTCGACGCCGTGCAGCGCCATCACCGTGTGACGGTTGATCGGCATCGGGACGAACCGCCCGTCGACTTCGGCCACGACGCGATGCTCGTACGGCCGCCAGTCGGTGAAGCGCGAGAGGAACGCCACGACCTTGTCGGCGTTCGTGTGGAAGATGTGCGGTCCGTAGGAGTGGACCAGGATCCCGTGCTCGTCGAGCGTGTCGTGCGCGTTGCCGGCGACGTGCGGGCGGCGGTCGATCACGAGCACCCGTAGCCCGCGCTCCTCGGCGAGCTTGCGCGCGCTGACCGAGCCGGCGAAGCCGGCGCCGACGACGAGCACGTCAGGACGCCGGTGGTCGCGAGGGCGAGCCGGGCCGACTTCGAGGGAGGCCATGGTCCGGTAATCGACCGTGGCCTGACGCGCTTGAGCGCCCGGCCTTATGCCGCCACGCGGAGCGTGCGCGGCGTGGCGGCGGACCAGCGCTCGACCGCCGCCAGCGTGGCGGCCACCACCTGGTCCATGTTCAGGTACTGGTAGCGCGCGAGCCGGCCCACGAAAAGGACGTTCGGCAGTGCCTGGGCGAGCTGCTCGTAGCGGTGGTAAAGCTCGCGGTTCTCCGGGCGGGGGATCGGATAGTAAGGGTCACCCTCGTCCATCGGGTACTCATACGCGAGCGTGCTCACTTCCGCGGACTGGCCGGTGAGGTGGCGGTACTCGGTGACCCTTGTGTACGGAATTCGCTCGTTCGGATAGTTGATCTGGGCGACTGGGTGAACGAGGCGACCCCCGGGCGTGTGCCGCGTCTCGTGCTCGAACCGGAGGCTCCGGTAGGGAAGGTGACCGAGCTGGTAACCGAAGTAGGCGTCGATCGGGCCTGTCCACACGAGCCGCTCAGGCAGCAGGCGCGCGGGCACTTCATCGAACTCGACGCCGACCTGCACCTCGATTCCGGGATGGTCGAGCATGCGTTCGAACATGACCGTGTAGCCGTCGGCGGGCATCTTCTGGAAGCTGTCGGTGAAGTAACGGTCGTCGTCGTTGGTGCGCACGGGGATGCGGGCGCAAACCGAAGCATGCAGTTGGGAGGGATCGAGGCTCCACTGCTTGCGGGTGTAGCCGCGGAACAGCCGCTCGTAGAGGTCCCGGCCCACCTTCGACACGACCGAGTCCTCGGAGGTGTGCAGTGCGTCGCGCGGCTCGGCTAGCGCCCCGAGATAATCCGCTACCTCGGCCTCGGTCAGGTTGAGGCCATGCAGCGTGTTCACGGTCTCACGGTTGATCGGCATCGGGACAAACTGCCCGTCGACTTCGGCGAGCGTGCGGTGCTCGTACGGCCGCCAGCGGGTGAAGCGGGACAGGAACGTCCACACTCGCTCGGCGTTGGTGTGGAAGATGTGCGGGCCGTAGTTGTGACACAGCACGCCGTGCTCGTCGACAGAGTCATACGCGTTGCCGGCGATGTGCGGACGGCGGTCGATCACGAGCACGCGCAGGCCGCAGTCCTCGGCGAGCAGGCGGGCGCTGACGGATCCCGCAAACCCGGCGCCGACGATGACGACGTCGTAGGGGGAGACGATTTTCGAGGAGTTCGTCACAGCCCAGTTCTCGGCTGCAACGCACGGAAATTGAGTCCGGATCTAGACTCGCCGGCGTGTCCAGGCCCCCAGACGTCATCGTCGGATGGCTCCAACACGATTACGGGCAGCTGGGCCGTCCCGCCGAGGCGATCGCGCACGTCCTGGCCGACAGCGACCTGGCGGGAAGCGTCGCGTACGTCGAGCCGTTCCGCCCGCGCGAGGGGGCCGACGCGGACCTCAGCCACCGCCTCGACCGCTCACTGCACGTGTTCTCGGGCGCGGGCACGCCGCCCAGTGGCCAGCATGAGGTCGCGGCCGCGGTGGTGGCGGCCGCCGGCCTGACCGAGCCCGTGCTGCTGAACTTCGGCGTGTCCGAAGCGAACTGGTGGATCCACTACGAGTTCGCGCCGGTGTGCGGCGAGTCGTGCCTGGTCACTTACGACAAGCTCGCCGATTGGACCGCGCTCGCCGCGCGGGCGCCGCTGCTCGAGCGCGTGCGTGCGCAGCTGATCGCCGCCTCGGATCGGGTCTGCGGCATGTCGCAGGGGTCGATCGACGACGTCCCCGGCGCGGTCTACGTCGGCCATGGGTGTGACGAGGCCTGGCACGAACCCGACATCGATGCCCGCGAGGAGCCGCGGGACCTGGCGCTGATCCCCCACCCACGGGCGGTCTACGTCGGCGCGATGTCGATGCGTTTCGACGCCGGCGCAGTTCGCGCGCTCGGGCAAGCCGGCGTGAACGTGGTCCTGATCGGGATCGCTCCACAGCCGGACCTGATCGAGGTCGCCCAGTCCGTGGAGACAGTTCATTACCTCGGCCCGCGCGCCCCCGCCGAAACGCCGGCGTACCTGCTCCACTCAGACGTCGGGATCGTGCCGCATACCGACGAGGCGTTCACTCGCACGATGGAGCCGCACAAGGTCTACAACTACGCGGCCGCCGGGTTGCGCAGCGTCGTGCAGCATGCGCCGTATCCGCCCGCGCTCGACGAGGTGGTCGAGTCGGCGAGCGATCACGAGGGCTTCGTAGCGGCGGTGGAGCGCGCGGTGACCGCTGGGCGACTCGACGCTGAGCAGGTGTCGGCCGCGCGTGGGTTGTCGTGGCGGCGCGTCGCCGAGTCGATCCTCGCGACCGTGTGAGCCTGGTCAGCCCGCGAGCACGTGACCGTTCAGCGCCGCGTCCGGGTGCTTGCTGATGAACCGCTCGCGGTCGGCGGCGACCTGAATCCGGATCCACGCCGCCAGCTCGGGGTCCTCGCTGCCGACGGTCTCCGACAGGCCGTGGCGAATCCGGGCGCTCTCGACGAATACCGGCGGTCGTCCGGCCTCGCGCAGCCTGTGCAGCAGGTCGGTGTCCTGGTACCACAGCACCAGCGACGGGTCGAAGAACTCGCCGTCGTCGTGTGAGAACGAGCCGATGCTCTCGCGGGTCATCGCGAAGCACCAAGCGGGGAAATCGAATCGCATCGGGCCGTCGATCGTGTCCGGGAAGGCGACGGCGGCGCCGGCATCCAGCTCGGCGCGCAGCGGCGGCCACCAGCCTGAAAGCGGCTCGACGTCGTCGTTCATCACCACGACGTAGGGGGTGCGGGCAGCGCGGACGCCGGCGTTGACCGGCGACGTGAATCCCTGGGGAGGGTAGCCGTTGTCGATGATCACGATCTCGTGGGCGGCATCGGTGGTCGCCTGGACGGCGGCGATGCACCCGCGAACCCGCTCGGAGGCGGCGTCGAGCGTGGGGATCACGACGGTCAGCTCGGGTTCCTCGCCGGCGGGGCGGCGGGCGCCACCGGTCCGTGCGCCGGGGGCGGAGACGCGGCTGCTGGGCACGGTCACCGCGCGCAGTCCGCGGTCGGCCAGGCCGAGCGCGGTGGCGCCGGCGACGAGCGGTCCCGGGAGATCGGGGAGCTCGAGGTTGCGGAAGTCTGCCGCCCGCACCGCGAACGACCAGGCGGCGACGGGACTCTGCGAGGCGCCAGGACCGTCGCCCGTGGCGCTGGCGGCGACCCCGACGGCCGGATCGCCCAGGGCGGCGACGAGCGGCGCCAGCCAGCCGGGTGACGGAGCGGCCGCGTCGCGCAGGAACACGAGGATCTCGCCACGTGCCTGTTCGGCACCGCGCCGGGCGGAGGTCGCGAATCCGATTCGCCGCTCGTTGCGAACGACCTCGACGTCGCCGGCGAGCTGCGCCAGCAGTGGCTCAAGGCCGACGGAGGCGCCGTCTACGACGATGATCTCGTGGGCCGGGTCCTCGGCCTGCGCAGCGATCCCTTGAAAGCAGCGCAGGGCCTGCACCGGCCCGCCGGCCAGCGGCACGATGATCGATGCCTTCGGCGACATTCACCCCTGGTGATCGGCCCGCAGGTCGATTCCTTAATCCACACGGAGGCGGGCTGCAAGGCAGCCCGCCTCCGCTTTCCGGTTCCCTCGATGAATCGGACGTGGTTATGTGGCCCGCGCGGTATGAGGAGAGGCGCGGGCGGATTGTGCCCTCGGCAGCGGCAGCGGACTGCCACGTTCGAGCTTGGCTCGCCGGGCGCGGGCGGCGCCTGGAGCGCCGCCCGGCCCTGCGAAAGGGGGGGATCAGCCCGTGATGAGCTTCAGCACCAGCTGGGGCTCTGAGTTGGCCTGCGCGAGCATCGCCGTGCCGGCCTGTTGCAGAACCTGCTGCTGGGTCAACGTCGTCATCTCAGACGCCATGTTGACGTCCTGGATGCTGCTCAGCGACGAGGACATGTTCTCCTGCGTCGTCGAGATCGCGGTGGCGGTGTACTGGAGGCGGTTCTGGACCGCGCCCAGGGTCGCCGCGAGCGACGAGATGTTGTTGATCGCCTGACTGATCGAGGCCACCGCGTTCTGGCTGAGGTCGAAGACCTTGCCACCGGAAGCGGCCTGCGTCCAGTCGAACGCGGTGCCGTTGCTCGCGTTGAGCTGGTTCTCGATGTTCGCGAACGACACCGTCAGCGTGTCGCCGGCAGCCGGACCCACCTGGAAGGTGACCCCGGTCCCGGCCGCGCCGGCGGAGCCGTCAAGCAGGTTGATGCCGTTGAACTGCACCGAACCCTGCTGGCGGTCGATCTCCTGGGTCAGCTGGTTGACCTCGTCCTGGATGTCCGTCTGGTCCGTCGAGGACAGGTCGCCGTTCTGATACTGCACGGCCAGCTCGCTGACACGCTGGAGCATGCTCTGGACGTTGTTCAGCGCGCTATCGGCGGTCTGGACCATCGAGGTCGCGTCGCTGACGTTCTGGCTCGCCTGCTGCAGGCCGTTGACCTGGGAGGTCAGGCCCTGGGCGATCGCGTAACCGGCGGCGTCGTCGGCCGCCGAGTTGATCCGAAGGCCCGAGGAGAGACGCTGCATCGCGGTCGAGACCGCGTCGCTCGAGTTATTCAGGCTGATCTGCGTCTGCATCGCAGACGTGTTGGTGAGAATCGAAAGGGACATGTTTTACACCTCCGTGGTGTGGTCGTTTTGGGTTGTCCCCCGGCTGCTCCTTGCTGCCGGTCTCTCCGGTTATCGCCCTCGGCGTCCCGCACTTGAGGAGCGTCCAGAATCGTCTGGACACACCGCAACACGCCCGTCAAATCAGGCGGTCACGTTGATGTGGAGGCCTGAGTCGTCGTCGTCGCCGGGGTCGTCGAGGTAGTAGTCGGCCCCGTCCACCGAGGCGTGCGCGGCGGCCTCGCCCTCGGGCCGCCTGCGCCGGCGCTGGTCCTGATCCGCGCCCTGGCGGGCGCCGTCCCGGTTGACCGCGCCGGCCGTCGGCGCCGGGGTCACCGGCGGGATGTTCGGCGCGACCGGGACGATCGGATGGAGCGGGTCCATGGGGTGGGGTCAGGCGTCTGTTACGAGCCGGCGTTCGCGGCCGCCTGTGCCGGGGCGGCATCCCTGGAAGCGGCGGGCTTCTGTGCGCGGGCCGGAATCAAGTCGGGGTCCGGAGCCTGGCTGCGCTCGACCGCCGCGCGCAACTCGGCGAGGACGAGCTGGCGCCAGACGGTGACCGCGCACATCCACGCGAGCATGTAGCCGACGATCCCGAACACGAGCGCCCGCAACCCGACGTCGAAGGTGGGGACGCCGGCCTTGTAGCTCAGGTAGCCCGCGATCACGAAGCCGGCGATGCCGCCCCAGCCCTTGGCGCGGCGGACCTGATAGCGCGCGCGAGGGTGGTTGGCGACGCTGGGGGCGACGGCGGCGCTGGCGCCGTCCTCGCCCTTCTTCTTCTTCTTGTCCTTCTTGTCCGTCTTCTCGTCCTTCGAGCTCTTGCTCATCGGGCGCTCCTGTGATCGATCAGGCGTCCCACCTTGGCCAGCGCTTCGCGCTGGCGCTCAAACACGAAATGGATCAGCCGCTGGCGGTCGGACCTCGAGATCTGGTCGAACACGAGCGCCCGCTTCCCTTCATCGCCCGCGCGGACGACCTGGGCGTTGCCCTCGATCGGCGCGGCGCCCGCGCCGAGGTTGAGGCTGAAACGGACATACGCGCCGAGCGGGAGCCCATCGGCTCCGCTCACGAGCATTCCGCCGCCGCTGACGTCGATCGCGTGGGCGCCGATCGGGTCGCCGCCGTGCTCCTTGGCGACCTCCACCTGCTGAGCGGAAGGGACGCGCACGAACTCGCGTCGTTGCGTCACCTGGGGCGCGGCCGAAACGTCGAACCGCACCAGGTCCCGCTCCTGCATCACGGCCTGACCGTGGAAGCGGACCAGGCCGCGCGGCGAGACGTACTCGAGCAGCAGCGGTTCGACCACGTCCTGCGAGAGCTCGTCGCCGGCGTCGAGCATCAGCACGAGCATCAGGTAGTCGCCGCCCCGCTCGTACACGCGCACCGGAATGTGGCTGCCGACCCGGGTCGTCAGCTTGCCCTCCTTGCCGCCCACGTGGAGGCGGACGACGTTGTCGGTGGGCTCGGGCTGGGGGGTCATGGGAGCAGGCGGGCCGCCAGCGATGAGGGGTCCGCCGCCGACAGCGCGCCGTCGAGCTCGAGACCCTCGTGGATGTAGGCGACCGGCATTCCGCTGATGTGGGAGAGCTCGGCGGCAATCCCGAGCTGATCGGCCTCGTCGGCGTGCGTCACCGCGATCCCGTCGGCGCCGAGCGCCGCGAAGCCCTCGACGAGCTTCCGGGCCGCGTGGACGCTGAACGTCGCCGGGACCGCGATGTAGACCGCGTCCAGCGACAGCGAGCGGAGCTCGTGAGCGAGTGCCTCGACGCCGACCGGATCGCGCGGCGTCACGCCGGCGGTGTCGACCACCACGAGGCCTCCGTCGCGGCCGTGCTGGACGGCCGGGATCGCCTCGGCGCCCTGAGCGGCGCCCATCACCCACACGTTCTGGCCCTTGAGCAGCTCCTTGAGATCGCCGCCCCAGTCATCGCTGCCGAGCGAGACCACGCTCGCGGCGAGCGTCGAGCCCTTGGCGTAGGCGGAGGCGAGCGCCGCTGCGCAGCGGGTCTTGCCGGCGCCGCCGGCGCCGACGAACGCGATCGCCGCGCCGGTGGTGGGCAGCGGGGCCGGCGCCGGGATGGTGGCGGCGAGCGTGGCGCGGACGGCATCCCGCAGGCTGCCGCCCGACAGCGGCGAGCGGTGCGCCGCCGCGGCGACGATCAGCTCCTGGGCCCACGCGTCGCTGACGCCCTGGGCGGTGAGCTCCTGGGCGACCGAGGTCGCGTCGTTCGGGTCGAGGTCTCCAGCCTGTTTGGCGACCCACGGGTTGGCGGCCGGCGGTACCGGCGCCGACGCGGGAGCGGGAGCGGGAGCCGCCGAGACAGGCTCGTAAGCGGGCATTGCCGGCGCGGGCGAGGCGACGGGCTCGGGGGCCGGCATCGCGTCGGGCTCCTCGGCGACCGGGGCCGGTGCGATCGGCTCCTCGGCGACCGGGGCCGGTGCGATCGGCTCCTCGGCCACGGGGGCCGGGATTACGATGGGCTCCTCCGCGGGCGGGGCGGGCGCGATCGGCTCGTCGTTCGGCGCCGGCAGGCCGCCGGTGGTCACGAGCTTGACCAGCTCGTCGATGTCGACGTGCGCCGCGGCCTGCTCGAGGCGGCTTACGAACGACTCGGCGGCGCCCTCGGGCGCGGGTACGGCCGGCGCGGCCTCGGGCACGACCGAATCCGGCACGACCGAATTCGGCACGACCGGCTCGGGCACGACCGGCTCGGGGGCCGGCGGCATGAGGGCCTCACGAGCGGCGTACGTCTCGGGCTCGGGCGCGGGCGGCTCGTCGGCGGCCGGCAGCTCAGGAAGGAAATAGTCCTCTTCAGGTAGCTCCCAGCCGTTGACCGGCTTGTCGTCGTCGTACATATCGACGCGCGGCGCGGCCTGGGCGTCAACCTCGACGCACTTCTGGGCGAAGAAACCGCCGACGCCGCCCATCAGCCCCTCGCGCTGGCGGAGGATGATCGCGTCGGGTCCAAGCTCGGCGCGAATCTGCGGGATCAGGTCCTCGAGCTTGCGGCCGCGGTAGGTGCGCACGCCGTTCAGCTCACGGTCGCGGCCGTTCGTGTGGGGCTCGGTGAGGGTACTCATGCGCTAACTACTCCTATGGTTTCGACGCTGATGCCTGGGGCGACTTCGTTGTAAGAACAGACGGGGAGGTGGGGCACGGATGATTCGAGGAGGCGGCGGACGTGGCGACGCACGCGCGCCGAGCAGAGCAGCACCGGGCGGATTCCGCCACGCGCGGAAGCCTGGTCGGACTGGCCCTTGACGGCGGTGAGCACGGCCTGGGCCCGGGTGGGCTCCATCGCCAGGTACTCGCCATCGCTGGTCTGTGTGATCGATGTCGCCAGCTCCTGCTCGACCGTCGGGTCGAGCGTGATCACGCGCAGCGTCTGCGTCGGGTCCAGATGCGGCGCGGTGATCGCACGTCCGAGCGCCTGGCGGGCGTATTCGGCCAGCAGGTTGGGGTCCCGGGTGATCCGGGCCTTGTCGCCAACGGACTCGACGATCGCGCCGAGGTCGCGGATCGACACGCCCTCGGAGAGGAGGGACTGCAAGACACGCTGGATCTCGCCAAGCGAGAGAACATCGGGCACAACCTCCGTAACGACAGCTTCGTTGATTTCCTTTAGCTGATCGAGAAGCTGGCGTACGTCTTGCCGCGTGAGCAGCTGGGCCGCGTGGCTGCGAATCGTCTCGGTGAGGTGGGTGACGATCACCGATTCCCCGTCGACGACGGTGTATCCGAGCGCCTCGGCCTCCGCATGCTGGCTCTCCGGAATCCAGATCGCCGGCAGCCCGAAGGCGGGCTCGGTGGTCGGGATCCCGGGCACCGTCCCGACCGCGTCGCCGGGGTCCATCGCGAGGTGGTGCCCGGCCATGATCGAGCCCCGGGCGACGACCGTGCCGCGGACCTTGACCACGTACTCGTGCGAATCGAGGTCGACCTCGTCGTGGATCCGGACCGGCGGGATCACCATGCCCAGCTCGCTCGCGATCTGGCGGCGGATCATCGACACGCGCCGGACCAGCGAGCCGCCGGTACGGCGGTCGACGAGCGGCACGAGCCCAAAGCCGATGCCGAGCTCGAGCGGATCAATCGGGAGCTCCTTGAGGACCTCCTCACGCGGCGCCGAGGGCTTGTCGGCCTCGGTCGGGGCCGGGAGCGCGGCGGCGGCCGCCGCGGCGGCGAGCTCGTCGGGCATGCCGTTGCGGACCGAGTAGCCGATCGCGGCCATGATCCCGCCAATGAACAGGAACGGCAGCTTCGGCAGGCCCGGGATCAGCGCGAACGCGCAGACCACGCAGCCGGCGACGAGCGGCGCCTTGCGCTGGCGCAGGATCTGATTGGCGAGGTCGGAGCCGAGGTCCTTCTCGGATGCCGAGCGAGTGACGAGGATGCCGGTCGCCACCGAGATCAGCAGCGCGGGTATCTGGGCGGCGAGGCCGTCGCCGACCGTCAGCAGCGAGTAGGTGTGCGTCGCCTGTGAGAACGGGATGTGGTGCTGGACGACGCCGACGACGATCCCGCCGATCAGGTTGATCCCCGTGATGATCAGGGCCGCCATCGCGTCGCCCTTGACGAACTTCGAGGCGCCGTCCATGGCCCCGTAGAAGTCCGCTTCGCGGGCGATCTCGGCGCGCCGGCCGCGCGCCTCCTGGTCGGTGATCAGGCCGGCGTTCAGGTCGGCGTCGATCGCCATCTGCTTACCGGGCATCGCGTCGAGGGTGAAGCGGGCGGCGACCTCGGCGACGCGGCCGGCGCCGTTGGTAACGACCACGAACTGGATCACGACCAGGATCAGGAAGATCACGAGGCCGATCACGACGTCTCCGCCGACGACGAACTGGCCGAAGTCGCGCACGACGCTGCCGGCGTCGCCCTTGGTCAGGATCAGCCGGGTGACCGAGACGTTGATCGCCAGGCGGAACATCGTCGTCAGCAGGAGGAGGCTCGGGAACGCCGCGAACTCGAGCGGCTTCTGCAGGTACATCGTCGCGATCACGACCGCGAGCGCGGCCGAGATGTTGATCGTGATGAACAGGTCGAGCAGCATCGACGGGAGCGGGACGATCAGCATCGTCACCACCACCACGACCGCCACGGCCGCGACCAGGTCGGTGTGCTTCAGGAGCTTCGAGATCGTGTTTTCGTTCATGCCGCGGCCTTCCTACGCCCGGCCATGCGGTAGACGAACGCGAGCACCTGCGCCACCGCGGCGTACAACTCGGCGGGGATCATCTGACCGATCTCGACCGATTTGTGCAGCGAGCGTGCGAGCGGCGGGTCGGGGACGATCGGGACGTCGTTTTCTTCGGCGATCCGGCGGATCTGCTTGGCCACGAGGTCCTGGCCCTTGGCGACCACAACCGGCGCGGGGTGGCTGCCGTCGTAGCTGAGCGCGACCGCGAAGTGCGTCGGGTTGGTGACGACCACGTCAGCCTGTGGGATCGCGGCCATCATGCGGGCGCGGGCGGCCTGGATCTGGCGCCGGCGGATCGCACCCCGGACCTCGGGCGGCAGCGCGTACTGGCGGGTCTCCTCCTTAACCTCCTGCTTGGTCATCTTCAACTGCTTGTTGTGCCGGTAGCGCTGGTACGCGTAGTCGAGGATCCCGATCAGGAGGTAGGCGATCGCCGCGCGCTCGGCGATGCCCATGATGCTCGAGTTGATCAGCATCCCGAGCCCGGCCGGCGGCGTGTCGACGCTCGCTCCGATATTGGTGAGCTGCGGCAGCAGTGCCATCGCGACGACAACGCCGACCACCGCCACCTTGGCGAGCGCCTTGATTCCCTCGGCGGCGATCCGGATCCCGAACAGGTTCCGGAAGCCCGTGACCGGGTTGATCTTCTTGAAATTTGGCTTGATCGCGGTCATCGAGGGCCTGAACGAGACCTGGGCGACGTTCACGATCACGGCGGCGGCGAGGCACAGGCCGGCGATGGGCGCGAGCGTGCCCAGCAGTGTGTGGAAGGCCGCCTCGAACAGCGCGTGGAGGCCCGCGGCGCTGGTAGCGTCGCCGGGGTTGGAGATCTGCTGGAAGGTCGAGCGCATCGAGTCGGCGACGCCGGACACGATCGCGGGACCGACCGCCGCGATCCCGATCAGCCCGGCCACGAGCACGACCGCGCCGTTCAGGTCGGTGCTCTTGGCGACCTGTCCCTGCTTGCGGGCTTCGCGCTTTTTCTTGGCTGTCGGCTTTTCTGTCTTGTCGTGATCGGCCATGGCTAGAAGGCGTGGAGGGCGGTGGCGACAGAGGTGTAGATCTGGTCGGACAGCCAGCCGCCGAGGAACGGCAACGTCGCGGCGACCGCGAGCAGTGAGACGCCGACCTTGAGCGGGAACGCGACCGAGAAGACGTTCAGCTGTGGAACGACGCGCGAGACCATGCCGAACGCGACGTCGGTGATCAGCAGCGTCAGCATCACCGGGGCGGCGACCTCGAGCGCGGAGGTGAAGATCGAGGTGAACGACAGCTCGGCGGCGTTCGCAAGCGAGGTGATGTGGGGGGCCTTGGTCAGGGGCACGAGCGTGAAAGTGCGGGCGATGCCGCGCAGCATCCAGGCGTCCCCGCCGATCGCGATGAACAGCATCACCCCGATCAGCCCGTAGAGCTCGGTGAACACGCCGCCCGGGTTGCCGTTGACCGGGTCGACGGTGGCGCCGAACGAGAAGCCGGAGACGATGTCGGCGAGCCCGCCGGCGGTCTGCACCGCGGCCATCAGCGCGCCGATCGCAAACGCGAACAGGATGCCGACCAGCAGCTGCACGATCATCAGCCCGGCGACCTGCATCGGCTGGGTCGGGATCGTCTGACCGTGCGCGGCCATTCCGGTCAGCCCGATCGCCAGCGCCACCGCCGCGACGCCCTTGACCTGTGCGGGAATCTGCTTCGCCGAGAACAGCGGCGCGAGCACGAACAGCGGGCTGACCCGCCCGAGCACGAGAAAGAACGCGGTGATCGACTGGCCGCCGCCCAGCGCCGTCAGCACGTGGTTGAGCGTGAGCTGGTTCATCCGATCAGCGACGGGATCGAGAGGTACAGGTTCTGGGCGTAGCCGACCAGCTGGTCGAGCATCCACGGCCCGAGCACGACGATCAGCACCGCCACCCCGACGATCTTCGGGATGAACGAGAGGCTCTGCTCCTGGATCGAGGTAACCGCCTGGAAGATGCTCACGAGCAGGCCGATGATCAGCCCGAGCAACAGGATCGGGCCCGCGATCTTCAGCGCGAGCATCATCGCCTGGGTTGCAAGATTGACGACTGTGTCCTGGTCCATGTCAGTGGAAGCTCGCGACCAGCGATTGCGTGATCAGGGCCCAGCCGTCGACCAGGACGAACAGCAGGATCTTGAACGGCAGGGATATGAATGAAGGAGGCAACATGATCATCCCCATCGACATCAGCGTCGAGGACACGATCAGGTCGATCAGCAGGAACGGCAGGAAGACGAGGAACCCGATCTCGAAGGCCGTCTTCAGCTCGCTCATGATGAACGCGGGGATCAGGACGTAGGTCGGGATCTGGGCGCGCGTCTGGGGCGTCTGGATGTGCGCGAGGTTCACGAACAGCGACAGGTCCTGTGTGCGCGTCTGTTTGAACATGAACTCGCGCAGGGGCTCCTCGGCACGCGAGATCGCCTGCGAGGTCGAGATCTGGTGCTTGGAGTAGGGCTCCCACGCGTCCTTCTTGATCGCGCCGATCGTCGGCGCCATCACGAACAGGGTCAGGAACAGCGCGATCCCGATCAGCGCCTGGTTGGGCGGCGTGTTCTGGGTCCCGAGCGCGCTGCGGACGAAGCTGAGGACGATCAGGATCCGCGTGAACCCGGTGACCGTGAACAGGATCGCCGGCAGGATCGAGATCCCGCCGATCAGCAGCAGGATTTGGAGGGCGTTGCTCGAGTCGACCTTCACGAGCGAGCCGTGATCCGCCGCAGGACGTCGAGCACGCGGTCAGATGGCTTCTCGGCCCGGTCAGCCGCCTCGGGCTTCTCGGGCGGAACCTCGATACCGAGCGCGATCGCCTCTGCCTCGGAGTAGCTGCGGATGGGGGTGACGCCGTTCTCGGCGACGCCGACCACCAGCACCTCACGGCCGGCGCGCACGACCGCGACCGAACGGCCGCTTCCCAGCGGCAGGCTCGCGACCTGCGTGAGGCCGCGGCCCGTCGGGCGGTGCTTGCTCTTCTTGGCCTGCTTCATGATCCACGCGATTCCGTAGATCACGGCGATGACGATGAACAGGCCCACGATCGTGCGGACGATGCTCGCCCCCCCGCCGCTGCTCGACGCGTGCGTCGTGGTGGAGGTCCCGCTCAGGTGCACCGGTGTGTCCTCGCCGGTGGACCGGGCGAGCGCCTGCCCGCTCTGGACGGCCTGGTGGGAGGGGGCCACAGCCGCCAGCGCGGGCGTGGCAGCGAACAGCATCAGGGCGCCGGCAAGTGCGACGCCACGTATGAACGTGAGCGACTTCATCGAGGGAAAGGGACTCCGAGGGAGAGTCCTTCCGGTAATCGGCCGGCACCCCCGTGGTCTTGAATCGGCGGTGTCAGGAGGCAGACCCGGTGGCGGCCGAGGCACGTCGAGTGTGACGTTATCCGCCCTAATTTCCGGTGCATCGTGATGGTGGAGCGGGCGTCGGGTCGCCGCCGGCTCGTGTCACCGCTGGCGTGGCGGGGTAGAACCAACCCATGCCTGAGGTTTCGCTCGACTGGTCGGCCGCTCAGGTCGAGAACGCCAAGCTCACGGTGCCGCTCGACGGCGACGTCCCAAAGGGCTGGGCGAAGAGCTTCAAGGCGACGGTGAGGCTGCTCGCCGGCGGCGATTGGGGCGAGATCGAGGTCAAAAAGGGCGCGGTTCGGGTGTCCGAGGTCGAGCCCGGCAGCGAGGAGAAGCTTCGCCACCACCTCGAGGCAGTCGTCACGCAGGCCAACGCCGATGTCGAGCCCGACGACGACCACGAAGACGATGCGGCCCCGGACACGGTGCAGTCCGAGCCCGGGGCCGGTGACGAGGACGAAGGTCCGGACGCCGAGATGACTCGGCGGTTCCGCTCGTTCTAGCTTTGTCGACGTCTCAGGCGGCGAGCGCCTTGCCGACCGCCTCGAGCAGCTGCGCGGGCTGGAACGGCTTGACGACGAAGTCCTTCGCGCCCTTCTGGATCGACTCGATCACCTTGCTCTCTTGGCCGAGCGCCGAGCACATCAGCACGCGAGCGCCGGGGTCGATTGCGATGATCTCTGCGAGCGCCTGAAGGCCGTCCTTCTCGGGCATCGTGATGTCGAGGGTGGTCAGCTCGGGCGAGAGCGCCTGAAATTGCTGAACCGCCTCGACGCCGTTGCCTGCTTCGCCGACCACCTCGTGGCCGCCGGAAGCGAGGGCATCGCTCACCACCTTGCGCATGAACGCGGCATCGTCGACTACGAGTACGCGGGCCATCAGGTCACGGCTCCTTCCACTTCGGATTGCTTCACTTCGGGGCTTTCTGGGTCAGGGGTAGGGGTTTGGTCCGGTTCCAATATCGGGTCATCGGACTCGTCTTGCTCTAATTCGCCGTCCGGTTCGACGTCTTCGCGAGGCTCGCTGCGCGCCGCCTTGGCCAGGTCGAGCACGCGCAGGCCCTCGCTCTCGAGCCCGTCGATCGACACGGCCCACTCGCCGTCCTCGGTGACGGTCAACTGGCCGCGCGCGAACCGCATCCCGTTCACGTACAGATCGACGGGCGCGTCGGCGGCACGGTCAAGGTCGACGACTGCTCCGACCGGAAGCCCGAGGGCGGCGCCGAGGGGCATGTGGGTGCGTCCGAGCTCGGCCCAGACCCGTAGGCTGATTCCCCCGAGCGCCTCCTCGAGCGCGACGCTGCGCGGGCTCCCATCGACCACCGGGCCGATGCCGCCCGCCGCCGACCCGCCGGCGACGGCTTGACCGGCCCGCTTGGCGCTCTCGTCGTCGATCGCGCGCACCATGCGGACGACGAACGCCCGCGGCACGAGCTGGATCAGCCGGCACGCCTCGCCGGCGATCAGGAACGTGGTCGAGGTGGCATGTGGCGCGGTGCCGTAGATGTCGGTGGCGCGGGACGGATCGTCGAGCACGCGTGTGTCGGGACTCGAGATCTGGATCTCCTCGCCGAGCACGACGCCGATCGCGGCTGCCGCGGCCGCCATCGTCTGGTTGGCCGCCTCGGCGATCGCCGACATCTCGAGCTCGGACAGCGGTGGCGCGTCCGCGCCCTCCTCGGACTCCTCGGGCGGTGCGCCCATCGCGGTGGCGAGACCGCGGGCGCCGACCGGCGTGAGCACGAAGACGTTGGCGCCAGTGACGCCGTCGACGTAGGAGACGCTCGAGGCGATCGAGCCGCGGGCGACGTTCGAGAACGGGGACGCACCGTCCTCGAGCACGGTGACATCGCCCCGCTCCACGGCTCCGGGGACGAACATCTCGAGCACCTTGGCGATCGCCTCGGCGGTCGAGGCGCCGAGCCGCATCAGTGCTTCGCGCGGGGTGATGTCCGACTGCGGACTCATCCGAACTTCGTTTCAGTCCCGGACACCTGGATCGCGCGCCGGGCGCCGTTGCAGCCGGGCTGGGCGCGGGCGAGCTTGACGTTCTCGGCGAACACGGTGACGCCCTGGTCGGCCTGGGCCCCGAGCCGGATCACGCTGCCGGGCCCAAGCGACAGGATCTCGTCGATCGGAAGCTCGATCGCTGCGACCTCGGCGCGAAGCGTCACCGGGACGCCCGCCATCGCCCGCCCGATCTCGGCGGCGCCGGCCGATTCGGCCTCCGGCTCCCGCGCCTCCTTGCCCGACAGGCGCTCCGCGACCTGGTCGATCGCGAGCCACGGGATCAGCAGCGCCATCGACGCGGAGTGCTTGTTGATCCGGCTCTCGATCACGACCACGAACGTCGGCTCCGAGACCGCGGCGATCTGGCTCGTGTCGTTGTGCGTCTCGATGTCGATGATCGACAGCGTGATGCCGGCGAGGTCCTGCCACACCAGCGTGAGCTGGTGGACCAGCGATTCGAACAGCCGCTGGGTCAGCACCGTATCGATCTCGCTGAAGCGCCGATCGCGCGGAGGCTTGTCGGGCGAGCCGCCGAGCAGGAGGTCGAGGCACATGAGCACGAACGACTGCTCGACCGTGAACAGCATCCTGGTGCCGAGCGGTTGCACGTCAAGGGTCACGAACAGCGAGCCGGTCGGCAGCTGCGACTGAGCGCCCGACCAGGTGGCCTGCGCGCTGTTGATCGCCTCGAGCTCGATCGGGGTGCGGAGCTCGGTCGAGAGCCTCGTCACCGACGTCTGGCAGAACGTGTCGATCGCGCGCGAGATCCGGCGCTGGTGGTCGCTGGTGAACTTGGTCGGGCGCGAGAAGTCGACCGTGCGCAGCCGCTGGCCGCGGCGATGGCCCGTCGAAGGCCCGTGCTCTGGAAGCTGGCCTTGCTTGGCCGCCTCGACCAGCGCCGCGACCTTGTCGCGATCCAGCATCTCGCTCATCGCTGTGCTCCTTCCAGGGCGCGAGCGACCTGCCGGCGGCGGGCACTCCCGGCCGAGCCGTCGAGCAGCGTGGTCGTCTTGCCTCCCGCCTCTTTGACGGTGACCGTGCAGCTGCCTACCTCGACCCGCATCGTGCGGCCGCGGCTTCCGCCGGTAGCGGTCGCGCGTATCGCCACCCCCGAGGCGACGAGCCCCGCACGCACAGCCTCTTCGTTGCGGGCGCCGATGTCGAGCTCTCCCAGTTCGAACATTCGCGCGCCGCCCGCGAGCACCGCCTCCAGGCGTCGTCGGCTGGCTCCGGCGCGGACCATGTGACCCATCAGCGCGGGGACCGCCAAATCTGCGAACTTGCCCTGTTCTCGATCGGTCTCGGTCGATTGAGGCAGCACGATATGGGCGAGGCCCGTGACGCCTGCGAGCCGGTCGACCAGCGCCAGACCGATGCAGGAGCCCAGACCTCGCGCTACGAGTTCGTCACCGGCTTGCTTGGACACTTCGATCTCTCCCATTCGTACGGATCCCATCGCTACGCGGCGAGACCCAGCGGCGTCAGTAGGTCCGTGACGCCGCCGTTGGTCGGAAGCAGCACGAACGAGATTGAGCAGGGCTCACCACAGACGTCGAGCTCCGAGTCGAGGACCAGGACCAGGTCGGTCGAAGCGGCCTGCAAGAGCGCGAGCGAGGAGACGATCGCGCCCAGCATGTCGGTGGTCAGGTGCGGCGGGCAAGGACCGAGGTTCAGCCCGGTCATCGACGCGAGCGCGTTGAGGCACGCGGTTCCGAGTATGTTGCCGATCTCGCGCAGGGCGGAGTCGCCGATCTCGCTGCCGGCATCGACGCCGAGCAGCTGGCACAGGGCGGTGGCGCCTTCGGTCGAGATCAGCAGGAGCACGAGTCCGTCGATGTCGCCCTCAAGCGGGATCACGACGCTCGTGATCGACTCATCGGGGCTCCCGCACGCCTCGACGGCGTCGGCCAGCGGCAGCGCGAGCACGCGGGGCACGCTCAGCCCGACCTCGCGCCCGAGCATCTGCGAGAGCGCGGTCGCGGCGTTTCCAGAGGCGATGTTCGCCAGCTCCCGTAAAGCATCCAGCTGCAATTCGGTGTAGCGAGGGGTCACTGGTCCGGTCTCCTGTATTGGGTGTCGGTTCTTCTAGGCAGCAAGGCTTATCGTGGCCGCGGCGCTGTTAGCGGCGGCCAGCGCGTCGCAGTCGACGATCAATGCGATCCGGCCGTCGGCCAGGGCGGCGCCTCCGGACACCGGCTCGCCGTCGGAGACGATCTCCGGGAGCGGCCGGGTGACCAGCTCACGCTGGCCGACCAGATCGTCGACCGCCAGCGCGAGGCGGCGGTCCTGGGCGCGGATGATCACGACGAACTGGTGGTCTGACTCGACGTCGCGGCGGAACACCCGGGCGCCGTCGTGAAGCGGAATCACACCGTCGTCGAGCACCAGCATCGGCTTGCCCACCACCGAGCGCACGGTCTGCTCGCTGAGCCGAAGGGTCCGCTCGATGCGGTCGAGCGGGATCGCGAACGGCACGCCCGAGACGTCGACCTGAAGGGCCGAGACGATCGCTAGTGTCAGCGGCAGGCGGATCTGGGCGAGCGTTCCGGCCCCCGGCGTCGAATCGATCACGACCTCGCCGCCGAGCTGGCGGATCTTGTCGCGGACCGCGTCCATCCCGACCCCGCGGCCGGAGATGTCGTTGGTGGTCTCGGCGGTCGAGAGGCCCGAGGTGAACAGCAGCTCGACGGCGCCGCGCATGTCGATCGTCGCAGCGGACTCCTCGTCGACCATCCCCAGCGACAGGGCCTTGCGGGCGATCGCCTGTGGGTCGATCCCTGCGCCGTCGTCCCGGACCTCGATCACGACGCTGCCACCGGCATGGCGCGCGGCGATCTCGATCGTGCCCTGTCGCGGCTTGCCGGCGGCGAGCCGATCGTCTGGCCGCTCCAAGCCGTGGTCGATCGCGTTGCGTACGAGGTGGACGAGCGGATCGCCGAGCGCGTCGACGACCGTGCGGTCGAGCTCGGTCTCGCTCCCCACCAGCACGAGCTTGACCTCCTTGCCGAGCTTCGTCGAGAGGTCGCGAATCAGCCGGGGGAAGCGCAGGAACACGACGTCGACCGGGATCATGCGGACCTGCATGACCATCGCCTGCAGCGCCTGCGAGCTGCGGGTCAGCTCCTGGACGGCCTGCTGGAGACCAGCGATTTCGAGGTTGGCCGTCAACGCCTCGACCGCGGTGCGATCGATCACGAGCTCGCCCATCG
>Ga0335076_10001571_pt1 | contig 22164 bp, 18 predicted proteins | sample Lox_Sample_25_FD_206717 | JGI IMG/M metagenome (GOLD analysis project Ga0335076, IMG submission 206717) | Soil microbial communities from Loxahatchee National Wildlife Refuge, Florida, United States - Lox_Sample_2.5 | ecosystem: Environmental > Terrestrial > Soil > Wetlands | place: USA... | reverse complement strand
CCGCAGCATCTCGAACGCCCCGGCCATCTGCGCGGAATCCAGGTAGCCCTGCTCCCACATGATGGCCTCCAGGTCGGCGACCTGGCTCTCGTCGAGGAACACCCCGAGCTCGCCCGGTTCGGTGAAGTCGGTCTCGGTAGCGAACAGCGTGATGGCGGCCAGCCGCTCGTCGCCGTCCCGGGCCATGGCCGCCGCGGTGATCATGAGCATCGTGCCGCCCAGGCAGTAGCCGACCGCGTGCACACGGCGGCCGGGGATGATCGCCGAGATCGCGTCGAGCGCGGCCAGCACGCCCTGCTCCCGGTAGTCCTCCAGGTCCAGGTCGCGATCTTCCGGGCCGGGGTTGCGCCAGGAGACCACGAAGACCGTGTGGCCATGGTCCACCAGGTACTTCACTAGCGAGTTGCAGGGCGAGAGGTCCAGGATGTAGTACTTCATGATCCACGCGGACACGATCAGGACCGGCTCGGCGTGCACGGTCTGGGTGGCCGGGGCGTACTGGATCAGCTCGATCAGGTGGTTGCGGAACACCACCTTGCCCGGCGTGACCGCCACCGACCTGCCGGGGATGAATGTCTCGGTACCCGCCGGGCGGGCCCCGGTGAGCAGGCGCTGCCAGTCGCCGGCGAGCAGGTTCGCGCCCCTGGCCAGGTTGGCGCCGCGCTGCTCGGCTGTCGCCTTGAGCACCTCCGGGTTGGTCCAGAAGAAGTTCGCCGGTGACACCGCGTCGAGCAGCTGGCGGGCCGCGAACGACACCACGCGCTCGTGGTGGCGTGAGACGCCCGGCACCCCGCTGGCAGCCTCCTGCCACCACCGCTCGGTCAGCAGGAACGCCCGCGAGAACACGCTGAACGGCCACTGCCGCCAGCCCGGCGCGGCAAACCGCGGGTCCTCCGCGTGCGGCTCACCACCGCCGGGGGCGGACGCCGGCCCGGTCGGCGCCGTGCAGGCGGCCAGCCGCACCCCGTCGCGCCGGGCGCGTGCGGCCAGCTCCGTCTGCCGGCCCGGCAGGCCGGCCAGATGGGCCAGCCAGTCCAGGTAGGCAAGCGAGAACGCGACCGGCGAGACCCCGCCGGTCACCCGCGCCCGCCACGCCTGCACTTCCCGGTCCAAGGTCGCCAGGCCCGCAAGCCCGCCCGGCACCACGGCCAGGCCGGAATCCGGCCCCTGGACGCTCCGCCCGCCTTCACCGGACTCAGCTGCCATCACTGCCTCCCAGTAACGCGCCAGGCCCAGCGCCGGCTGGGCACAACCAACCACCTTCAGCCCACCCGTCCGGCGCAGCCCGGGCCCAGGGCCCTCCGGCCCATGTGCCCTAGGCCAACGGCCCCGATTGCGGCTGAAGCCCGTCCCCGGTGCACGACCAGGACACCGGCCCTGCCCTGGGCAGTTGAGCCCGGTTACCGCCGGACGAGGGGGTTCTATGTCCGGCGGGGACCGGACCTTATCCGCTCAGCGCGAGCTTGCCTCTCGGCACCGTCGGGGGCATCCAGGTCAGGATGAACTGGAGCGTTGCGGTTATATTCGCCCTGATCGCGTTCGGCCTGGCCGCCTGGCAGTTCCCGGCGGTCAGCCCGCACCAGGCCACGCTGACCTATGTCCTGGCCGGGATCCTGACCACCGTCTTGTTCTTCGCCTCGCTGCTGGCTCACGAACTGGCGCACTCGCTGGTGGCACGCCATTACGGGCTCAAGGTGAAGAGCATCACCCTGTGGCTGCTCGGCGGGGTCTCGGAACTGAGCGGCGACGTGCCGCGCCCGTCGGCCGAAGCGTGGATCGCCGGCGCCGGGCCGCTGACCAGCCTGCTGCTCGGCGGGGTCTTCATCGGGCTGGCCGCGCTGGCCGGGGCGTCTCACCCGGCGCGCGCCAGCATCTCCGGAGTCATCTATTTCGCCCTGGTCTACCTCGGGGCCACCAATGTGCTGCTGGCCGTCTTCAACGTGATCCCGGCCGCGCCGCTGGACGGAGGCAGGGTGCTGCGCGCCATCGTCTGGTGGCGCACCGGCGACCGGGTGAAGGCCACCATATCGGCCGACCGGGCCGACCAGGCCTTCGGCTGGATCTGCGCCGCTGGCGGCCTGTATGCCTTCTTCCTCACCCGGGACCTGTCCTGGCTGTGGACCTCCCTGATCGGCTGGTTCATCGCCGGGTCGGCCACGGCCGAGGCCCACCAGGCCGTCCTGGCCGGCCGGCTGCGCGGCATCCGGGCCAGCCAGGTCATGACACCGGACCCGGTGACCGTCCCGGGGTCGATGCCGGTCAGCGAGTTCGTCGACGACTACCTGTTCCGTCCGCGCCGTTCCCGGTCACCGGGAACGGCGCGGACACCGTGACCGGGCTGGTCACCCTCGACCGCATCAAGCACGTGCCGGCCGGCCAGCGCGACCACACCCGGCTCGCGGACGTCGCCTACCCGCTCACCGACGTCGCCACGGCCTCACCACAGGACTCGGTGGCCGACATCCTGCCCCGCCTCACCAGGTGCGCCGACCGGCGCGCGCTGGTATTCAGCAACGGGCACCTGGCCGGGATCATCACGCCCAGCGACATCACCCGGATGATCGACCGCCTTGGCCTCCACCGGTCACCGTGACGGCAGGCCGGCTTTGAACTGTCCGCATCAGTAACACAGGAAACACAAATCACAAGGAGATCCCAAGTCGGAGAGCAAGCGGCAGATGCCGTATGCCACGACCCACGAGAACACCACCACGGCCGCGCCGCGATTCTGGCACCCGGGGACCAAGATCCTGACGTAGAAGCCCTGGTCCGCAGCGAGGGCGTCCGGCTGGTCACCTTGACCGGGCCGGGCGGATCGGGGAAGAGCCGGCTCGCGGTGGAGGCCGCGGGGCGGCTCCGGCCGGGCTTCGCGGACGGGGTGCGGTTCATCGAGCTTGCCTCGATGCCGTCCGCCGGTCTGGTACCGGGCGCGATCGCCGCCGGGCTCGGGCTGAACAGCTCGGCTGGCAGGCTGCGCGCCGACCTGGTGCCATACCTGCGCAGGCGGCTGCTGCTCGTCCTGGATAACTTCGAGCAGGTGGCCGACGCGGCTCCGCTGCTCGCCGGGCTGCTGGCCGTCCCGCCGGCCGGTGCCGCCCGGGACGGCGGGACGGTACGCCTCGGTGCGGTAGTGCTCCGGCGGCCGATCAGACCGATTGCCCGGTAGCTTACCGGCCGGTGGCTGACGCTCCTTCTGGACCCGTTCGGCGGCCGCGGGACGGATGCAGCTGACGAGGCGGGGCCCCGGGACGGCGGTTGACGCCGCGGACGTTCAGGCTAGGGATGTTGGGCGTGGCGGAGCTCGAAGGCGATCACGATCTCTGAGATGCCGCGGAACAGGGCGAAGAAGCCGACCCAGATCAGCAGCAGCGCTCCTTGTACCGGACGGTACTGCTGGGAGGCCCAGAAACCGAGCAAGATCTCCAGGATGCCGGCCACCAGGCCAAGCCACCACATGGAGTTGACCTCCCTGGTGCTGACGGAGGTGATGATGTAGAACGTGCCCTGGAAGATGAGCAGCAGCCCCAGGATCGAGGCGAGCGCCCAGAACGCGTTGTAGGGCCGGGCGAATGACCAGCCGGCGCCGAAGGCGAAGATGATGCCCATCAGGATGTGCAGCCAGCGCCAGCTGGGCATGACCGAGGCGATGAAGAACTCGTTGATCGTGGCCACCAGGAAGTAGACGCCCAGCAGCACGCCCACCGTGGGGATCGAGGCGGGAGAGAACCGCAGGGCAATCCAGGAGAGGATGAGCCACGCGATGCCGGTCAGCAGGAACAGCCACCAGGGGCCGGCCAGCCGCGCTAGCCCCGCGCGGGTCCTTGACCGGACGTCTGTGCGTTCGTCCATGGCGCTCATGAGCAGCTTCCTTTCCGTGCTGGCTGCCGCGTGCGGAATCTCACGGTAGCGGGCCTGGCCGCCGGATGATTACCGGTTTCGGAGAATTATCACGCCGGGCAGGGGTCACTGTCACGAAAGCGTCCTATTCGCTTGCCGCACTTTTAACCCGGGGATCATTAACGGGCCCCATACCGCATTCCTAGCGAGTAGGGATTGACTGTCGTTCCGGCACGGCGGGACGTCGGCTGTGGGTCGGTCGGTTACCCGGCATCGCGAGGCCGACCGGAATGCCAGCGGTAAGGGAGACGACATAACCGGCTCTGAGCAGATTGATGGGCTGCAGGCCAAGGTGGCTGACCGGAAGAATCGCTGGAAGCCTCCCAGCACGAAACAAACGAGCAGATCAAGGCGCGGCCGACCAGCGCCGAGGCCAAGGTCAGGGCCGCGGAGAAAACCGTCCACGGCCAGGCCGCCCAGGCGCATACCCATGGCAGTCGTAAGACCGACGGCTCGGCCAAGCAGGCCACGCCGCCGCAGACGATCGGCTACGCCCTGCTGGATTCACCGGTCGCGCTGGCGGCCTGGATGCTCGATCATGACACCGACAGCTACTACAAGATCTCCCGCACGTTCCTCGACGGCCAGCCCGCGGGCAATCTCACCCGGGACCACGTCCTGGACAACATCACGCTGTACTGGCTGACGGGCGCCGGGGCCTCGGCCGCCCGCTTGACTGGGAGGGCGGACAGGCCGCAGCTGCCGCGGCCGGGCAGCCTCGCCCGGAGATGAAGCTCTCGGTCGGCGCCACGGCGTTCCCCGGCGAGATCTTCCAGGCTCCGCGCAGCTGGGCCGAGAAGGTCTACCCGACCCTCATGTACTACAACAAGCCCGCCTGGGGCGGCCACTTAGCCGCCTGGGAAGAGCCCGAGTTGTCCGCAAGCGAGGTTCGCGCGGCGTTCCGGTCACTCCGCTGGCGGAGCGCGCCCGAGTAACCGCCCCAGGCAAGGCTGCGGGAGGCGGGCGCGCACGAGCAGGCCGCCGCGCTGACAGCTGGGCTGCCGATGGCGGGCATGTTCGGGCTCTTTATCAAGCAGAAAGGCCCCGCTGGCTTACCGGGGCGACAGAACAGCCAGTTCGGGAGCGAGTTCAGGCAGTCCCGCGCGGGTTGAGTTCTCGACCATTGGGCGGATATCGCACGCGGCGCGAACGCCTATTAGTCACTTTCTGTAATATAAAGCCAAGGGCCGGGTGACCTGCCCTGGCCGACGGGAATCAGCCCCGACCCAGGATCCCATGGCGGTTCCGGGCTTACCTTGGCTGCACCCCTCGTGGATCCATCCTTCATCACCTGGCCCGGACTGACGGTCGCGCTGGAGGGCACGATCGTCCCCGGCTTCCCCCTCGCCAACAAGAGCTTCAACCAGTCCTACGCCGGCACGACCTGTAGCTACCTCGACTGAAGACTCCCGATGGCCGAGCTGCGCCCGAGGCGGTGGCCAGGGCAGGCAATATGGAGATCTGCTATCGGTGCTGGCCTTGCTACCCGTCGCCGGCGCTCAGGCGATTGGCGAACCGGCGTGGGGTCCCGTCGCTCGGCCGCTGTCGACGGCCGGAGCAGCCCGCCTGCGGGACAGGACAACGAGGAGTGAGCCGGCTACCGCCAGGGCGAGCCAGTCAATACTGATCGCGATGATCTCGAACTGGTCAGCCAGGTCGGCGCCTTCTCGGAGAGCAAGTACGGCGAAGCTGACCACGACTGCGGCGCCGGCGGCCATCAGCAGCCAGCGCGTGGTACGACCGATCCCGGAGTTATCGGTGATGGCGAGGCCGGCGAGCACGAGGGCCGCGCCGGTCAGCAGGTAGCCGAGGTCCTCGAGCGCGATGAATACGCCGTGCGGGTTGTACATCACCAGCGGGGCGAGGCCGTCGTGCTCGTCGGCGAGCAAGCTCGGCTGCACCACGGCCAGCTGGACGACGTAGTCTACGCAGAGCGCCGCCGCCGCGACGGTGGCGAGCCCGAAGCCGATCAGGCCGAGCGTGCGTGGCGTACCGTCGGCGTCCCGGTTCAGGCAGGCGAGAAGGGCTACGACGGAAAGGGCGACGAGCGCCGCCGGGTACATCCACCAGTAATCCCGGGGCACGCCCAGGACGGCGTTGGTGTAGGGGTAGCGCAGGCAGGCCGCCTCGGTGCAGTTCGGGCCCGAGCGCACCGGGGTGGTGACGCCGACCGCCAGCGCGACCAGCGCGAGCAGCGCGGCACTCCCGCCGGCCCAGCCCGTGACCGGGCTGATCGCCGACTCGCCCGCCCGCCGTGGCAGCGTCATGGTCATGCGATGCCCGTGCTCACGACCTGCGGCTCACGGGCCGTCGTCCGCGTCGTCATCAGATGCGGTCTCATGACGGCATCGTGACTGTGCTGAGCGCCGGGCGGCAGGGCCCTTCGTCACCTCGTGCCGGGGCCTGTCTCCACCCGCCCGGCATGCGACCTCCGTCTGGCGCCTGGGCCGACGCAGAGTGTCCCGCCGGCTGACGACGAACGGCGCACCGATTCGTGACCTATGGCCCGCCCCGCAGGCCGCATTCCGGGTCTCCTGTTAGAGGGTGAAGGAACAGTCATGACGGCGGCGCACAGTTCGGCGACGGCTCTGGTCGCCACAGGAGTCCACTGCCTGCGCACCGGGCCGTGGCGGCTGGCATCGAACGTGTACCTGGTGGAGTCCGGATCCTCGTGGGTGCTGGTCGACGCCGGATGGCCCGGCCAGGCCAGCGTGATCCGGTCGGCAGCGGAGTCGCTGTTCGGCCGGGGAACTCGGCCGACGGCGATCCTGCTCACCCACGTCCACCCGGACCATTCCGGTTCCGCGGCCGAGCTGGCCCGCTGGTGGCACCTGCCCGTGCACGTCCATCCCGCCGAGGTGCCCCAGGCCGCCGGTGGCATCGTGCCGGGTTTCGAGAACCCGCTCGACCGGGTTCTCGTCGCACCCGCGCTGCGCCTGCTTCCCCGCCGGCTCCTGCCGGACCGCGATCCCCTCGCCCGCATCGTCCGGGAACTCGACCCTGACGGCTGCCCGCCCGGACTGCCCTGCTGGCGGTGCGTCCCCGCGCCGGGCCATACCCCCGGCTCCCTCGCCTTGTTCCGCCCGGCCGATCGGGTCATGCTCACCGGCGACGCCATCCTCACGATCGATCCGAACTCCCTGGGCGACCTGCTCCGCGACCGGCCCATGCTAGGAGGACCGCCGTGGATCAGCACCTGGAACTGGGCACAAGCGCGCGAGTCGGTGGCCCATCTCGCCGAGCTAGAGCCCGCCGTGATCGCCGCCGGGCACGGCCATGCGATGACCGGCTCGGGCCTGGCACCGGCGCTGGGTGCCCTGGCGCCCCGGATGCACCGCCCGCTGCGCGCCAGCGAGGGTTTCTTCCGCGGAGTGGACTACGCCGCTCCCGCCCGCTACCGGCGCCCGCCTACCTTTAGGCTGCAGCGGCTCGCCCGCCTGCTGACCCGGATGGGCTGGAGCCCCGGGTACGTGGTCAACCTCGAGGTGCCCGGGCGGCGCACCGGCGTCCTGAGGCGGACCACCCTGGTATGCACCGGGTACCAGGGGCGCTCCTATCTGGTTGCCCCCGCCGGGGACTCCGACTGGATCCGCAACGTCCGGGCGGCCGGTGGTTCCGTGGTCATCAGCCGCCGCGAACGGCACCCCGCCATGCTGGTGGAGGTGCCACCGCAGGATCGACCGCCGATCATCCGCGCCTATTCCCACCGCCCCGGCCGGAGCGCCACCGCCGCGGCCTGGGAGGCCCGAACCTGCTTCGGGCTCGGGACCCATCCTTCCGAGGGGCAGTTGCATACAGCCGCCGACCGCTACCCCGTGTTCCTCATCGAGGAGCCGGAGGCAGTGGCCGGAGACAGCAGCGGCCCGAACCCGGCGACGTCGCAGGCGCCGACGCCAGCCGCGCCCGCTGGCAGGCTCGGGACGGTCCTGCTGGTCGCGAGCGCAGCCGGCGCTCCGCTCAGCCTCCTGGCACTCCGCCACCTGGGCCGCTGGGGGCGCGTCCTCGTCGCGAGCGGCTGCGCTATCCTGTTCGTTCGCGACACCACGATGGTCGCGTCCGGTACACCGGGGCGGCTGCGCTCGCTGCCCCGCGCTCTGCTGGTCGCCGAGGTCGCCACGTCTGCGACCGCGGTCGCCACTGGTGTCTGGCCGTGGCTGCAGGACCCATCCACGACGGCGCGTCGCCGACACAACCCCTGTCCGGTATCACCACTGCGCCGCCACGCCCCGGGGCGGGCCGCGGCAGCCCTCCTCGGCCCGGCGGCATGCGCGACGATGGCCATCCACACCACCCGGTTCGCGATCTACCTCAGTCCCGGCTCGGGGCTGCGCTCCCCGTCCCGTCCTGGCGGCCCTCCGCCGGCCGCCCCGCAGTCGGCGGCGACCCGCGGCGCCGCGCAGCGAGGGGGATGTGTCCGGTGAGAGCCGCGGTCAGCAGCCGTTACGGCCCGCCGGAGGTCGTCCGGATCGCCGAGGTTCCCCGGCCGCGGATCGCCGGTGACCAGGTCCTGGTGCGGGTCGCCGTCACTACCGTGAACCGCACCGACTGCGGCCTGCGGGCCGCGCACCCCTTCTTCGTGCGGGCGTTCACCGGACTGCGCCGACCACGGGTGCACGTCTGGGGCACTGAATTCGCCGGCACCGTGGCCGACGTCGGTGAGCGGGTGCAATCCTTCACGATCGGTGACCGGGTGTTCGGCTACGCCGAGGACACCTTCGGGGCACACGCCGAGTACATGGCCATGCCGGCCCACGGCCCGATCGCCGCGGTGCCGGCGGACCTGCCTTTCGAGCAAGCCGCACCGAGCACCGAGGCGGCCCACTACGCCCTCTGCGACATCCGCGCCGCCGGGATCGACGCCGGGCAGGACGTACTGGTGCACGGGGCCACCGGCGCGATCGGGTCGGCGGCGGTCCAGTTGCTCGCACACCTGGGCGTGCGGGTGACCGCCACCTGCGACACCGCGCACCTGGACCTGGTGAAGAGCCTCGGGGCCGACCGGGTGATCGACCGCACGGTGGAGGACTTCACCCAGGATCCGCAGCGCTACGACGTCGTCTTCGACGCCGTCGGGAAAAGCTCCTTCCGCAGCTGCCGGCACCTGCTCCGCCCTCGCGGCATCTACCTCTCCTCCGACCTCGGGGCGTATGCCCAAAACCCGCCGCTGGCCCTGACCACCCGTCTGCTTCCCGGCCGCCGGGTGATGCTGCCCCTCGGCCGCAAGCGCGACTCAGCGGCGATCCAGCACATCGCGGAGCTGCTCCGCACCGGCGCCTTCCGGCCGGTCATTGACCGCAGCTACCCACTCGCACGGATCGTAGAGGCCTACCGCTACGTCGGGACCGGCCAGAAGACCGGCAACGTCCTGGTGACCGTCTGACCCGCGCAGGAACCGCTCACCGAGCATCCGCTGACCCGCTGCCCTGCGCAGACCACTGCCGCACGGTGGCTCCAGGTACCGGTGAAGAGGAAACCCCCGCGGGACCGTTGCCGGCCAGCCTGCATGCAGACCCATGGAACATTTCGCGTCATGCCGCCAGATCACGCCGGTCTCGCTGTGCAACGGGAGGTTCGCGTGCAATGAGAGCCAAAGAGCGTCCCTTTCGGCTCGTGCCACATCGCTCATTCGAATCGTTCGAAAAACTGTCCATGACCTGGATCCCCGTTGCAGAATCGAACCATAGTCCTTCCCTTACCATAACTACGGCGCCGTGCACCGGACGCACTGGCCGCACCGATGACACGGGTAATCGCACTGACAGCACTGGCCGTGCTGGAAGTATCCGGCGTGCCGTGCCACGGCCCGTGCCACGCGCGCAGCCGGGCATCCTCCGTCAACGTCACCGAACGTAGCGGCCGGGACTCCCGTCACGGCGATGCCCGCTGACGGGGGCGGGCACGGTCCTCCCGCCAGGCCTCCCCCGGGCCCGGCCCCGGGGCCGGGATCCCGCCGCGCCGGCCGCAGCGGCCCCAGCCGGCGGCATCACCCGGACCGGCGGCACCGGGCAGCCCGTCGGCCCGGCCGTGCCCGGCCCGCAGTCACGCGCCGAGCCGGCCCGGATCACAGCACCGGCCGTCACCCCAGGATCTGGGACCGCAAGCGTTAGAGGCCGGCCTTCGGATGTCTGGTCAGCGGGTGCCTGGCCATACCGGCGATCCCCGGCACGGCGCCTTCTGCCCTGGTGCCTCACGATCACCTGCATATCAGCCATGACAGACTTTGTAATAAACTATCTGTGATCAGCTAGTTGCAATTTGCGCATATCGATGCCGACTCGACGCGCCGCCTGAGCTTTGGGGGCTGATCAGGAAGGCGCCCGGAACACAGCGTTATGTGTCGGCATCGCCGGTTCGCGGGGGCCTGTCAGGTGTTGCTCAAGGCGGTTGGAGTCAGCTTTGATCTGGCGTCTGTGAGCCGACGGTCACCAGGAGCCTGACTGAGGGAAGGGGGCCGCATGGCGAGCAGGTCCATGGTGGCAATCCCGCCGAGGCTGTGGGCGAGCAGGACGACCGACTCGGCCGCGGTGGCGACCTTGTTCTGGCCTCCTGTCCGCTGTGGCGTGTCACGCCCTAGACGTATTGCCAGGTACAGCCCTCACTATGCTCGTGGTGATGAGAGCACGGTGCGAATCGGGTACCGGCTTTGACGTGGTCTTGGACGTCGTGGTGCCGGGCGCATCCGACGGTACCGTCGCGGGGAACGACCTGGCCCGGCTTGTAGGTCCCGGTCGCCGGCGCGCTTTCGGCGTGGCCATGCGCCGGTGGCGCCGCCGCCTTCAGCAGCTCCTCGGCGAACTTGCGCTGGCTGGCAAGCAGCTGCTCGGCGAAGTCGTAGGTACTGGCCACGGCCCCCTCTGGCTTTGCCTTCAGCAGCTCCTCGGCGAACTTGCGCTGGCTGGCCAGCAGCTGCTCGGCGAAGTCGTAGGTGCGGACCACGGCGTCCTGCGGCCCGGGCAGCTTGTCGGCGAAGGGCACGCTGACGGACGGCGGCTTGGGAAGATCAGCTGTCCTGACGGTTTCGGCCAAGTTCCTGATCACAGCGATCACGGCTTCCTGGCTCTTACGGATAACGGCCAGGAGCTCTTCCTGGCCGGAGGTGCTGGCCATCGTCTTGGCCTCCTTGTCAGCTTCTATCGGGATCTTCTGCATGACGGCTCATGTCCTCCCCTGCCCTTCGGCGGGGCGCGGCTTGCGAGCAGGGTCGCGGGGAGCCAGCTCTTCATGCCATGAGTCCACGGCCGGAGCAGTTCAGGCACTAGGGGCAGAGGTCCCGTGCTTGCCGTCCCAGGGGGCACCGGGAGCGTCACCGGGAACGCCGGTCGCGCTGGCCGGCGCAGGCAGTTTACGGTCTGCCTGGTCAGGATCGGGGCGGCCGGCCGGGCGGAGGGTGCGGGCGGTGAAGCGGCCGGCCCGGCGGTGCACGCGGTAGCCGCGCCTGCGGTGCCGGGGCGCGGGAGTGGCCGGAGCGTGGTAGAAGCGGAAGAACCAGTACTTGCCGGTCTCGACCAGCACCAGGTACGCCACCACGATCCCGGCCAGAGCGAAGAAGAACGTGCCCGGCAGGGGCCGGAAGCCCAGGATGCGGGCCAGGTGGCCGGTGTAGGGCAGCACCGCGCCGGTGGCGGTGATGCCGACCGCGGCGAGTGCCATCGGCGTGCTCGCGACGCTGCGGAAGAACGGGACCCGCCGGGTGCGGATCACGAAGATGATCAGGGTCTGGGTGGCCAGGGATTCGACGAACCAGCCGGTCTGGAACAGCGCCGGCCCGGCGTGGAAGACCCACCGCATGATGCCGAAGGTGGTGAAGTCGAAGATGGAGCTGATCGGGCCGAAGATGATCATGAACCGGCGGATGAAGCCGATGTCCCAGCGGGTGGGCTGGGCGACCAGTTCCGGGTCGACGTTGTCGGTGGGGATGGCCAGCTGGCTGGTGTCGTATAGCAGGTTGTTCAGCAGGATCTGCGAGGCCGTCATGGGCAGGAACGGCAGGAAGATCGATGCCCCGGCGGCGCTGAACATGTTCCCGAAGTTGCTGGAGGTGCCCATCAGGACGTACTTGATGGTGTTGGCGAAGATGCGCCGGCCGCCGACCACGCCGTCGGCAAGCACGTCGAGGTCTTTTTCCAGCAGCAGCACGTCGGCGGCGTCCTTGGCCACGTCGGTGGCGGAGTCAACGGAGATGCCGACGTCGGCGGCGTGCAGGGCGACGGCGTCGTTGACGCCGTCGCCGAGGAAGGCGACGTCGTCGCCGGTGGCCCGCTGCGTCCGGACGATCTGGGCCTTGTGCTCGGGGCTGACCCGGGCGAAGACGGTGGTCCGGGCGAGCAGGTCGCCGAGCTGGTCGCCGGCCGCATCGATGTCGGCGCCGGTGGCCACCGGGCCGGGTGGCAGGCCGAGGTCGGCGCAGACCTTGGCCGCGACCACCGGGTTGTCCCCGGTGAGGATCTTGACCGTGATCCCGAGGCGGGCCAGCCGTTCTAGTGCCTGGCGGGCGTCTGATTTCGGCGGGTCGAGGAAGACCAGGATGCCGCGGAAGGTGAGGTCGTTCTCGTCGGCGGTGGTGATCGAGGACCGGCCCGGCATCTGGCGGGTGGCCACGGCGATCACCCGGTTGCCGGCCGCGAACTCCGCCTCCAGGGCCGTGCGGGCGGTGGCGGGAATGGCGGTGCACCGCTTGAGCAGTCCCTCCGGGGCGCCCTTGGTGATGAGCATCCGGCGGCCATGGTCGTCCTCGGCCAGGATCGAGGCCAGGCGGCGGTCGTGATCGAACGGCAGCGTGTCAAGCCGCCGGTAGCGGGCCAGCGCCGCTTGCTGCTTCACGGCGGCCGGGGAGTCCCACAACGCGATGTCGAGGGGATTCCCGCCGGCCGCGTGGCCGTTCTCGACCACTGCCTCGTTGCATAGCAGCCCCAGCAGCAGCGGCTCGTCATCGGCCGTGGCGTCCGGCCCGGTCGAGCGCATGAACCGCAGGCTGCCCTCGGTCAGCGTGCCGGTCTTGTCGGTGAACAGCACATCGATATCGCCCAGGTCCTCGATGCAGACCAGCCGCTTGACCAGGACCTTGGCGTGGGCCAGCTGCCGTGACCCGGCGGCCAGGCTGGTCGAGACCACCGCCGGGAGCAGCTGCGGCGAGATGCCGACCGCGATCGCCAGCGAGAACAGCAGCGCGGTGATGACCGGCTTGTGCAGCGCGACGTTGATGATGAAGATCGCGCTGGTCAGCACGGCGGCCACCTGGACTAGCAGCATCGAGAACTTCCGTAGCCCGGCCTGGAACTCGGTCTCCGGCTGCCCCTCTCCCAGGCCCTTGGCGATACGGCCGAACTCCGCGTCGCCGCCGGTCGCCACCACAACGCCGGTGCCTGACCCGGCCCGCACCACGGTGCCCATCAGCGCGCAGCAGCTCAGCTCGGCCAGCACCGTGCCGGCGGCGACCGGCTCCGCGGACTTCTCCGCCGGCAGCGACTCGCCGGTCAGGACCGACTCATCACACTCCAGCCCCGCCGTGGTCAGCAGCCGCATGTCGGCAGGTACCACCTGGCCCAGCTGCAGGTCTGCCACATCACCGGGCACCAGCTCGGTCACGTCCACCGTGTGCGGGTGCCCATCCCGCCATGTCACGCAGCGGTGATGGATGCTGGAATGCAGCGCCTCGGCGGTCTTCGCCGCCTTGTATTCGTTGACGAACCCCAGGCCGACCGAGGCGATCAGGATGACCCCGATGATCACCGCGTCGCTGCCCTGGCCCAGGAACGCCGATGCCAGCGCGGTCACCGCCAGCAGCAGCAGCAGCGGGGAGCGCAGCTGGCTCCGCAGCACCGGCCACGCGCGCGCCCGGTACGAACGCACCGCGTTCGGGCCCGCCACCCGCAGCCGCTGCGCCGCCTCGTCCGCCGACAGGCCACCGGTCCCGGTGCCCAGCCGGGCCAGGACGTCATCGCCCCCCAGCGTGGCCGCCTCCGCCACCGGCACGGACGGCGGTACGGCTGCCCCTTCCCGATGCCCGGAGACGGCGACTGCCATGGGACACCTCCCGGTCCCGTTGACCGCTTGCCCGCATCCTCGCGTGCCCGCGCACGGCCTGCGCAGGGACGAAGGCCACGGCTCGCGAGGACCTGCTTCCCGCCGGGATCGGCGGGCACGGATGCCCGACGGGTGGCTCGTGCTGATGACGTTTGGCCCTGTCCAGGGAACGCCGCCGGGTGCACCATGCCACCGAGCTAGGCCCCCAGCCGGAAGGCGCCGCACGCCGCTGATGGCTGCGAACGGTGTCCGCCCAGTTCACTGCCGCCTGGCAGGTCAGGAGAGACTTGGGGGACCTGGCTCGCCCTGCGACCTGCCCGCAACTGCTTGCAGGCCAGCGGAAGTTCGCCGAGGACCTGCTGAAGGTGGCGGCGACAGAGACCTACAAGCCAGGCCAGATCGTTCCCCGCGACGGGCCGTCGAGTGCACGCGGCACTACGACATCCAAGACAACGTCAAAGCCGGTACCCGATTCGCACCGTGCTCTCATCACGATGAGCATAGCGAGGGCTTTACCTGGCGATACGTCTAGGGCGTGACAGAACTCGATGCAGGGCACCGTCCCTCTGCGCAATCACTCCTGGTCCTGGTCGGCTCGGCGCTGTCTTGTCCCGCACAGCCTGCCCGCCGACCTTCACAGCCAGCCGGCCACGGTCTGGACCAGCACGACCGCTGAGAGCAGTCCCACGACGGCCACGCAGAGCGTGGCGACGACGCGGAAGATCGGGCCATTCACCGCGTCTCCCAGGACCGACCGGCGGTTGGCGAGGATCAGGATGTAGGTCAGGAGCACCGGGGTGATGAATCCGTTCAGCACCTGAGCGTTGATCACCAGGCTGACCGCATTCCCCGGCAGAAGGGCGACCGCGGCGCCGACAACCAGCTGGACGGTGTAGATCCCGTAGAAGAACGGCGCCTTGCGCAGCTTCCGGGACAGCGAGCGCTCGACGCCGGGGGTCTCGGCGATCGCGTACGCGGTCGACAGCGGCACCACCGTCGCCGCCAGCAGCGCGGCGCCGAGCAGCCCGATGGCGAACAGCTGCGACGCCGCGGCGCCGGCGACCGGGCGCAGCGCGGCCGCGGCCTGCCCGACGCTGCTCAGCGGCCCGGTACCGCCGATCGCGGCCGCGGTGGCGATGATGATGAAGATACTCTCTGCATACCTCTGATGTCCTTGGTGCGTCCTTGAAGTGGATGGCGCGGTGCCGGAGCTGACGGATTGGCTGGCTGCCTCCGCGCCCAGTGGGCCGCTGAAGCTGAGGCCCGCGGGTTGAACGATCCTTATCCGCTGCCCGTGGCCTGGACGGCGGCTGGCGCACCTATGACAGGTGACCTGGACGCGCTGAAACCTCTTGACACAAAGAGGCTTTCTAATGCGTCATTCATGGTTCAGCGGTTTGATCGTTGGCGCCCGTACCGAATGGTCGTTCTGAGCCCGCGCGCTCGTAGCGGAGCCGGCGGCCCATGGCGAGTGCCCGGATGCCGGCCGCGAGCGCGCCAGCCGCCCGGGGGGTGGGGTGCTGGATGCCCGGCCGCTTGCGGAAGGTCAGCGGCTGAACTCCGAGGTGCATGGCCGTCACGTCACCTGCGGGGCCGCGGCTGAATACGACCTGGGAGGTGCCCGACCCGAACCCGGGGAGCTCGATGCGGAAGGCGTCCGGGTCGTCGCCGTCGGGATACAGGCGCAGTCCCCGGCGGATCGCGGGGACCGGGATCTGCCCGCGGATGACCAGCTGGCCGTGGCGGACGGTGACCTCGACGGGGCCGAGCATCCGGGGCTGGGGGTCGGTGAGCACGCCCGGCCCGAGGGAGTACCAGCCGCACAGGTCGCTCCAGGCCGCGGGCTGGAGCGGGACGCCGGCGCGCACGGCGTCGTCGGGGAGATCGAGCAGGCTGCGCAGGACCGCATGGGCGACCGGACCCGGCGCGGCCAGCGGGCCGAACGGACCGGTGCTGGCGAACGCGACGACACCGGTGCCCTGGCCTGGGGCGAGCAGCAGCGTGGAGTGGAAACCGGTCCAGATCCCGTCGTGGCCTACGGTCTGGTGCTCGCCGGCGTGGCCGCGGAAGAACCCCAGGCCCATGCCGGGTATGCGGGGATCGGGCTGGTAGTGCGGCTGGAACATGGTGGCGAGGGTTCCGGGCTGCAGCACCCGGCCGTGCTCGCCTGCACCGCCGCCCAGCAGGGCTGCGGCGTAGCGGGCCATGTCACGGGTGGTGGAGTAGACCGCGCCGGCGGCGGCTTGCACGACCTCGCGGTCGGTGACCGCCTTGAGCCCGCGGGAGCTGAGCTGGTATCCGGTGGCCAGGCGGGGCCGCACCCGCTCGGACCGGAGCAGGTCGGAATGTTCCATGCCGAGCGGGCCGAACACGTGCTCGCGCAGGTAGCGGTCGAGCGGGGTTCCGGTAACGTCCTCGACGATCTGGCCGAGCGCGGCGAACCCGTGATTGGAGTACGCCCACTTGGTGCCTGGCTCGGTGTCGATGCGCAGGCCGTCGCGGTAGTACTCGGCCAGCGGGGGCACCGGCCGACCCGCGGGCACGCCCCAGCCCAGTACCGGCCGCAGCAGGTCGGAGGGTTTGCGTACGGCCCGGACCCCGGCCGTGTGAGTCAGCAGGTGCCGCGGCGTGGCAGGCCGGAACCCCGGCCTGGCGGGTATCAGCCGGAAGGCGCGCAGGTAGCGGCTGGCCGGCGCGTCCAGGTCAACAAGTCCCCGTTCCTGCAACTGCATGACGGCGACCGCCGTGATGGTCTTGGTCACCGAGGCGATCCGGAACACGGTGTCCGGGCCGACCGGCGTGCCCGAGCCTACGTCGGCGACGCCGTGCCCGTGGAACCACGCCAGGGATCCGCCGCGGATCACCCCGGCGGCCAGGCCAGCGACCGGCCAGCGGTTGAGGATCTCGCCGACCCTGGCCTTCAGCGCACTCTCATCGAGTGATGCGGTCATTCCCGGCCCTCCTTCCGCAGCCTGTTCCACGGAGCCCTAGCCGGGACGGCTGCCGCTAGCCGGCCGTCAGCGGACACCCGGCGGACAAGCTGCTCCTAGTCTCCATCGCGGCGTCGTGCCGGGCACGCGCCCTTCGGGTACCGGAGGCCAGTCACCTGTACCGCCGCAGACCGGCCGTCCCGGCAGGCCGCGCAGGCGAGGCCCTGGCGTCAGACTAGGTTCATGGCAGTTGAACGTCCACGCGGGGTTCAGGCGCGGCCATTTCCGTCCAGCCGGCGTCTGGTCACTGCGGCGCTGCGCGCCGGCCGGCGAATGGCACCGATGGTCGGGCTGGTCGATGTGGACGTGACCACGGCGAACCGGCTCCTTGCCTCCCACGATCCGCCCTGGTCCCTGACCGCTTTCGTCGTCGCCAGCGTCGCCCGCGCCGCGGCGGCTCACCCGGATGTCCATGCCTACCGCAACTGGCGGGGGCAGCTGGTGACCCATCGCCACGTCGATGTCACCACGATTGTCGAGATCGCGACCCCGCAAGGCCCGTTCGGCCTTCCTCATGTCCTGCGCGACGCCGATATCCGGGACGTGCCTGATCTGACGGCCGAGCTGCACCGTGTCAAACGCGAGCCATCGGCCAGCGGCAGCGGCAGGTGGCTGGAACGAGCCGCACCGGCCGCTACCCGTATTCCGGGCGTGGTCCCGGCGATGTACGCCGTGATGTCACGATCGGTCGCGGTCCGGCAGCGCGTCGGCACGGTCGCCGTGACCGCCGTGGGCATGTTCGCTGGCGGGGGCGGATTCGGCCTCACCCCCCCGACCATGATGTCACTGGAGGTGGTCGTCGGCGGGATGACCCAGCGCCCGCGAGCTGTCAACGGCCAGGTCGAGATCCGTGACGTCCTGGATCTCACCCTCGTCATCGACCACAACGTGGTGGACGGAGCACCCGCCACCCGCTTCGGCGCCGAACTCAGGGAACTCATCGAAAACGCCGCAGTGCTTTCACCGGCGGCTCTCGCCTCCGATGACCAATGAGCGCTGTGGTTCCCACCCGTGCGGACAGCTTGCTCATTTCCGCTACGTGACGTCACCATCCGGGCTTCGGGGCGCCGAAAATGGTAGTTGGCCACTCACAGCGATCGCGCTGGTCAGCCTGAATGCGGCTGTCCGATCCTTCGGACTGGGTATCTGGACGCTGGGTTTGGCAGGGGAGGGAGCGGGCCGCGCTTACCGGGTGCTCGCCCTTCGGCGCCTTGGCCGACGGCCCGGTGTTACCTCGGGGCCACGCAGCTTGTGCTCCTCGACCCAGTAGGCGTTGCGCATCCGGCGCTGGTCGAAGAAGTCGCCCTGCATTCGGCGAGTCACGGTAACTAGTTCCAGTTCCTTGAGTTCTTTGAGCCCCTTGGTCCAGGTGTCTGGTGACAGATCGTAACGACGGCGAGCCGGATCTGGGGATATCCACTGCGGCTGGGCGCGGCCACCCTGAAGATCCAGGAGCACGATCAGCAGTGCCAGGGCTGTGCCGGACAGGCGGTCGATCCACCCGTCGTGCCAGAGACCAAGCCCGAGGCGGACGTAGCGTCCGGCGGGCGTGGGCCTGGTGTAGGGGTTCCCGAGGCCGTCTTGGCTCAGCAGGCGCACCGGCCCGGGCGTGCCCTGGCGCCGCTCGGCGATCAGGAACTTGTTCTCAGCGAGCCAGTCAATCGCGTCACTGACCCGGCGGGCTCCGTTGTGGTCGGGGTCGTCAAGGTCGAGTGCCTGCGCCCAGGATCGCGCCGGAGCGGCCGGGATATCGTACGGGGCTTTGACTGCCAGCAGCGACATCGTGAGGTAAAGCTTCAGCCGGACCTCGCCGCCCTGGCCGCCGCGTATGAGCCGTGTCAGCGGCGGGGCCGGATCATCCACGTCGGCACGTCGGATGAACGACTCGGCGAACGGCACGCCGCTGCTGCGCTGGGACCTTACGACCAGGCGCTGCATCAGCTGTTGCGCCTGTTCCGAAGGCTGTGGCCGGACCCGCACGACCTTCTTGGCGGGCGGACCGGGCGTGCTGGCTTTGCTTGATATACTGGGCATCTGGATCTCCATACTCTCCGCTGCAAGCACAAGCTTAGCATCGGCGAAAGCACGTGCTTGACCCGCTACAAACGTGAAGTTGCATGAGAGCCCGACCGGATGCTTAAGCGGCATGGTAACTTGAATGCCCGCTGACCTGGAATTGCTGGGCGCTACTCGCGCGGTATTATCGTCACGGAGATGGACGAGGGGTCCGCTCCGGCAAGAGCGGACCCCCTCCCTGGCTCCGCCAATACACAGCGAGCCGAGCCGCGATCACGCGACAGTTGCAACCTTCAGTGTACTCGCGGCCCGGCCCAAATGCCCAGGTCAGGCCTGGGAGGAAGGAGCCGGCATTGGCCGCGCTCACATTCGATCCCAATGAGGCCGAGCCGGTGCCCGACTTGTCCACGGTCGGCGCACTGCTCGACGAACTCGAACGCCAGGCGGCGCTGCTCACCGCAGTGGCCACCGGCGGTCCCCGCCTCCAGGACGTACAGCGCGAGTACCAGGCTCGCCGCCGGAGGCTCATCGATGCCCTCCGGCGCCGCGGTCTTGAGTACCCGTTCCCCTGGCAGGATCTGTGGCAGTGGTATGGCCACTGGACGGGCACCGGCCTTGGGACTTACAGCGAGCGCCGGATGGCGATCCGCGAACTCGCCGCGCCGGTCATCGCCGCGCTTGAGCGGCACACGGACCTTCGGGTGGCCGACCCTGGGAGCGGGCCGCTGACATGGGTCGACCTCGACGCCAGAGTGGCCGGGCTTATCGCGGAACTCGACGGCGCGATCAGCCGCGACGACCTCCAGGACGTTGGACGGCGGGCGCGGGAGATCCTCATCGACTGCGCGAAGCTGCTCGCCGATCCGTCGCTGGTGCCGGCCGGGACGGCTTCCCCGAAGGCCGCCGACGCGAAGGCGTGGCTTGACCTGTTCCTGACCGCGCGGGCATCGGGCAGCCATCGCGATGAACTGCGCCGGTTCATCCGCGCTGCCTGGGACCTGGCGCAGACCGTAACGCACGGGAACATCGACCGGCTGGAGGCATTCGCCGCCGCACAGGCAACCGTCCTGCTCGTCCGCACCTTCCAGGCCCTCGTCGCCGATCAGGCACCGTGATCACTCCATCAGCCGGCAAGACCTGATCCCGGCTGAAACGGGACGGTTTAGCCAGCTGGCGAGCATTCCCGCACAACCGCGGAGGTGACTACACCAGCCCCAGTGAGCTCTCAAGATGACCGGATCGGTAAAGCGTGCCTGGAACGTCGTCCCTGGACTCAGCGGGCCCAACGGTAGACGACCCACGCCTCTGCGGCTTGGGTCATCTTGGCTGTCCAGGCGCTTGTGCTTGCCTTAGCGATCTCGTCCCACAGCCGGACGTTGGCGACGGCGAACAGGTCGATGTGCGCGGGGTCGGCCGCCTGGAACACGGAGAGGCGGGAGGCTTGCCGTTCGGCCTCGTGCACGGTGTGGCCGCCGGAGGCCATGAGGCGCAGCACCCAGCAGGCCGGATCGGTCCAGGCGGCACCAAGGGTGGGCCAGGCCCAGTCGATCAGCCAGGCGCGGTGCTCTGATACCAGCACGTTGTCCGGGGTCCAGTCTGAGTGGGTCAGCACCTGTCCGGCGAAGACCGCAGCCGTTTCCGGGTCGTCAAGGTACGGCTTCCAGCGGTCCTCAGCCCGCTTGAACGGCCCGGGATCGGCCGGAACCTTGATGGCACATAGTGCGTCCATGAGTTGCACCAGCAGGTCGAGGTCGGGTGAGCCTGGGGAGTAGTCGGCGTGGCGGCCGGGAGCGTACTGGTAGCCGAGGACGTTCCACCCGGCCTCGTCGAAGTGCCATAGCAGGGCCGGGGAGATCTCCTGGACGAGCGGAGCGACGGCGGCCTCGCGGGCCTGGGTGATGACCCGGCGGTGGCCGGACGGCAGGCCCTTGGCGAAAACCTTGCCGTCGGCCGTGGCGATGATCGCGGCCAGCGGTGAATTCTGCCCTGCGCTCGCGATGCGGACACTCGTGATAGGGCCGGTGCGGGCCTCGATCGCCTGCTTCAGCGCCCCAGACAGGTCGTCCCACGCGATGCGCTGTTCCACGGTGCTCCTCACCTCGTGTCCGAGGGGACCCGGCCGGTGCCGGGTCCCCTGTCAGGCCGCGCGGGTTGCCCAGCATCAGTACGGCTGGTCGCTGCTCGCGCTGCACGCGCACATCGTGATCAGCGTATCGGTGTCAGCGACGAACTCGACGGCATCCGGCGCGAGTGTCAGCAGCGTGCCTGCTTCCGCCACGCCGACCGGCTCGGGCGAGCGGGTGAGCAGTTCCACGGCGACTGCGGGCATGAGCGTTTCACCTCCTTCCGTGCTGGCAGAACACTTCGAGCGGGGCCTTGGCCTGCCGGTAGAGGCTGGCCAGCGGCATGCAGGTCCCGCAGGTCTTCTGGAGGGTGCAACCGGTGCAGCCGCCGTGCCGGGTAAGCAGCGCGTCGGCGGCAGCGGCGAGTCTGCGCAGGCCGTCGGCGCCCTCGGTGATCCCGGCGTTGCACCCGGTGTACGGCTTGCGGGTGCGGAGCATCTCCCGGGACTGGCTGGGCAGCACCTCGCCGCTGCCGTGGATGGTGGGGCTGATGTTGGTGTACTCGAACGACTCGATGCCGAACCGGTCAGCGATCGCCTTCATCGCCGGGACCTCGTGGGCGTTGCGGTTGGACACGACGATGTTGATCCGCATCGCCAGTCCGGCCTCGTGGGCGGCGGCTAGGCCGCGCATGAACCGGCGGAACGATCCCCTGCGGCGGGTCATCCCGTCGTAGGATGCCTCGGTCGCCCCGTACAGGCTCAGCGTCAGCCGGTACGGGCGGCGGGCCGTCAGCAGGTCAAGGGTCTTGGACCGGTCGAGCCGCGACCCGTTGGAGGAAATCTGAATCATCATGCCCATGTCCCAGGCGGCGGCGTGGGTCTCGGCGAACAACGGGTCGATCAACGGCTCCCCGCCGGTGAGCTGGAGCCACAGCACCCCGGCGTCGGCCATCACCTTCAGCAGTCGCTCACGGCCGGGCCAGTCCATGCCTGCGAACACCTTTTCCCCGAGGTAGCAGTGCTCGCAGTCGTAGTTGCAACCGAGATTCACCTCGTAGCTGGCGCGGGCGTACCCGTAGGCGGTCTCCGGCCGGACCAGGATCGTGTCACCGATCAGGCGGCCGGTCAGGTCTGTTCCCCACCCAGCTCGGACCGGAGCGGCGAGCCAGGCGG
>Ga0335076_10001570_pt1 | contig 22167 bp, 21 predicted proteins | sample Lox_Sample_25_FD_206717 | JGI IMG/M metagenome (GOLD analysis project Ga0335076, IMG submission 206717) | Soil microbial communities from Loxahatchee National Wildlife Refuge, Florida, United States - Lox_Sample_2.5 | ecosystem: Environmental > Terrestrial > Soil > Wetlands | place: USA... | reverse complement strand
ACCCCTATCGGCAGAAGTAAAATGCTCCCCGACGTTCACCAATGGGAAAATCTGCCATTCCCTCGGTCGCTCCCGGAGTTTCAGAAACTCTTTCCCGATGACGCGGCCTGCGCCCGCTATCTGGAAGCCGCGAAGTGGCCCAAGGGCTTCACATGCCCTTGGTGCCAGACCAAGCGGGAGCCGTACCGTTTCGAGAACCGGCCGGGCGTATTGCGCTGCAAGGCGTGCCGCAAGGACGTGGCGTTGACGGCCGCGACGGTCATGGAGCGCACGCATACGCCGCTGGCGACGTGGTTTTGGGGTGCCTATCTGGTTTCGAGTGTGACGCCAGGCCTGTCTGCCGTGCAGTTCCAGCGGCAAGTCGGGCTGACCCGCTACGAGACCGCTTTCCAGATCCTCCACAAGCTCCGGGCCGGCATGGTGCGGCCTGACCGCGACCGCATCGGCGGAAGCCTGGGGGCCAACGATCATGTCGAAATCGATGAAACGTGGGTCGGCGGCGTGACCCGTGGCGAAGGGCGCGGCGTCCACGATCAGACGCTTGTGATCGCCGCCGTAGAGGTCCGCCAGCGGCCGGCAAAGAAGGGCGATAAGCCCGTGCGGCGTGGCGGGCGGTATGCCGGCCGGCTTCGGATGGACGTGGTGCCGAACCGAGGCGCTAAGACTTTGTGCGAGTTCGTGGAAAGCGCGGTCGCACCGGGGGCGTTCATAGTGACGGATGCTTATGGCGGCTATGCGTCGCTTGCGGAACGCGGATACGACCACCTGCCTGTTGTCGAGGCCGGCAGCCCCAAGATTGCTGAGGAATACCTGCCGATCATCCACCTTGTGTTCGGCAACCTGAAAGCATGGCTCAAGGGCTGTTTCCATGGTCGCGTCGAGCCGAAGCACCTGCAAGCCTATCTCAACGAGTTCACCTTTCGCTTTAACCGGCGTTTCTACCCGTTCAATGCCTTCCGCTCGCTCTTGGGTATCGGCGCGAATGGCGAGGCCCCGACCTATGCCGGCCTCTATAGCGGCGAATGGAAGCATCCCAGGGTTAGTGATCATGGGTGAAAACCGGATAAGCATGCTACCAACTGTCGCCTTCCTGCGTGCTCAAGCGGCGCGCCTGACCAGGAACACGTCGCGTCCGGCCAGATCGCCGAGGCCGCATTGCAGGACGACGTGCAGCGGCAGTTGCTCCACGTCCCTGGTCGTCACCGACAGGCCGGCGGCTTCGAGACGACTCGCGAAATCGTGGCCGTAGCGGCGGACGTGATCGACCTGAAAGTAGGCAAGCACCCGTTCGTTCTCGTCCGCAAACTCCTCGTTCTCGTGCGTGGCCGCGCCCCAGATGGGGACCTGGATGACGGCCGAACCGCCGGCCTTGAGGACGCGCCGGATCTCGCGGATCGCCCTGCGGTCGCTCTGCACGTGCTCCAGCACATGCGAGCACCAGACCAGATCGAACGTTGCGTCCCTGAACGGCAACATCTCGATGTCGGCCCGGCACATGGCGCGCCCGCACAGGTCCGTGCTCACGTAGTCGCGCGCCACGGACCTCAGCCACCGCTCGATGGGCCGTTCCGGCGCGAGGTGCAGCACTCGCTGGAGTGGGATTGGAAACGCCTCCTTGAGCAGGACATAGACCAGGCGGTGGCGTTCCGCCGAACCGCAGCGCGGACAGATCGCATCGAAGCGAAAGAACGGCCCGGGCTTCGCCGGCAGGAACTCGAAACCGCTCCAGCCGCAGAGTGGACAGGTCCGGTGCCGGATGCGCTTGGAATACCCTTTCAGCCTGGAGTATCGCCTGGCGAGATACCGACGCGTCTTGCGATAGAACCTGTTGCCGATACTGCGGACTTCTTGCACAGGGCTCTTGGGTCCGTTGTCCAATCTGTTGGGTCCGCCGTCCATTCCGTCGACTCCGGCGATATGCGGTTCACAAGGTGTCGCGAATGGCTGCGCTGCGACCGTGAGCGATGGGCGTCGAGCGCGTGGAAGACGAAGGCGAGTGTGCGACTCCAGCACGCCGCACCGCCCTCTGTACCACCGCACCTTCCGCACAGGCGGTCCGCGCGGCGGTTGCCCAAACTTTGTTACGGAGCGCGACCACCGGGTGCGGCGAAGTGGCGCGCGTCACGGCGGACAGAAGGTCGGACGACCAAGGCCGGGGGCGTCAGGTGCCGGCGGCGCTCGAGACGGCGGGATGCAGGCACTCGGCCACGGCGGTCAGCAGCTGCAGGCGCGTGAAGGGCTTCCCGATCCTGCGGGTGGCGCCGATCATCGTGGTCATGCGCAGGAAGTCCGGGTCGGACGCGTCGCCGAGGTGCCGGCCGCCGGGCGTGCCGCCGCTCATGGAGAGGATCGGCACATCGGCGGCCAAGCGACGGAGGTCCCGCACCGTCTCCAGGCCTTCCTTCTTCGGCATGAAGACGTCGCAGATGACGAGGTCGAAGTGCTCGCTCTGGAACTGCCGCAGCCCCTCCTCGCCGTCGGCCGCCTCGCCGACTGCGTATCCCGCGGACTCCAGCATCGCCTTGATGGTCATTCGAACTTCACCGTCATCGTCGATGACGAGAATCCGAGACATCGCCTGCTTCGCCTTCTGGTCTTGCCTGCGGGGGTGGACGGGCACCGCCGCCGGCTTTTCACGCATGCGGAAGGATTCGGCAATCATCGTTAATTTTCGATTAACGCCGTCGTCGCGGCGCCGAAAAGCACCGAGCCCGCCTCGGGGTCAACGAGGGGGCTCGGGCAAGCAGGAGTCTCTTGGAGGTCGGCGCGATCCTAGCGGTGCGATCCCTAACGAATCGTCAACCCGCGCGTGGTCGAAGAAAAAAGCCCCGCCGATGAGGCGGGGCCTGAAGGCTGGATGAGGGAGAGAATCAAAAAACGCAACGCAATGAGGGCCAAACTAGCCCGTTAAGGTTAATAAACTCCTAATGCACCAGATCGAGAAGCACGGCGAGATGCAGCACCGTCGCGACGCCGAAGGTCACGCCGAAGAACATCAACTCCTGGGCGGCCGTCAGAGGGCGGGTAGCCCGTTTCGCGGGCCGGGAAAGATTTGCTGCCATGGGAAATGACCTCCTCGACTATGCCAAGCACTCAAAACGGCGAGCAGTGAAATTCGGTGCGTTCAATGGATCGACTGTAGCGCGTTAAGGTTAATGAAGATTTGCGACGCGCTTAGCGCGGGCTTAAGCCCGCACAATCCCGCACGGACGCCGGCGCCCTTCATCGCCGGTAAACCATTCTGCCCAACCATCCCCAGTGACTTGGAGACGCGGCCGCGCAGCGCAGCTGCCGATCACGTGGAGACGGGGGATGGACAGCGGAAGGATTCCCGTGCTGGCGTCGCCGGTGGCCGCAGCGCCACCAGCAGCCAAAGCGCTGCTGCCGCTGTTCGCCGCCGCCGTCTTCCTGGGCGCCCTGCTCGTGTTCTGGCTCGAGCCGATGTTCGCCAAGATGGTCCTGCCGCTGCTGGGCGGCTCGCCGGCGGTCTGGAACACCGCCATGATGTTCTTCCAGGCGGCGCTGCTGGCCGGCTACGGCTACGCGCACCTGTCGACGCGTCTCCTGGAACCGCGGCGACAAGCCCTGCTGCATATGGCGGTGCTGGCGGTCGCGGCGATCTCGCTGCCGGTCATGGTCCCCGCCGGCTGGACACCACCGACGGCCACGACGCCGGTTCCGTGGCTGATCGGCCTTCTCGCCGTCGCCATCGGTCTGCCGTTCGTCGCCGTCTCCGCGACGGCGCCGCTGCTGCAGCGCTGGTTCTCGCAGAGCGGCCATGCGGCGGCGGCCGATCCGTACTTCCTCTACGCCGCCAGCAATCTCGGCAGCCTGCTGGCCCTGGTCACCTATCCGACGCTGATCGAATCGCACCTGCGGCTGAGCCAGCAGAGCTGGGCCTGGACCATCGGCTATGGCCTCCTCGCCCTGCTCGTCGCCGCCTGCGGACTGGGGACGCGACGCGGCAACGTCATGGCGGCAGTGTCGTCAGCCACGGGCGCCGCGCCGACCTGGCGGCAGCGGCTGCACTGGATCGCGCTGGCGGGCGTGCCCTCGAGCCTGCTCCTCGGCGTGACCACGCATATCTCGACCGATGTGGCGGCGGCACCCCTCCTCTGGGTCATCCCGCTTGCGCTCTACCTGCTCAGCTTCGTGCTCGTGTTCGCGCGACGGCCGCCGCTCCGCCACGACTGGATGGTGAAGCTGCAGCCTTTCGTGCTGCTGCCGCTGCTCGTCTCAATCTGGTCGAACATCCCGGGCTGGGCCGCCTTTCCCGTCCATCTGACGGCGTTCTTCGTCACCATCATGGTCTGTCACGGCGAACTCAGCCGGCGCCGCCCGGCTGCGCGCCACCTGACCGATTTCTATCTCTGCATGTCCGTGGGCGGAGTGCTCGGCGGCGCCTTCAACGCGCTGATCGCGCCCGTGATCTTCAGCACCGTGGTCGAATACCCGCTGGCACTCGCGCTTGCCTGCCTGCTGCGGCCGCATCTCGACAAGGGAGCGCGTTTCGGCTGGCAGGATCTCGTTCTGCCGGCGCTGATCCTGGCGACGATTCCGCTGCGGAGTGTCATGCATCGCCTCGGGCTCGATCCGCCGGACGGACAGGTCATGATGTTCTATCTGCCGCCGATCCTGGGCATGACCTTCGCCCTGCTGCGGCGGCCGTTCGGCTTCGGCCTTGCGGTCGGGGCCACCTTCATCGCGACGGTCGGGCTGGTCGACCGGATGGACGTGCTGACGCATGAGCGCAGCTTCTTCGGCGTCTACCGGGTGACCGTCGACGAGAGCGGCCGCTTCAACCTCCTGATCCACGGCACGACGATGCATGGCGTCGAGAGCCGTGACCGCGACTGGCGCGATGAACCGCAGACCTACTACCTGCGGCAGGGTCCGCTCGGCCAGGTCTTCGCGGCCTTCGAGTCGACCGGACGCGCGGGCCGCGTCGCCGTGATCGGGCTCGGCGCGGGAACCACCGCGGCCTATCGCCATCCCGGGCAGGACTGGACGTTCTACGAGATCGATCCCGTCGTCGAGCAGATCGCACACGACGATCGCTACTTCGGCTACCTGTCGGATCGCGCCGCCGATATTCCGGTCGTTCTGGGCGATGCGCGGCTGGCACTCGCGCACGCGCCCGACCGCGCCTACGACCTGATGATCCTCGATGCCTTCAGTTCGGATGCCATCCCGCTGCACCTGATGACGCGGGAGGCCCTGCGGCTCTATCTCGACAAGCTGGCCCCCGGCGGCCTGATCGCGTTCCACATCTCCAACCGCATGCTCGACCTGGCGCCGGTCCTGGGCAACCTCGTCGCCGATGCCGGCGCCGCGGCCCTGATCGAGCGCTTCCGGCCTGCGGCTTCCGCCGAGCCCAACCTCTACATCATGCCGTCGGACTGGGTCGTGATCGCCCGCTCGCCGGCCGATCTCGCGCTACTCGAAGGCAACCCGCTATGGGTGCCGCTCGGCCCGAGCGCCGATCACGGCGTCTGGACCGACGACTTCTCGAATATCCTGGAGGTCTTCCGCTGGCACTGAGCAGCGGCTGAAGGCATTCCTTCTCAGGATTTGTCGGTCGTTGGCGCCCGTGCGCCGGTATCCCGCAGGACGCGGAGCGCGTCGGCCGGGAAATGGACGTGCACCGCGGCCCCCTGGGCGTAGGGCATCTCGTCGCCGGTGTTCTGGAACAGCGTCTGGATCGATTGGCCGGTGCAAAGACGCACGATGAGCTGGAACGCGTTGCCAAGATAGACCGCGCGCTCGATCGTGCCGGGCACGCGGTTCTCGCCGGTCGAGCCATGCGGCTCCAGGCGCACGCGCTCGGGACGGATCGTGGCCTTGGTGTCGCCGGAGACGGCGGTGTCGCCGCGAGCCGCCTGCAGCTCGAAATCCTCGAGCCGGATCCGGCAGTGGCCCTGCGCATCGGCGCCCCGCGCGGTCACCTGCATCAGGTTCGACACGCCGAGGAAATCGGCGACGAAGACCGTGGCCGGCTCCTCGTAGACCTGCCGGGGCGCCGCCACCTGCTCGACGCGGCCGTTCGACATGACGGCGATGCGGTCGCTCATAGTGAGCGCTTCTTCCTGGTCGTGCGTCACGTAGATGAAGGTGATGCCGACCTGCTGCTGCAGCGCCTTCAGCTCGATCTGCAGCTGCTTGCGCAGCTTGGCGTCGAGCGCACCGAGCGGCTCGTCGAGCAGCAGCACCGCCGGCTTCAGCACGAGGGCGCGGGCCAGCGCGACGCGCTGCTGCTGGCCGCCCGACAGCTGCACGGGCTTGCGCTTCTCGAAGCCGGTCAGCTGGACGAGGGCCAGCGCCTCGCCGACCCGCCGCTGCAGCTCGCTACGCTCGACGCGCTGGCGGCGCAAGCCGAAGGCGACGTTGTCGAAGACGTTGAGATGCGGGAACAGGGCATAGTTCTGGAAGACGGTGTTGACGTGCCGCCTGTGCGGCGGGGTGCCCGTCATGTCCTCGCCGTCGAGCAGGATCTTGCCCTCGCTCGGCTGTTCGAAGCCCGCGATCATGCGCAGGGTGGTGGTCTTGCCGCAGCCGGAGGGGCCGAGCATCGAAAAGAACTCGCCGCCGGGCATGTGCAGGTTGATGCCGTGCACCGCCGCAACCGGCCCGAACCGCTTCACCAGATCGACGACCTGAACTTCACCGCCACGCACCACGCCTTCCCCTCTTCAGTCACCCCTACATATCGAAGCCGCCCATGTCGGCGACGACGGAGCGTCCCGCCTTGCCGGCCGCCCGCTCGCCGCGGGTGAGGAACCGGAACAGGAAATAGGCGATGAGCAAGGCGCCGATCGTGAAATAGACCATGATCGCCGCCAGCGCATTGATCGACGGCAGCGGCGCCGCGCGCGTCGCGCTGTAGATGCGGATCGGTATCGTGTCGCAGTCGGCGCCGCAGGACAGCCATTGGCTGATCACGAAATCGTCGATCGAGATCGCGAACACGATCATCAGGCTGGAGAGGATCGCCGGCAGCAGCAGCGGCAACAGCACCAGCCACAGGGTTTCCCACGGCGTGGCGCCGAGATCGGCGGCCGCTTCCTCGTACTGGCGGCCGATCGAGAACAGGCGACCGCGCACGATCACGACGACGTAGGACAGCGAGAACGTGACATGGCCGAGGACCTGCGCCGTCGTGCTGGGCTCGATGAAATCGAAGAGATAGAGGAAGACCAGCGACAGCGAGACGCCCATGACGATCTCCGGCGTCACCAGCGGAAACAGCATCAACAAATTCGAGGCTTCCGCCAGATAGCCGCGCCAGCGCGCGAGCCCGAGCGCCAGCAGCACGCCGAGCGGGGTGGCGATGAGCATGTCGAGGCCGGCGAGCTTCAGGCTCTGCAGGAGCGCTGCCTGCAGCGTCGGATCGGCCCACACGGAGTCGACGGGATCGCCCCAGTACCAGCGCGTCAGCGAAAGACCCTGCCAGGCCGTCAGCGAGCGGCCTGCATTGAAGGAGAACTGGATGGCGATCAGCACGGGCACGATCGACCAGACGATGTAAGCCCAGGTGACCAGCACGAGGAAGCGCGGCCGCCCCCAGGGGTTGCCCAGCCAATCCCTCACACGCCGAAGCACCGACCGATTGCCGGCCAGCGCCAGCGATGCCGAGGTGGCGGTCACGCCTGCGCCTCCCGCGACGCCTTGGCCACCGTCAACATGTAGTAGATCATAAGCACGCCGAGGAAGACCGAGAGCACCAGTGTCAGGGCGGCACCGATGGCCGGCTGCGGACCGCCGTGAAAGAAGATGTCGATCTGGTTGCCGAGCATGCTCGTCTGCGGCGATCCCGAGATGATGTTGGGCGTATAGTAGTCGCCGAACATCGGCAAGGTGATGATCACGCTGGCGCCGAGGATGCCGGTCTTCGACAGCGGCAGCGTGACATGGACGAAGGCGCGGAACGGGCTGGCGCCGAGATCCCGCGCCGCCTCGAGCAGGCTTTTGTCGATACGGTCGAGGGCCGCCAGCAGCGGCATGATCAGGTACGGGATATAGCCGTACACGAGGCCGAGGATGACCGAATACGGATTCCCGTTCAGCCAGTCGGGCGGCGTCGTGAAGATATGCGCCCAGGTGAGGATGCGATTCACGTAGCCTTCCGGCGCCAGTAGGTTGACCCAGGCCAGCATGCGCATGAGGTAGCTGACCCAGAAGGGCAGGACCAGCAGCGCCACCAGCAGCGATTTCGTGCGGCCGGCATGGCGCGAGATGTAATAGGCGACCGGGTAGCCGATCAGCAGGCAGAGGGCCAGCGAGATGGCCACGTACTCCGTCGTGCGGATGAAGACACGCCAGTAGTCGTTGCCGGGAAGGAAGCCGGTGAGCGTCTGCAAGACATAATCGGCATTCCAGTCAAGCGGATTCCACACCGGCACCGGGTTCAGGAAGATCGGATCGACCGTGCCGAAGGCGACCGCGATGACCGCGTAGAACGGCACGAGAAAGAGCAGGCACAGCCACAGGACGCCCGGCATCGCAAAGGCCGGCCACAGACGGCGTGGGTACATGGCCTGCCCTTCCCCGCGCGGTTGGCTCTAAACGCCGGACTGGAACTTCGCGTAGGCGTTCTGCCAGAGCGCCTGGCCCTTCGGGGTCAGGCTCATGATCTGCAATGAATCGGGACCGAGGTCGTCGGGCCCCATGACGATCGTGCTCAGGTTCTTCGGAATGACGCCATCGGAAACGAGCTTATCCGGCGTGATCGAGTTGAGCGGCGGCTGGTAGCCGACAAAGTCGACGAAGTTGTGGTAGGACACGTCGGCGTCGAGCAGGTAATTGAGGAACAGGTGCGCAAGCACCGGCTTCTTCGTCGCCGCGACGATGGCAAAGCAGTCGTTCTGCACGATGGACTTGCCCCGTGGCGGCGTCCAGTACTGCAGGACCGAGGGATCTGTTCCCTTCGGCAGGTAGGAGATGACGGCGCCGAACAGATCGCCCGACCAAGCCTGGTGCAGCCAGCTGGTGGCCTCGGCCAGCGTCTGATACTCGGTGACGTTCACCTTGGGACTGCAGATGGGGATCAAGGCCTTCAGGTCGGTGAGCGCCTTGTCGATGACTGCCGGGTCCTCGGTATTGATGTCGTAGCTGCCGCGAAACTGCATGGCCATCGCCAGCGCCTCACGGTCGTCGTCGAGGATGCCGACATAGCCCTTGTACTTCTGCGAGTTCCAGAAGATCGACCAGGGGTTGTCGAGATGCGGGATGTCCTCGGAGACCTTGTCGCTGCGCCAGCCGATCCCGGTGCTGTAGGTCACATAGGGCACCGTGTATCGGGACTCGACGTCATAGAACGGGCTGTGCAGCTGCGGCCAGATGTTCTTCTGCAGGTTCGGGATGTAGTCGAGGTTGAGCGGTTTCAGCAGCTTGCCGGCGACCGCCTGGGAAACGCGTTCCGGCGTGATATCGGTGACGTCGGCGCGGACGGCATGCTTTGCCAGGCGGGTGATGGCCTGATCCATGCTGTCGAAAGTCGAGATCTGCGTCTTTACCTTGTACTTCTTCCCGAACTCATCGACGATCTTCTTATCGATGTAGTCCGAGTAATTGAAGATCGTGAACGTCCCGCCCGTCTCCGGCTCCAGGCCGCTCTTGATCGGGTCTTCGAACCGCGGCAGCGTTACGGGCTGATTGGGTCGCGCCAGAGGGATTCCGCCGGGGCCGATCAGCTGGTCGGCGAGAGCGTTGCGGCGCACCCAAGGCGCCGCCACGGCGACTGCTAGACCGGAGCCGACCGTGCGCAGCACTCCGCGGCGGGACAGGCTCTTCGCCCGCCGCGGGCTCAATCCGCGAGTCGCATGGAGATCATCGTCTTTCATTGGCGCTATTCCCCTGTGATGTCAGAAGGAATCCGTCCCGACCGTTCTCTTACGGATTTCAATTGAGAAGCTCCTCCCCGCGGTACTGTCGTCCTCACGATGACGGCTGGCAAGACCCTTGTTCTCGCGTCGACATGGCCTCTCCGCGAGCGAACCCCATGCGGTCCGCTGCCGGAGACGCGCTGCTTTTCATTCCCCCAGGGCGGTCAGACGCCGGAGACGAACTTCGCGTAGGCGTTCTGCCAGAGCGCCTGACCTTTCGGGGTCAGGCTCATGATCTGCAATGAATCGGGACCGAGGTCGTTGGGCCCCATCACGATCGTGCTCAGGTTCTTCGGAATGACGCCATCGGAAACGAGCTTCTCCGGCGTGATCGAGTTGAGCGGCGGCTGGTAGCCGACGAAGTTGACGAAATTGCCGTAGGAGACGTCGTTGTCCAGCATGTAGTCGAGGAAGAGGTGGGCGAGCACCGGCTTCTTCGTCGATGACAGAACCGCCCAGCAGTCGTTCTGCACGACAGACTTCCCGTGCGGCGGCGTCCAGTACTGGATGACCGAGGGATCGGTACCCTTCGGCATGTAGGAGATGACGGCGCTGAACATGTTGCCCGACCAGGTCTGGTGCAGCCAGCTCTTGCCTTCGGGCAGCGTCTGATACTCGGTGATATTGACCTTGGGATTGCAGATCGGGATCAGCGCCTTGAGATCCGCCAGCGCCTTGTCGATGGCCGCCGGGTCCTCGGTATTGATGTCGTAGTCGCCGCGATACTGCATGGCCATCGCCAGCGCCTCACGGTCGTCGTCGAGGACGCCGACATAGCCTTTGTACTTCTGCGAGTTCCAGAAGATCGACCAGGGGTTGTCGAGGTGCGCTACGTCCTCGGAGAGCTTGTCGCTGCGCCAGCCAATGCCGGTGCTGTAGATCGTGTAGGGCACGGTGTAGCGCGACTCGACGTCATAGAACGGGCTGTTAAGTTGCGGCCAGATGTTCTTCTGCAGGTTCGGGATATAGTCGAGGTTGAGCGGCTTCAGCAGCTTGCCGGCCACCGCCTGCGAGATGCGTTCGGGCGTGATCTCCGTGACATCGGCGCGAACGGCATGCTTGGCCAAGCGGGTGATCGCCTGGTCCATGCTGTCAAAGGTCGTGATCTGCGTCTTGACCTTGTACTTCTTGCCGAATTCATCGACGACCTTCTTGTCGATGTAGTCGGCGTAGTTGAAGATCGTGAACGTCCCGCCCTTCTCCGCCTCCAGACCGCTCTTGATGGGATCCTCGAAGCGCGGCAGCGTCACCGGCGCGTTCGGGCGCGCCAGCGGAATGCCGCCAGGCCCGACCGGTTGATCGGCCAGAGCGCGCCGAACGATCCAGGGCGCTGTCACAACCCCGGCGATGCCGGACCCGAAGGTCCGCAGCGCCCGGCGGCGGGAAAACCGGCTGGAGCGATTGTTCAGGTTCCGACTCGCAAGGACATCATCGTCTTTCATTTGTGCCATTCCCTGTTTTGCCAAACGGAGCCGTTCGCGCCGTCCGCCCGCGGAGACATCACCACGATCCCTCAGCAGATTGGTAGCGGACGGTCTTCCAACGTGCCCAACTGTCGTACCGCCGGCGGCCTCTGGCAAGACTCTTATCCTTGCCCCTTCTGCTATGCAGATCAAGACGTTACGGACGATTGCCGCGTTTGCCACGGCAAGTCGTCGACGGCGCCCGCGGGGTTCCGCCGGATCGATCGGACCAAATGACAAAGAAAGGCCCCGCGGATCAGCGGGGCCAGTTTGCGAGATGCAGAGTTTCGCCGGAGGTCATGCCGGCATACGGCACTCCCAGCGGCGTCGCGAAGGCCCCGATCTACTCTTCTTCCTTCACGATGTGCCACACGTTTTTCATGTTGTCGCCCGTGACGTCGCCCGACTTCTTGTCCTTGACGAAGGTGTAGAGCGGCTTGCCGTCGTCGGCCCATTGCATCTTGCCGTCGGCGCGCTTGATGATCGTCAGGCCGCCCGTCGCCTTGTCGGCGGCACCCGCCAGCAGCGGCGGCCAGTACTCGGCGCATTCGCCCGAGCAGTTCGACTTTCCCGGCTCGTCCTTGTCGTAGGTGTAGAGCGTCATGCCCTTGGGATCGGCCAGCACGTTGCCGGCCGACGTCTTGACCACCTTGAGGGGGCCGTAGTCATCGGCCCGCGCCGCACCGCCGACGGCCAGCAGCGCCAGCGCCGCCGCCAAGCCGATCCCGTATGGATATCGCATGCCTTCCTCCCGTGCTGTTGATGCGCCCGTGCATCGGCCGGCCCCGGCGGCCGCCGACCCGGCGCCTCGACTCAATGAAACAGTGGCAAGCGGAGGATTATTCCCGGCGCCGCAGCCCGTAAGCGGCCCTATCCCCGAGTCAGCACCATGACGGCGATGGTGGCGGCCTCCCGCGCGGTGAGCCGCAGCAGGACTGACCGCGGCGCACCGGGTTCCATGACGAGGGTGTGTCCGCTCGGCAGCGCTTCCTCCGCCTCGTCGACGGCGACGTCGACCACGCCGCCGAAGCAATGCAGGATGACCACGTCGCCGCCGGCGTCCAGCGGCTCGCGCACGTCGCCGACCCGCAGCACGTCCGTACGCGCCCGCCAATGCGCGCGGGCGATCATCAGATTGAAATCGCGCACCGGTCCCTCGATCAGGCGGCACTGCGCCGGTTCGTCGCCGGAAAACACGAAAGGCTCGAACAACCGGTCGAGGCGCCGCGTCGCCTGGCCGGGGATGTCGAGTTCCATGCCGGCACCATCGATCACCATGATCGTGCGTTCGTAGCCCGGAAAGGCCGAGAACGGGCCGGATTGCCCGACCGTCGCCATGCTGAGCCGCCAATCGAAGGCGCCGCTCCCGAGCGCGGCGTCCGGCGGATCGATGGCGATCTCGTCGGTCGTGCCGAGGCCGTTCTTCCAGGCCATGCGCCGGTGATCGACTGGGCCGATCCGCCGGACGGCTGTTGTCGCCTTCGTCATGGTCCTAGCGGTATAGCACGCCCGGCAGCCACAGGCCGATCTCCGGGAAGATGTAGAGCAGCGCCATCGCGATCAGCACGATGACCATGAATGGCATCACGCCGGCGAAGATCTCGTTGATGCTGACGTGCTTCGGCGCCACGCCCTTGAGATAGAACGGCGCCATGGCGACGGGCGGCGACAGGAAGGACGTCTGGATGTTGAGCGCGACGAGCAGGCCGAAGAACAACGGATCGATGCTGAAGTGATCGAGCAGCGGCAGGAAGATCGGCATGAAGATGACGATGATCTCCGTCCATTCGAGCGGCCACCCCAGCAGGAAGATGATGATCTGGCTGACCAGCATGAACATCGTCGGCGACAGGTTGAGGCCGAGGACGAAGTTCTCGACCACGGCCTGCCCGCCCAGCACGGCGAACACGGCCGAGAACATGAAGGAGCCGATGAACAGCCAGCACACCATCGCCGACGTGCGCGCGGTAAGGAACACCGACTCCTTGAGCTTGGTCAATGTCAGCGACCGGTAGGCAGCCGCGAGCACGAGGCTGCCGAGGGCGCCGACGGCGGCGGCCTCCGTCGGCGTCGCCAGGCCGAAGAGGATCGCGCCGAGCACCGCCACGATGAGCGCCGCCAGAGGAAAGAACGAGGTGAGCAGCGCCCGGATCACCTGGACAAATGGAACATCACGCTCGTGCTTCGACAGCGACGGCGCCAGCGAGGGATTGATGAGGGCGCGGGCGACGACGTAGAGCATGTAGAGCCCCGCCAGCATGAAGCCGGGCAGGAAGGCACCGGCGTAGAGCTTCACGACGGACACGCCCGCCGTGGCGCCGTAGAGGATCAGCATCACGCTCGGCGGGATCAGGATGCCGAGGCAGCCGCCGGCGCAAACCACGCCGGCCGACAGCCGGGCGTCGTACCCCTGGCGCAGCATGGCAGGATAGGCGAGCAGCCCCATCAGCGTGACGACGGCGCCGACGATGCCGGTCGCGGTCGCGAACAGGGCGCAGGTGGCGAGCGTCGCGATCGCCAGCGAGGCCGGCAAACCGCCGGCCGCGAGCTGGATGCTGCGAAACAGCCGATCGAGGATGTTGGCGCGCTCGATCACGTAGCCCATGAACACGAACAGCGGCACGGAAATGAGCACGTCGTTCGACATCACCGAGTAGGTGCGCTGCACCAGGAGTTGAAAGACCGGATTCAGGTCATCATAGGCGAGATAGCCGAAGAAGACGCCCAGCGCCATCAGGGTGAAGGCGATCGGAAAGCCCAGCAGAATGAAGACGACGAACAGGCCCAGCATAAGCACGCCGAGTTGCGGGTCGGTCATGGCGCCGCCTCCTGCTTGCGCTGCTGCTCCTCCAGGATGACCTTCTCCAGCTCTTCGACATCATGGAGACGCTGCGGCCAGGCGCCGGTCTGCAGGCAGACGACGCAGCGCATGAACTCGGCTACGCCTTGCATCAGCATGAGGATGCCGGTGACGGGGATCAGCATCTTGAAGGGATAGATCGGCGGACCGTCCGGGCTGTAGGCCGAGTGCTCGTTCTCGGCCAGGGAGCGGGCGGCGAAGTCCCAGCCGGCGTACACGAACGCCAGCATCCCCGGAAAGAAGAAGAGGACGAACAGCAGCAGGTCCATCGCCGCCTGCACGCGCGGCGGCCAGCTGCGATAGAGGAAGTCGCCGCGGACATGGCCGTTGCGGCAGAGGGCGTAGGCGCCCGCCATCATGAACAATGTGCCGTAGAGGATGTAGCTGGCGTCGAACGCCCAGCTCGTCGGGTGATGCAGCAGGTAGCGCGAGAACACTTCGTAGCAGGTGGCAAACGTCAGGATGACGATGCACCAGGCGAAGGTCTTGCCGACCCACGTACTGATGGCGTCGGCAAGCAGCAGAAGCCGTTGCATGTTGGTGCCCCCAGAAACCGGCGCGCCGGGGGCGGCCATGCCGCCCCCGCTGCAGGAATGCCCGACCCGACCCTTCCTGCGTCGCCGGCTAAGCGGCGCCGAAGAAGTGGTCGTAGGCCATCTTCTGGTCGACCTCCATCGCGAACTGCAGGCTGACCACACGCTTCGCCCAGGCTTTCTGCGAGTCCACGACTTTGGCGAAGAACGGGTCGGCGGAGAGCTTGGCGATCACCTTGTCCCAGGCGGCCAACTGCGCCTGCAACACGCCATCGGGCGTCTTCACCACCTTGACGCCCTCCTCGTTCTGCATGGCCTGGAGATCCTTCGAATAGCGGTCCATGCCTTTCCAGGTCATGTCCGCCGAGGACGCTTCCGCGGAATATTTCAGGACCGCCTGCAGGTCCGCCGGCAGCGCGTCGTACTTGCTCTTGTTGAAGATGATCTCGAAGCACTCGCAGGACTGGTGATAGCTCTGCAGCATGTAGACCTTGCTCACATCGGGGAACCCGAGCAGCCGGTCCGACGACGGGTTGTTGAATTCCGCCGCGTCGAGCAGGCCGCGGTCCATGGCCGGGACGATCTCGCCGCCGCCCAGGATCGTCACGGCCGCCCCCAGCTCATTGTTCAGGTCCGCCGACAGGCCGACGGTCCGATATTTCAGGCCTTTGAAATCATCCGCCGATTCGACCGGCTTCTTGAACCAGCCGAGCGGCTGGGTCGGCATCGCGCCGGTGAGGAAGCCGACCAGATTCAGTCCAAGGACCTTCTGGACCAGTTCGTCGTAGAGCTCCTGCCCGCCGCCGTAGCGCACCCAGCCCAGCATCTGATTGGCCCGCCAGCCCCATGCCGGCGGCGTCCCGAAGAGCGAGTAGGCCTTGTTCTTGCCGTACCAGTAGGCGCAGACGCCGTGACCGCCATCGAGCGTGCCGCTGATGACCGCGTCCTGCATCTCGAACGCCTTGGCGACGGCGCCGGCAGCGAGCAGATCGAGCTTGAGCCGGCCGCCGGACATCGTGTTGACGCGGTTGACGTAGTCCTGCGCGAACTCATGAAAAATGTCCTTGGCGGGCCAGGTGCTCTGGAACCTCAAGGTTATGGTGTCCGCGGCCCGCCCGACCCGCGGCATGGCGATCGCCACCGCCGCCCCCGCGGCGGCGACGCGCAGGAGACTGCGACGCGAGCCTCGGGTCGCAGATTGGTGACGATCCTTTGTGCTGATGTGCCGTTCTGACATGCGGTGACCCTCCCATCCGGAGCGTTCCCTTCGAACGCGCCCGACGATAGTGCCGAAATCCGCGGACAGCGGCAACGATACAGGCCCGCCGACGTGATACGGGCCGGCATTGGAAGGCTTGCGAATCGTGATCGAAGCGGACCGCGCGGGCACTCGGCGCCCGCGGGGCCAGACCTCACGCGGCGCTGACGGACCTCAAGACGCCGGGGCGATCAGGCCGGTTGGCTGCCGACCTTCAGCTCGGTCGCCACGCCCGTTCGCCGGGACTGGTGGATGCTGGCCAGTTCGAGGACGAGGGCCGGGACGTCATAGATCTCGTCCGACCAGCAATGGACCACCGTGAGGGCGTTGCCGGGCAGCGTCGAGCGCGGCTGTGCCGTCTGCACCGCGCGCTCGAAGCGGCGCGTGATCCGCGCGGTCATCTCCTCGTCGCCGACGGCGCTGTCGCCGTCGCGCGGACCGAGAAAGGCGGCGACCACGCTGCCGTCGGGCATGACGCCGGCCACGGCACAGGGATCGAGCAGGTTGTCGACGATGGCATTGCCGAAGCGCGCCAGTTCGTCGCCCTGCTCCGTCAGGGGAAGGCGCGCCAGGGAAATGCGCAGGTGGAGGTCGCTCAGCCGCCGCAGCAGGCAATCGAACTGGCGCAGGAACTGATGGAAGCCGCAGGGGTCCATGCCATCGGCCGACCGTGGCATCCCGCGCCAAGCGCCCTCATTCAAGCGATATATTCTTGCCTGCATAGCCACGGCCCTTCGCTGCGCGTTAACCTTCCGTTAACGAATTAACCATCGATTTCAATGTTTTATCAGATGGTCTTGCAATGCCGCTGGGTCAAAGTTGTGGCAATGCAACAGGCTCAGGCGGCGAGCGGCACCTGGATCTTCATGATCAGGCCGCCGGTAGTGGCGTTTTCGGCCCGCACGTGCCCGCCGATCGCCTCGATGTTGCGGCGGACGATCCACAGGCCGATCCCGGCATGGACGCTGTCGACCCCGCCTTCGGCGGACCCCGGCGCCGATCCTTCCGCCATCGTCGGAGGCCGGTGCGAGAACCGCCGCTCGAAGATCCGCTCGAGATCCTCCGGCGGCACCCCCGGGCCGTTGTCGGCGATGACCAGGTCGGCCCAGCGCTTGTTGCGCCGCAGCGCCACCGCGATCTGGCCCCCCTTGGGCAGTACGCTGATCGAGTTCTCGACGATGTTTTCGACGACCGTCTCGAGCAGCTCCTCGCTGGCGCGGACGACCACGTCGTTCTCGACGTCGGTGCCGAGGCGGAGGCCGCGGCTCTCGATGACGCTGCCGTAGGCGCCCATCATGCGGCGCAGCAGCCGCGAGAGGTCGACGCGCTGGCGCGGCGGATCGAGCAACTCGGCCATCGCCTCGTCCATCCGGCGCGCCGTCGAGACCAGCTGGTCGAGGCGGTCGATGGAGTTCTCGAGCACGGCGAGCGCCCGGCGGCCGCGGGTCTCCGCCGCCGGGACGAGGCGCTTCAGCGGCTCCATCGACTGGCGCATGATGGCGATCGGGGTCTTCATGGCATGCGCATTGTCCTCGGCGGCATTGCGGATGCTCTCGGCCGAGGCGCGCAGGGTCTGGATCAGGCGGTCGAACTCCTCGGCCACGCCGGCCAACTCCACCAGCTCATTCTGCGAGGCGAAGGACGGGTCCTCGGCCTCGCCGGTCCGCAGGTCGCGCGCCAGCTTGCGGAAGCGGAGCACGCTGCGGCGGATGCTGAGGAAGACGGCGAGCGTGAGCGCCGCCATGATGACGTAGATGGCGGCGGCGACGCGCACCTCGAAGCGCATCCATACCGGTTCGCTGATTGAGCTGCCGAGCAGGCTTTCGAGCGGGTGGGAAACCACCAACAACCAGCAGCCGAGGGGCGTCAGAACGGGCGTGATCGACGTCATGATCTCGTTGTGCCCTTCCGGGTCCTGATAGCTGCGGGTCAGGGTCTCGTTGCTCGTGCAGGTGTTCGTGAAACTGTCGAAGACGCCCTGACGCCGCAGTTCGTCCTGCTCGCGCTGCTGGGCCTCCGCCGAAGCGACCGGAAACGCCGCCACCAAGAAGAAGTTCTTCGTGGCCTGCTCCTCGACCCTCCGGAACAGGACCTTGAGCTGGGTGTTCGGGCTGCCGAACCGCTGCAGCTCGTCGCCGATCGTCGTCAGGGGCGACGGCTCGGTCTGCTGCAACAAGGGCCGCAGGCCGAGGCCGACGAGGCGCCCCTGCTCCTGCACCGCCTCGACGAGCAGCCGCTGGCGGTCCTCTTCCGCCTGCTTGAAGGTCTGGTAGAGCGCGACGGGAACCGCGATGAAGACGATGATCAGGAGGACGAGCCGGCTGGCGAGCGACCGTTCGACGCGCCGCCGCGACGGAACCTCCATGCGGATCCGATCACGCCGCGTCTGACCAGCGGTATCCGAATCCCGGGTAGTTCTCGATGCAGGCGAAGCTGTCGTCGACATCGCGGAATTTCTGTCGAATCCGTTTGATGAAGGAGCGCACGTTGACGCGGTAGCCCTCCTCGCCGTAGCCGGCGATGAAGTCCTTGCCGCGCACGAGGTCGTAGATCTGCCGGTAGGAGACGTCGGTGTCGCCGGCGCTGGCCAGCAGCCGCACGATCTGGAATTCGGTCAGCGTCAGGTCGACGCGCTGGCTGTTGTAGAAGGCGCGGTTGATATCGATCCGCAGCTCCAGCTTGCCGCGCGTCAGCAGCGAGCTGATCTCGCCCGCGGCATCGGCGCCGGCAACCCGCTTGGGGCCGTCGGTGATGAGGCGCAAGCGCTGCAGGATGATCGACAGGCTGCGCGATTTCTCGATGAAATCGACGGCGCCCCATTTGAGCGCGGCTTCCTCGTAGATCTCGTCGCTCAGCACGGTGAGGAAGATGACGGGTATCTGGACGTCGCGGTCGCGCAGGCGGCGCAGCACCGCCAGCCCGTCGACGCCGGGCATCCGCCAGTCGAGCAGGATGGCATCGGCGCCGCCGCCCTCGGCGAAGTGGCGCAGCGCCGATTCGCCGTCGCCGAAATCGTCGACCTCGTAGCCGTTCTCGGCCAGGTTCAGACCCAGCGACTCCCGAAAGAGCGCATCGTCGTCGACGATGACGATACGCCGTCGCACCTCGGCGGCCGCCTCGCGGCCGACGGTCAGGTTTTCCGCAATAGTCGTGCTAGACATCGATCGTCGGAACCTCCCGTTGCCTGCTTGTCCTTGATCTCATAGGTCAGGGCGCGGAATTCCCGCGTGTTGATATCGGAATAAAAGAAGATATCGAGCTCGCACTCCTCGTTGCTGTAGGTCCATATCTTCGCCGGCGGCTTTTCTTCCTCCTTGGTCGGCGAGCCCAGCAGGGTCTCGGTGTCGCGAAAGCCGAGGCCGACGAGCTGCTTCGGATCGAGGCTCGCGCCGGCGGCGGTATCCGGCTTCTTCTCCGGCAAAGGTGGCGGCGGTTGCGGCGGCGGCGGCGGCGCCACCGGCTTCGCCTCCACGGGCTGTGGCGGCGGGGCTACTGGAAAGGTCTGTTGCTGCTGTTGCGGAATACATCCCGTCGCGACCGCCAGGACCAGGATCGAAAGCGATGCGTACCGCCACATGGCCCCGCTCCTGCCGACTTCAACGCCGGCGCGTCCTCAGAGGACTTAAGCCGGCCGGGACAAAATTCAACGCCTCGACTCCGCGACGCCACCAGCCCGCCGCGCGGGATGGCCGCTCCGTGGCCGGAGGACGACGCACTCAGGAAGCTCCGATCCGGTCTCCGGAAGACCCAGCCAACGCGCCGTCCCTTGCTTGAAGAAACCTTGTTATCGCTATGAACAAGCTACCTTCTTGTTCCGTTGTCAACTCGATTTCTTGGGCCGGAGCGCGGCCCAGTCGGCGTCGGTCAGGCGGTGCAGGAAGTTGAATTCGCCGGCCCCCTGCAGCCATTCGCCACCGTCGATCGTGACCACCTCGCCGTTGATGTAGCCGGCGCGGTCGCAGAGCAGGTAGCTGGCGAGGTCGGCGAGCTCGCCATGCTCGCCGACGCGGCCGAGCGGGTTCTTGGTCTCGAAGACCTTGGCGAGATCCGGGCGTGGCACCAGCCGCTCCCAGGCGCCGGGCGTGGGGAACGGGCCGGGCGCGATGGCGTTGAGGCGGACGCCGCGGCCGCCCCACTCCACCGCCAGGCTGCGGGTCATGGCCAGCACGCCGGCCTTGGCCATGGCCGACGGCACGACATAGGCCGAGCCGGTCCAGGCGTAGGTGGTGACGATGCTGAGCACGGCGGCCTTGTGCCCGGCCGAGATCCAGCGGCGGCCGCAGCCGACGGTCATGTAGGCGCTGCCGTGGAGGACGATATTCAGCACGGCGTCGATGGCGCGCGGCGACAGCTCCTCGGTGCGGGCGATGAAGTTGCCGGCGGCGTTGTTGACGAGGCCGTCGAGCGGGCGCGTCGCCCAGATCTTGTCGAGCATGGCCTCGACGGCGGCGGCGTCGCGCACGTCGCAGACGTGGGTCTCGACCGCGCCGCCGGTCTCGGCCGCCAGCAGCTTGGCGGCGTCGGCGAGCACCGGCTCGCGGCGGCCGCAGATGACGAGCTCGGCGCCGAGCCCGAGGAAGCGGCGCCCCATGCTGAGGCCGAGCCCCGTCCCGCCGCCGGTGACGAGGATGCGCTTGCCCTTGAGCAGGTCCGGCTGGAACATCGGCTTTCCCCTTGAAAGGGCGGCACCTTAGCAGACGGAAGGCGGCGGGCAATGCCGGGCCGGCTCCTATCGCTTCTGCGTAAATCCGCTCCGCCATCTGCCGCATTCGGCGGATGCGCCACGGCCATGCAAAACAACCCCATGCATCGAAAAGTAATCCATAAAAATCAACGCTTCTGCAGAGTCTGTTTCTGCTCGTGGCGTACCACGGTTCCGGCTTCGCGACGTATTATGCCGCGTTGCCTGACGATTTTTGTTGACGTCCGGAGGGCTATTTGTATAATGGAACAATTGTGGAACTAGTAGACCGGGAGCGACACATGGCGGAGCTGGTGAGGATCACGCAAAGAGCCCGGCGGCGGCGCGACGGAGCGGCCGGTGCAGCCGATCCCGGGCCGGCCGACCGGCTGCTGCGGCAGACGATTGCGGCGCTCGGACTGCCGTCCGGCCTCAGCAAGAGCCAGCGCCGGCGGCGCGTCGCGGCGGCGCGGGCGACGCTCGAGGGGCTGCGGCCGCAGAGCACGCTCGAGGGGCTGATGGCGGCGCAGACGGTCGCCATCCACGCCGCGGCCATGGCCTGCCTGTCGCATGCGATGCGGGCCGGCATCGAGGCCGACGGGGCCGAACTCACGCTGCGCCGGGCCGAGCGGCTGCTCGCGCTCTGCGCGCGCCTGACCCAGGGCCTGATCCGCGCCCGCGGCGCCGATCGCCGCGCGGAGATCGCGACGAACTGGTCGGTCGACGGGGTCGCCTTCCAGCCGGCACCGTGGATGCACATGCTGACCGCCGACGCCCGGGCCTGGGTGCTCGGTCAGCTCAACGAGGCGGCGCTGCCGGCAGCGGAAGCACCGACGACGTAGCTGTCGGCGCTCAGCCGTCGGCTCTCAGCGATCAGGCATTCGAGGAGGAACCTCGACGATGACGCCGACCGATGGCGAGCCGTGCCCGGTGCGCTGCGGCGCCCGCACGCGCGGCGGCGGCCCCTGCCGCAACCATCCGGTCCGCCGGCGACGGCGCTGCCGCCTGCATGGCGGCGCCAAGGGCAGCGGCGCGCCGCGCGGCAACCGCAACGCCCTCAAGCACGGCCGCACCACCGCTGCCGCCCTCGCGGAGCGGCGCGCAATTGCGGGGCTGATCCGGGAGAGTCTGCGGAGGCTGGCAGAGATGGAGCGGACCTGAAGCGCCCCAACGGTTGGCCTCAACCCCTGCGTGCCGTTCGTGGGTGCTGTTCGGAATCACTCGGGCCTGGCGGCGAGGTCCCGAGATGCTCATGGAGCCGTAGTGCGGCGGGCTTTGCGAAGCCGCGTCAAGGCGGGAGCGTCCTTTCGCCGCGCCTGCCGCCATCGACAGAATGGTTCTGCATTCTCATCTGGAAGTCTTCGGGTCATCACAAGATCGAGCACCCGGCGCTCGCCGAGTGCTCCAAATCCAGGGAGAACGGATAATGACTAGCGAACCCAATACTTGGCAGCGTTGGGAGCGGTACCGGCCGTCCAAGGGTCTGTGGTT